>JGI25156J39149_1000582_pt1 | contig 20731 bp, 15 predicted proteins | sample AraplaCL_Col_mMS_FD_39149 | JGI IMG/M metagenome (IMG submission 39149)
AGCACGGCGAGGAAGGCTTCCTGCGGAATCTCGACCCGACCGACCTGCTTCATGCGTTTCTTGCCTTCTTTCTGCTTCTCCAGCAGCTTCTTTTTACGGCTGACGTCGCCGCCGTAGCACTTGGCCAGCACGTTCTTGCGCAGCGCCTTCACGGTGGAGCGCGCAATGATCTGCGCACCGACGGCGGCCTGGATCGCCACGTCGAACTGCTGGCGGGGGATCAGGTCCTTCATGCGCTCGACCAGGTCGCGGCCGCGGCGATCGGCCTGGCTGCGATGCACGATCAGGCTGAGCGCGTCCACGCGATCGCCATTGATAAGCACGTCGACGCGCACGAACGGGCCGGCATCGAAGCGCTCAAGGTGGTAATCCATGGAGGCGTAGCCGCGCGACACCGACTTGAGCTTGTCGAAGAAATCCAGCACCACCTCGGCCAGCGGCAGCTCGTAACTGATCTGCACCTGCGTGGCGAGGTACTGGATGGAACGCTGTACGCCGCGCTTTTCTTCGCACAGCGTGATGATGTTGCCGATGTAATCGGGCGGCGTGAGGATGTTCGCGACGATGATCGGCTCGCGGATTTCCTCGATCTGCGTGGAAGGCGGCAGATGCGCGGGATTGTCGAGCTTGAGCAGGGAACCGTCGCTCTTGAGCACCTCATACACCACCGTCGGCGCGGTAGTGATCAGGTTGAGATCGTATTCGCGCTCCAGGCGCTCCTGCACGATTTCCATGTGCAGCATGCCGAGGAAGCCGCAGCGGAAACCGAAGCCCATCGCCTCGGAGCTTTCCGGCTCGAAGAACAGCGCGGCATCGTTGAGGCGCAGCTTGTCGAGCGCTTCGCGCAATGCGGGGTAATCGTCAGCCGATACCGGGAACAGGCCGGCAAACACGCGCGGCTGCATGGTCTGGAANCCAGGCAGCGGATGCGGCGCGGGCTTGCCGGCGAGGGTCAACGTATCGCCGACCGGTGCACCGTGCACGTCCTTGATGGAGGCGGTGATCCAGCCCACTTCGCCAGCGCCTAGTTTTTCCAGCTTCTTGCGCTTGGGTGTGAACACGCCCACTTCGCTCACTTCGTGCGCGCGGCCAGTGGACATCACCAGCAGTTTGTCGCCGGGCTTGATCTCGCCCTGCATGACGCGCACCAGCGACACCACGCCCAGGTAGTTGTCGAACCAGGAATCGATGATCAATGCCTGCAGGCGGTCGGTGTCGCGCGGCTTCGGCGGCGGGATGCGCGCAACGATCGCCTCCAATACTTCGAGTACGTTCTGGCCGGTCTTGGCGCTGACCGCCACCGCGTCGGTGGCATCGATGCCGATTACGGCCTCGATCTCGCCCTTCACTTTTTCCGGGTCGGCCGTGGGCAGGTCGATCTTGTTGAGCACGGGCACGACTTCCAGCCCCTGTTCGACGGCCGTGTAGCAGTTGGCGACCGACTGGGCTTCCACCCCTTGGGCCGCGTCCACCACCAGCAGCGCCCCCTCGCAGGCGGCGAGCGAGCGGCTTACCTCGTAAGAAAAGTCGACGTGACCGGGCGTATCGATGAAGTTGAGCTGGTAGGTCTTGCCGTCCCGTGCCTTGTACGGCAACGACACGGATTGCGCCTTGATGGTGATGCCACGCTCGCGCTCGATGGGATTNCTGTCCAGCACCTGAGCCTCCATCTCGCGCTCGGCCAGGCCGCCGCAGATCTGGATGATGCGGTCGGCAAGCGTCGACTTGCCGTGATCGATATGGGCGATGATGGAGAAATTGCGGATCAGTTCCATGGGCACGCTGTCAGCCTCACCGCCTCGCGCGATGCGGAGGCAGGCTATCACCGGAATGGCGATATTAGCCGTTCATTATCGCATGGATTGCGAACGCAGGCCCATGATCGCCTGGGACGGCTCCGGCGCGGGCCCGNATGAAAAAAGGCCCGCCTTGCGAGCGGGCCTTCTGCAGCGGTTTATTCGTCCTTGCCGCTGGGAACGGTCAGCGCGATGAAGTTGTTCGCATCCCCTCGCCGCACCAGCAGCAGAACGGTGTCNCCCGGCTTCACGCCTGTCGTGGCCTCGCGGAAGGCCTCCACGCTACCGACTTTCTTCTGGTTCACCATCAGGATCACNTCGCCGGGCTGCAAGCCAGCCTGGGCAGCGACCGGACCGGTGACGTTCGCCACCGCCACGCCCTCACCCGGCTTCAGGCCGAGCTGGCTGCGCGTGGAAGCATCCACGTTCTCCACGCTCAANCCCAACGCACTGGCGCCGCTGCTCGGCGCTGCATTGGCCAGGGCGGAAAGGGCATTCTTGTCGCGCGGCATGGTGCCGATGGTGGCATCGATGGTTTTTTGCTTGCCGTCGCGCAGGATCGTGATCGGCACGGNGGTGCCTGGTTTGGTCATGGCCACCATCGGCGGCAGATCCGCGCCTTGCAGGATGTCGTGGCCGTTGTACGCAACAATGATGTCGCCCGATTGCAGCCCCGCCTTCTGTGCCGCGCTGTCCGGCGACACGCTGACCACGATCGCGCCCTTGGCGCTATCGAGCTTCAGCGCCTTCACCATGTCACCGTCGACCGGCTTGATCTCCACGCCCAGCATGCCGCGTGTGACGTAGCCCTTGGTCTTGAGCTGGTCTACCGCATTCATTGCCAGATCGATCGGGATCGAGAACGCAATGCCTTGATAGCCGCCGGTGTCGGAATAGATTTGCGAATTGATGCCAACGACCTGCCCCTGCAGATTGAACAGCGGGCCACCGGAATTGCCGCGGTTGATCGGCACATCGGTCTGGATGAAGGAAGTGCTGGGCTGATCTCCTGCACCCAGGTTGCGGCCCACGGCGCTCACGATGCCTTGCGTCACGGTGTAGTCGAAGCCGAATGGCGAGCCAATCGCCAGCACCCACTGGCCAGGCTTGAGCAGACGCGAATCGCCGATGGTNACGGTGGGCAGGGAGCCGCCCGCGTCGACCTTCAGCAAGGCGATGTCGTACGTCGGATCGGTGCCGANCACCTTGGCGGTCAGGGTGCGGCGATCCTGCAGGCGCACCGTCACGACGTCGGCNTGATCGACCACGTGGTTATTGGTGAGGATGTAGCCATCGCTGGAAATGATGAAACCGGAACCCAGCGAAGTGTGGGCCTGCTCCTCGGGCGAAGGCAGGATCGGCATGCCGAAGAAGCGGCGGAAGATTTCCGCCTGGCCCGGATCGATGCCTTGCAGCGGCATACCGCCCGCACTCTTGGGGCGGCGGCCGGTGTACTTGGCCTCCACATGCACCACCGCGGGCGCATTCTTCTGCACGATGCCGGTGAAATCGGGCAAGCCGGCAACCGCGGGAGCGGTTTGCGCCCACACCATGGGACCGGCCGCAACAATGCCCACGCCCAGGGCACAACCCAGCAGACCGCAGAGCAGACGGCTACTGACGAGACGGGGATGACTCATGATTCCTCCTCAGGTTTCAGGCACCCCTTCTCACGCTCCGGACTCGCCAGTGGGCGAGAGAGGGGAACTATGATGAAAGCGGGAAAGCGGCGGCGTGCCGACCGCGAAGCGGGGGNACCCCCGCCGCTTCCGGGTATTGCTTAGCGAGCGCCCTGCGCCGCAGCAGGCCGCGCCTGCGGNGTATCGATCAGCAGCAGATAGCTACCATCCGGATTATTCAGCGTCCGATAGCCTTGCATGGAATACGTGTGGCCGCGGTAACGCTGGAACAGCGGGTTATCCGAAGGATCACCCAGCGTCACGGAAGCGCGCTGGCTCAACTCGGAGGCCGAATACGGGCTCAACGACGGCGGCACCGTAGCCAGCACGTCGTTGCTGGCGGGTGTTGCCGCCACCGCATTGGCCGCGGCGAGCGACGCGCCCGCGCGCACGCCCGGCGAGGCCGAACCATTGCCATTGGCCGCTACGCGGCTGGGATGCTCGGAATCCGGCGCCGTGGGCTGCGATACCATCAGCGCGGCAACGGCAACGCCGGCCGCGATCGCACCGCCGAGAGACAGCCGCAACCATTCCCGTTTCGGCGACTTGGCGGCGGCGTGTTCGCCTTCGATCGCCGCTATCACGCGGGAAGCAAAGGCTGCACTGGCCACGCCTGGCAATTGACGGCGCAGGCTTTCGCCGGCGACGTGATAGCGCCCCCACGTCTGCACCAGCGCAGCGTCGTGATCGAGCCGGCGCAACAAGAAGCGCAACTCTTCTCTGGACAATTCACCGTCCATGGCGGCCGAAAGGTTTTCCATGTTGGCTTCACTCATGACATTCGATCCTCGCGGTCTGAAAGCAGTGGCCGCAGTTTTTCATCGATCGCCTCGCGTGCCCGGAAGATGCGCGAACGCACCGTCCCGATTGGGCAGCCCATGGCCTCGGCGATCTCTTCGTAACTGAGGCCGTCCACCTCACGTAAGGTGATGGCCGTCCGTAGCTCCTCGGGCAAAGCTTGGACAGTGGCAAACACTGTTTGTTCAATTTCCTGGCGCATTAACTCGCGCTCGGGGGTGGCCCCTTCCTGCATGCGGTCGGCACCGGGCACGAATACGGCNTCCTCGATGGCGATGTCATCGGCAGGAGGCCGCCGNCCCATCGCCACCAGGTGGTTCTTGGCCGTGTTTACGGCAATTTTGTACATCCAAGTATAGAAAGCACTCTCGCCGCGGAACGAACCGATCGCCCGCCATGCCCGGATGAAGGCCTCCTGGGCCACATCCTCGCTTTCGGCCGCATTGTGCACGTAGCGGGAAATGAGGCCGATGACCTTGTTCTGATATTTGCGCACCAGGAGGTCGAAAGCACGTTTGTCGCCGTTTTGTACACGCTCTACCAGCGCACTATCGAGTTCGTTGTCGCCCATCCGGGCCATCTCCTTCGTCACTGGACCATGCGAGCGATGTTCCCGTCGGATGGGTGAGCTGCTCTGACCGGTTTCACGCTCGCAAGTTCAGCGATGCGAAGACGGTCCCCCTCATCATTCTAAGGTAGGGGCGCCCTGGCGTGACTCAAGCAGGTTGCTAGGCGGGGATCGCTGCAAGAGCCTGTCCGGACAACAAGCGTTCGCGCTCGCCCAGCAGGCGCTCGAAGCTGGTGTGCGGCAGCGGCCGGCAGAACAGGTAGCCTTGCAGTTCATCGCAATGGTTGGCGCGCAGGAATTGCAGGTGCTGTTCGATTTCCACGCCTTCGGCCACCACGCCGCGCTTCAGGCGATGGGCCATTTCGATGGTGGCGCGAACGATGGCTTCGTCATCCGGGTCGACGCCGATGTTGCGCACGAAACTCTGGTCGATCTTGATGCGGTCGGCAGGAAGCTTGCGCAGATAATCCAGGGAGGCGGCGCCCGTGCCGAAGTCGTCGATGGCGATATGGCAACCCAGCTTGTGCAGCTTCTGCATGTTCTCCATCAGGTTGGGCGCGGCCTTGATACTGATGCTTTCGGTGACCTCCAGTTCGAGCAGGCCCGGGTCAAGGCCGCTCTCTTCCAGCACGGAGGCCACCACCTCGGAAAGGTCGGGCTGCATCAGCTGGACAGCCGACAGATTCACGCCCAGCCGCAGGCGCAGGCCGAAGCGGTCGTCCCAGGCCTTGGCTTGTTTACAGGCGGAGCGGAGCACCCATTCGCCGATCGATACGATCAGCCCGGTTTCTTCCGCCAGCGGAATGAAGAAGCCGGGACCGATGTTGCCCAGCTCCGGATGCTCCCAGCGCAACAGCGCTTCCATGCCGACGATATCTTCGGTTTCCGCGTTGATCTGCGGCTGGTAGAACACGCGCAGTTCGCCGTTGCCTTCGGCATGGCGCAACCTCGCCTTCAATGCCGCATTTTGCTGTTCCTGCGCGGGGCTTACGTCGTAGACGCGATAGTTGTTGCGGCCCAGGCTCTTGGCTGCGTACATCGCCTCGTCCGCATGCTTGAGCAGGGTTTCGGCATCGAGCGCGTCTTCCGGAAAGAAACTGATGCCGATGGAAGCGGTGACCTGCAGCTCCGGACCGTCTTCCAGGTGCAGCGGCGCTTCCATCAGCTGCACGATTTTGTCTGCCACGCGCAATACGTCATCGGTCTTCACGATATGCCGCAGCACGATGATGAANTCGTCGCCNGCGTAGCGNGCCACCGTATCGGAGGCGCGTACGCTGCTGCGCAGCCGTTGCGTCACGGCCACCAGCACCTGGTCGCCTACCGCATGGCCGAGTGTGTCGTTGATGAACTTGAAGCGATCCAGGTCCACGAACAACACGGCAAACGTTTCGCCGGTGCGGTTCGCTTCGCGAATGATGGTNTCGAGCCGGTCATTGAACAGCAGGCGATTGGGCAAGCCGGTGAGCGCATCCAGCAAGCCTTCCGCGCGCCCCTGTTCGCGCGTGCGGCGCAATTCGAGCATGTGTGCGAAATGCGCCGCCGCGCAATGCAGCACCGGCTCCACGATGCTCGGTTCGCTGAAGGGATAACGGCTGCCCGCCAACAAGGCGCCCAGCACGCTGCGCCGCTCGTCGAGCAACGGCAAGCCGACGAACCCGCGCAAGCCCAGCAGGCTGATCAAGGGATCCACCTCCGCCAGCCGCCGTGCATCCTGCGGATGCATCAGCGTGCGGCCGCTGAGCACCAGGCGCAGCGAGCTTTGCAGTTGCGGNCCTGGCCAGACCTGCTCCTCGCCGCGCCAGCGCTGCACGATCTGCACCGGTACGCTGCTTTCTTCGGGACGGGCGGACCACACGGCCAGGTAATCGAGATCCATTTCGTCCAGCAACAGCCGCGCGGTTTCAGGCAGGCTCGCATCGTCGTGCCCCACGGCAAACAAGCGGGCGAGCACTGCCAAGGCCGCCGCTGGGCGCACGCTGGCGCTGGCGCTGCGGAACACCAGCGCAACCATTTCCCTTCCGTTATGCCGGATGCGGCGCACGCTGGCTTCGCCGACTTCATGGCCGCGTATCGATTTGCGCCGGCACGCCAGCCAGCGGCGATCCGCGTCGAACAGCGCCTTGTCCAGGCTTACTGTTTCGAAGATCAGAACTTCCGCGAGCGGCATGCTGGCCAGCAGGCTGTTGGCCAATCCGCTATGCCTGATATACGCAGGATTGGCCTCGACCACACGTTCCGTGGCAGGGTCGACGATCAGCCAGTCACTTTCACCGTCTTCGAAAACGAAGCGGTAGTCGGCCNTGGCGGAAGGCAACGCAAAGGACGGCACCGGCGTGCTNGCGACCGGCTCCGAGCTGCGTATGGGCTTGCCGCTGAGCAATTGCTGCCAGCGGGCAACCAGCTCGGTGCCGATCTGCGACGCATACAGCCAGCCACCAACCTCCGATGGCAGTTGCGTGGGCTTGATTGTTGCGTCGTCCACCAATACCGCAATGATCGGCGCACTCGCGCACGGCGGCAGCAAACGCAATTGCTCGCATAGCGTGCCGCTGGCGCGGCCGTCGCCGTCGAATACCACCACGATCAAGGCCAGCGGCTCGCGCCCTTCCAGCAGGATGGCTGCGTGGGTGGTATCGCGCGCAGAATGAATGGTGGGATGCCCCTCGCGATCGAGCGCATCGAACANCTCTCGACGCAGCTCGCGCTGGGAGGCCACCAGCAGGATGCCGGCCTTGAAAATCGGCNCGTTCACAGCAGCCACCGTCCATCCCGCAGCCGTGGCCGCTGGACCACGTCCGCGGCGCTCCCCAGGCGCACGGCGACGTCATCGATGCTGGACACCAGCGTTTGCGGNGCATCCAGCAGNACTACCCGACGAACGTGTCCGGCCGGTGCGCGCGCCAATTGGCGCAGCAAACTGCTTTCGGTCGGTGCCAACGGCAGGGGGAACGGGCAAAGCAGGTAAACCCCGAAATGGATGCTTTGCTGGATATAGCGCAAAGCATTGCCCAGGCGCTGGGAGCCAGGGATGACCGCATGCGCCTCGCGCAAATTCTCCATGCCGAGGTCCGGCGTCCACAGATAGACCGACTGCCCGTTGAGGCGGGCGAGCGCCCGGAATTGCTCGATCAGCGCCTTGCTTTCGATATGCTCGAGCACGATCAGCCCGCCGGGCGCCGTAAGAATGCGCTCATAGATATCGCTACCGGCTAGCGGCGCGGGGGCCATCAGAGAAGTCATACCGCCCAAAGGGAAGTGATCGCATCTCGTACGTTACGCAGTCGTACGCGAAGCGCAATAGCCGGAGCGCCGGGGCGTGATCCATGCGGCATACCCGCCGCGATNCCCCCAATACCCGCCCGCATGGTACGTCTCGCAATCATCGCGGCGGGACGGTATGGTGAAGGTCTCCCGGCCATCTTCCCACGCCCCATGTTCGAAGGATTGCGCTTCAATCACTGGAAAACGAGCCTGGACGATAGCGGCATCGTTGCCCTTACCCTGGACCGCGCCCATAGCGGCGTCAACGCGATTTCCCGCGAGGTGCTGGATGAGCTGGGGCAAATCGTGGAACGGCTGGCGATCGAAAAACCNGCGGGAGTGATCATCCANTCGGCCAAGGCGAACGGGTTCGCGGTGGGCGCCGACATCAAGGAATTCGTCCAATACGCCCGGCAAGGCACGGTGCTGGAGAACATCGAGAACGGCCAGCGCGTGTTCGAGGCGCTGGCGCGCCTGCCCTGTCCCACGGTGGCGGCCGTGCACGGCGCCTGCATGGGCGGGGGTACCGAACTGATCCTGGCCTGCCGCCTGCGCATCGCCGCCGATGACGAGAAAACGCGGATCGGATTGCCGGAGGTGATGCTGGGCATCCACCCCGGCTGGGGCGGTTCGGCTCGCCTGCCGCGNCTGATCGGTGCGCCCGAAGCGCTGCCCGTGATGCTGACCGGCAAGGCCCTGTCCGCACGCAAGGCCAAGAGCCTGGGCGTGGTCGACCGGCTGGCTCGCCCCGAGGAATTGATGGCCGAAGCGCGTGCCCTGCTGCGCCATCCCCATGCCCGTCCGTTTGCGCAACGGGCCACCGCGTGGATCACCAATACCTGGCTCGCGCGCCAGATCCTCGCGCCGATGGTGGTCAAGCAGACGGCCGCCAAGGTGCGCAAGGAACACTACCCTGCCCCGTTCGCCTTGATCGATGTGTGGAAGCGCGGCGGCAGCAATATCCAGCAGCGCCTGAAACTGGAAGCACGCTCGGTGGCGAAGCTGGCGGAAGCCCCTACCGCACGCAACCTGATTCGCATCTTCTTCCTGCAGGAACGGCTGAAAGGCCAGGGTGGTGGCATCGATGCCGGCATCCGTCGCGTACACGTGGTCGGCGCAGGCGTGATGGGGGGCGATATCGCCGCATGGTCGGCATTCAAAGGCTTCGAGGTGAGCTTGCAGGATCGCGAGATGACGTTCATCCAGCCTGCCTTGGACCGCGCTTATGCGCTGTACGAGAAGAAGCTTAAAACGCCGGAAAAAGTGGAAGAAACGCGNAAACGTCTGCGCGCCGACGTGGAGGGCGCCNGCGTGGCGCAGGCGGATCTCGTGATCGAAGCCATCTTCGAAAATCCTGCAGCGAAGGAAGCNCTTTACGCCACGGTCGAACCGCAGTTGAACGAGCACAACGGCATTCTCGCCACCAATACCTCATCGATTCCGCTGGACGAACTGCGCAAAGGCCTGCAAGCACCGCAGCGCTTTCTGGGCCTGCATTTCTTCAACCCGGTAGCACAGATGCCGCTGGTGGAAGTGGTGCGCCATGAGCGGCTTGATCCGGCCATCGAAAAGCGCGCGATGGCGTTCTGCAAGGCGCTGGGCAAATTGCCGGTGGCGGTGAAGGGAACCCCGGGCTTTCTGGTGAATCGCATCCTGATGCCCTATCTGCTGGAAGCACTTCGCCTGCATAACGAAGGCGTACCGGGGCCGGTACTGGACAAGGAAGCCAAAGCCTTTGGCATGCCGATGGGTCCCATCGAGTTGGCCGATACCGTGGGCCTGGATGTATGCGCTTCCGTTGGCAAGGAGCTGGCGCCCTTCCTGGGTTTGGAAGTTCCNCCAGGATTGGAGGAAAAACTCGAAACCGGCAAACGCGGCAAGAAGGACGGCCAGGGCCTGTATACCTGGCAGGAAGGCAAGCCACAGAAGCCACAAGTCGATCCCGACTACACACCGCCACCGGACCTGCGCGACCGCATGATTCTCGCCATGATCAACGAGGCAGTTGCCTGCCTGGGCGATGGCGTGGTGGACGATGCCGACCTGCTCGATGCGGGCGTGATTTTCGGCACGGGCTTTGCACCGTTCCGCGGCGGTCCGATCCAATATGTGCGGGACGAAGGCGCGGAGAAGATCCGTCAGAAACTGGAAACGCTGGCCAAGCGTTATGGCGAGCGCTTCATGCCAAAGAACGGATGGGATCACCCGGCGCTGACGTTGCANGCGGAGCCTGAAGTGGCCGTCGCCAGCTAAGGCATGCGCAAGTTCGAGCTTGGCGTTCGTGCGCCAAGCTCGAAGCTCACCACATCAAATCATCCGGGACGCCGTCCTCGTCCACGCCGGCGATGGCCGGGTCCACCAACAAGGCTACGAGGTGCGAATCGATCTCACGCACTTGTTCGGCCACCGCCTGCGTCACCAGCAGATAGCGGCCCGCGTTCTGCACGACACCCAGCTTGCCGGCATTAAGGTCGGCTAGCTGATTGGCATCGACATAGACCCGGCGAATCTTGCCGCCGTATTCNAAATGGCGCACCTGNTCCGCGTCAGGCTTGTTCAAGCCCTGGCCTTCGAGCAGTTTTTGCAGCTTCGCCTTGCGCTCACGCTTCAGGCGAGCCTGTTCGGCCGCCTCCTGTTCGGCGCGCTTGCGCTCTTCGGCCTCGGTCTGCGCGCGGATGGCGTAAGCCTTGGCCAGGTTGATCTCATCCTCTTTTTTTCGCGCCGGCTTGGGNGGATGCGGCGGCTTGCCTTTCGCCGGCGAAGCCTGCGGCTTCTTCGGTGCAGGGGGTTGCTGTCGCTTCTCGTCCTTGAACTGCTTGACGATGCCGCTCTTGAGGAGCTGATCTCGCAATGAATCGGCCATGATCGAAATCCGGTATTACGTTCTATCAGTAGTGGGGCGGCGGCGGTTCGCTGTGCGGATCGTGCGGTTGTCCAAGGCGCACCGTTTCCAGCTCGCTGCGCAGATGGCGAACCAATCGCTCCAGTGTCGCAATGCGCANGGATTGCTCGGCGTCCGCAGTCACCAGTGCCTGGACCGCATCATCGATAAAAGCGAGCCGGACTTCCAGTTCCGTAAGGCGCTGTTCGGTCTGGCTCATGACACTTCCGGGTTCGCTATGCTGCGTCCGCGGCCGATGCCGTAGTACGCCACNCCGGCTTCTTCCACCACCTGCGGTTCGTACATGTTGCGGCCGTCGAAGATCACCGGCTCCTTCAGCATCGCGCGGATGCGGGCAAANTCGGGGCTGCGGAACGCCTTCCATTCGGTGACGATCGCCAGGGCGTCGGCACCGTCCAACGCCTGGTACGCGTTATCGCACAACACCAGATCGCTGCGCTCGCCATACAGGCGGTGAGTCTCGCCGCGCGCCTCNGGNTCGAATGCCCGCACCTTGGCGCCGGCATCCCACAAGGCTTCCATCAGCCGGCGGCTGGACGCTTCGCGCATGTCGTCGGTATTGGGCTTGAACGCCAAGCCCCACAGGGCGATCGTTCTGCCGCGCACGCTGCCGTGGAAATGACGCTGGATGAAGTCGAACAGCTTGACCTTCTGGTCGTGATTGACCGCTTCGACGGCCTCGAGCAAGCGCGCGTTGTATCCCACCGTGCGTGCGGTGCGTTCCAGCGCCTGCACATCTTTTGGAAAACACGAACCGCCGTAGCCCGCGCCAGGATAGATAAAGTGATAACCGATGCGCGGATCCGAACCGATGCCCTGCCGCACCAACTCGATGTCGGCGCCGACGCGCTCGGCAATGTTGGCGATCTCGTTCATGAAACTGATCTTGGTGGCCAACATGGCGTTGGCCGCGTATTTGGTGAGTTCGGCCGAACGTACATCCATGACCACGGTACGGTCATGGCTGCGATTGAANGGCGCATACAGCTTGCGCAGCAAGCCAACGGCGCGCTCGCTCGAACTGCCGATCACGATGCGGTCAGGGCGCAGGCAGTCTTCAACCGCATCGCCTTCCTTCAGGAATTCNGGATTGGAGGCCACGTCGAAATCGACGGAGACGCCACGCACTGCAAGTTCGGCCGCAACCGNTTCGCGCACGCGATCGGCCGTACCCACCGGCACCGTGGACTTGTTGACGATGACCGCGTAGTCATCCAGATGCCGTCCGATCGACCTGGCGACACCCAATACGTATTGCAGGTCGGCGCTGCCGTCTTCATCCGGCGGCGTGCCGACGGCGATGAAGATGATCCGCGCATGCGCAACGGCAATCGCCGCATCGGTGGTGAACTGGAGTTGCCCGTTGGCGTGATTGCGCCGCACGATCGGCTCAAGCCCTGGTTCGAAGATCGGTATTTCGCCGCGCTCGAGGCGTGCGACCTTGTTCTCATCGATATCGACACAAACGACATGGTTACCCATCTCTGCCAGGCAGGCTCCGGTAACCAGACCTACGTAGCCGGTACCAAAAATGGTGACTTTCATCGTGTGGGGTCAACGCCTTGTTGGGATCGAGGATTCTAACAGCGGTCGGATCGCACAGGCGCTTGCTTGAAATGACGCAACACGCGCTGGCACGCAGCATGTGCGCATGGCCTGCAACAAAACGAACGGGGTGCGAATCATCGCACCCCGTTCGTTTACATCGCGTTTGCAACCTAGGCGATTACTTGCCGCCTTCGCTACCTTCCTGCGGAGCGCTGGCCGGCGTCGGGCCGGTACTCACCAAGGTCACGTCGAAGATCAGGGTTTCGTTCGGCGGCATGCCGCCGCGCGGTTCCGCACCGTAGGCAAGGTTCGGCGGAATGAAGAGCTTGTAGTGGCCACCCACCTGCATCAGCTGCAGGCCTTCGCGGAAGCCNGGGATCACGCGAGCCAACGGNATCGAGGTCGGGCCCGGAGGATTGTTCTTCTCGGAGCTGTCGAACACTTCGCCGTTGATGAAGGTNCCCTTGTAGTTCACCTTGACCGTGTCGTTCGGACCCGGGCGCGCACCCGTGCCCTGGGTGATCACCTGGTACTGCAGGCCCGAGGCAGTGGCCTTCACACCAGCAGCGCTCTTGTTCTTGGCGAGGAAGGCATCGCCTTCAGCCTTGTTCTTGGCCGCCATGGCGTCGAATTCCTGCTTGCCCTTGGCTTCCGCCTGCGCGATGAAAGCCTTCCACACGGTGGAGGCATCCGCTTCGGACATGCTGGGTTTCTGTCCGCTCAGCGCGGCAGTCACCGCACGACCCACGGCTGCAGGATCAACCAGCTCGCGCATCGGCCCAGGAATCTGGCCGGCCAGCTGGTAACCCATGATTTCGCTGGCTTTGGCCTTGTCGACGGTACCGGTAGCTGCGGTGCTGGACGTCTGGGCCTGCGCGCCAGCGGCGGTCATGCCCAGCGCAACGGCCAGCGCGGCCACCGTCAGCGTGGGTCGCAGAAAATGCTTCATTTGGAACTCCCTAGTAATGGATATGCCGGCGTGCCGCGCCGGACCTCCCCCAATGGAGGCTGGCCACGCATTGTGCTGTGTCCAGTCCGGTCTTGGCAACGACGATTCGTGGTTGACCGCCCATCCTTTGGAAAGTTCAGGCCGGCAACTGTGCGCAAGCCCACATTCAGCTCGGCTCGTTAGGAGAAGATGAAGGCTTTTCCAGCGTTTCCCGCAGCGCCGCCTGCAGCCTCGCATGCACTTTGACCAGACCGCGCCAGAGAATGACGGCGAAAATCACGCACACGGCAACCAGGGAAAGCGCCACACCACGCGGGGGCAAAATCGTTGAACCCAAGACACCCACCAGCAAGGCCAGCACCAGCAACGTGGCCAACGGAATGACTTTCGCAAGAACCTGGCGAATGGCCTGTGTATAGGCGCCGGCAAAACGCTCGCGTATGCCCAGCTCCGCCAGCAACATTCCCAGGGCTTCAGCTTTGCGATAGACCGCAATCAACAACGGCAACGACAAAAATAGCGCGCACGCCCAGATCACCGAGTGCCGCATTTCCAGGCCAAGTCCCCAGCGCTCGAACCAGGCCGCGTTATGGGCATTCACGTATGCCCCGATCACGAACAGCGTAACGACCAGTGCGATATTGATGGCGATGTGCCAAAGCAGCCGGCGAAACATGCGTGCCACGACGGCGTTCTCGTCGACGGGCCGCAGGTTTTCCAGCCATCCGCTGTAGCTGGTAATCACCAGCCGCAGCGGCCGAGGCACCAGGTGCTTGCCTGCTTTCATCAGGACATCGGCTGAGCGCAGCAGATACGGCGAGGCCAGCATGCAGATCAGGGCTGCCGCCACGGCGGTCGGGTAAATGAAACTATCCACCGCATGCAACGTAAGCCCGAGCGTGGCAATCACGAACGAGAACTCGCCGATCTGGGCCATGCAAAGNCCGGCGCGCAGCGAGGTNCGCAGATCATGCCCAATTAAAAACATGCCGGCACTGCATACCGCGCTCTTGCCAAGCATCACCGTCACCGCAATGGCGATGGCAGGCAAGGCGTAATGCACCAGCAAGGATGGATCGATCTTCAAACCGATCGCCACGAAAAACAGCGCGGCGAACATATCGCGCAGCGGNTCGACCAGGTGCACGACGTGNGCGGCGCTGCGCGATTCNGCCACTACGGCGCCCGCCAGGAACGCACCGAGCGCCACACTGAAGCCCAACCATGCGGCCAGCAGACTGGTGCCAAAACAGATGCCGAGCACGCTCACCAGCAGCGTTTCGTCGCGATCGAAGTGCGCGACGTAATCCACNAGGCGGGGCACCAGCAGCAGCCCCACGATCATGCCGGCCACCACGAACAAACCCAGATGCCCGACCACCGTGAACGCCGTTCCCGTCTCGACCGTGCCGCTGATGGCGATCGCCGTGAGCAAGGTGAGCAGGACGATGGTGAGCATGTCCTCGGCCACCAGCATGCCGATCACCAGGCGTGCGAACGGCCATTGACGCAAACCGGTNTCCTCCAGCGCGCGCATGGCCACCATNGTNGANGACAGCGCCACGATGGCGCCCAGGAACAAGGCGTTGCGCCCACCCCAGCCGAACAGCAGGCCCAGCTGATAACCCAGCCACAGCATGAAGCCCACTTCGACCNCGGTGACCAGCAGGACGGTTCCGCCCACCTGGCGCAGCTTGCGCACGCTGAACTCAAGCCCCAGTGTGAACATCAGCAGCACCACGCCGAGATTGGAAATGTCGGCAATGGCGCGCGGATCGGCCACCAGTACGCCCGGCGTGTGCGGACCAATCACGATGCCGGCGAGGATGTAACCCGGAAGCACAGGCAAGCGCAGCCGCTGAAACAGAATCGTGGTGGCGCCGGCCACGAGCATCACCAGTGCAAGGTCGCGAATGAAACCGATATCGTGCATGCCGCGCTCATGAGTACGTTTCAAGCACAGCTTAACCTGATGCCGCGCGTCCGCCGCACGCCGCCATGTCCGACAGAGCGATTCACTTGGCCTGAACTTTTTCCTAAAAAGCGCTTGACGGAATTCGGAACCCACCCTATTCTTTCTGGCTTCCAGCGGCGGGGCCATAGCTCAGCTGGGAGAGCGCCTGCATGGCATGCAGGAGGTCGGCGGTTCGATCCCGCCTGGCTCCACCAACACATACGTCCCCATCGTCTAGAGGCCTAGGACATCACCCTTTCACGGTGGCGACCGGGGTTCGAATCCCCGTGGGGACGCCACTCTTGACCCAGAACACCGGGCGGAGTGGAAAAGGACTTAGTGAGTTGGCCCGCTGGATAGGCTGTACAACGTGGAGCGGTAGTTCAGTCGGTTAGAATGCTGGCCTGTCACGCCGGAGGTCGCGGGTTCGAGTCCCGTCCGCTCCGCCATTGTTCGCCAAGAAGCCCGCTTATGCGGGTTTTTTGTTGCCTGCGATAAAGCCTGCTTCGATGCGAACCGCAACGATGGCGATGCCGGTGTTCGGCTTCGCCCCAGCCCAGCCTACGGGACGCGTTCCAGCGTTCCGGCCGAGTGCCCCTGCTCGGCCAGGTACTCCAGCCAGCGCGTGAGAAAGCTGTTCATCTGCAGCCGATGCTGGAACACCGAATGCGCCGGCGGGAACGGACCCAGCACCTGCCACAGATGACGGCCCGGGTGGCAGTGCAGCGCCTCGGCCACGTGCGCATCGTGGTACATGCGCAATTGCGCCGAAGGCGAGCGATGCCCGGTCTGGGTGTCGACGAAGCCGTAGGTGAGCTCCAGCTCCAGCGTGTACGGGTGGCGTTCCTGCAGCACCAGATGCACCGGAAGACCGTCGTCGACATCCGACACGTAGCTGCCCAGCTCCAGCTGCTGCGGCGCGAACAGGTGCGTCAGCCGATGATAGTTTTCGGCATACAGTCCCATCAGGAACTCGAAACGTCCTGGCAGCAAGGCGGTGCGGCGGTCGAGTACGGCGCTCATGAGCTTGGGTGGGGTCCTCGTCAATACATGGTTTTTTCGATACCGAATTGATCGAGGATTTTGCTCGCAATCTCTTCGATCGACACGTGCGTGGTGTTGAGATACTGGATGCCGGCCTGGCGCATCAAGCGATCGGCCTGCTCCAGCTCCCACCGGCATTGCTTCAAATTGGCGTAGCGGCTGCCCGGGCGCCGCTCTTCACGGATCTGCGCCAGGCGCTGGGCTTCGATGGTGAGGCCGAACAGGCGATTCTTGTAAGCACGCAGGCGCGCCGGGAGTTCGAGCTTTTCCAGGTCCTCCTCGGTGAGGGGATAGTTGGCGGCGCACACCCCATAATGCAAGGCCATGTACAGGCAGGTCGGCGTTTTGCCCGAGCGCGATACGCCGATCAGGATCAGATCCGCCTGCGCGTAATCCACCGCCAGGCCGTCGTCGTGGCTCAGGGCGTAGTTGGTGGCGTTGATGCGCGCCTCGTATTTGGCGAAATCCACCAGGCCATGGGAACGGTTCACCGCGCCGGAGTGGCGCGTGCCCAGCTCGTCTTCCAGCGGCCCGATGAAGGGGGCGAACACATCCAGCATCAGGGCGCCGCTGGTGGCGACGATTTCGCACAGCGCCGGATCGGCCATGGTGTTGACCACGATCGGCCGCTGCCCGCTCTGCGCATACCGGGTCTTGATGCGCAACGCGGCATTCTCGGCCTTCTGCGCATTGTCGATGAACGGCAGCCGGTGCTTTTCGAAGCGCACTCCCTCGAACTGGGCAAGAATGCTGTTTCCGATCGTCTCGGCCGTAATACCAGTGGAATCGGATATGAAAAAAACCGAGCGTTGCATACATGGTCCGTGGGCGGTCGGGATGCTTGTCCCGCACCATAACCCATGCAGGAAACCTTGTCTTTGCTTGACTTTTTACTGACTGGTATGCAGGTGGCGCGGCTCGATGCGGCAATGGTCTTCTTGTGCCGCGCACCATGGGCGTCAGACAATACCAGTCTTGTGCAGCCGGTTTTGTTCCGCGCCGCTCCCCGCTTTTTCCATTGCGAGCTCTTGAGGAGATCCCCTTGAACGACCTGGTGCTTTGGCTCGACCAACTGCGCATGACCGACCTTGGCAAAGTCGGCGGCAAGAACGCGTCGCTCGGCGAGATGATCGGCAACCTGGCCCAGCTCGGGGTGTCCGTGCCCGGCGGCTTCGCCACCACCGCGCAAGCCTTTCAGGAGTATCTGGAAAAAAGCGGCCTTTCCAAGCGTATCGCCGATCGCCTCGCCACGCTCGACGTCGACGACGTGGACGAACTGGTCAAGGGCGGCAAGGAAATCCGCGGCTGGATCGTCGACACCGCCCTGCCCGCCGAGCTGGAAAAAGCGATCCGCGACGCCTACGCCAAACTTTGCAAGGACGCCGGCGCCGACAACATCGCCGTGGCGGTGCGTTCCTCCGCCACCGCCGAAGACCTGCCGGATGCGTCGTTCGCCGGCCAGCAGGAAACCTTCCTCAACGTGGTCGGCATCGACGACGTGCTGCACAAGGTGAAGGAAGTCTTCGCCTCGCTCTACAACGATCGCGCCATCGCCTACCGCGTACATCAGGGTTTCAAGCACGAAGACGTGTTCCTCTCCGCCGGCGTGCAGTTGATGGTGCGTTCGGACGTTGGCGCATCCGGCGTGCTGTTTACGCTGGATACCGAATCGGGTTTCCGCGAGGTGGTGTTCGTCACTGGCAGCTACGGCCTGGGCGAAATGGTGGTGCAAGGCGCGGTGAACCCGGATGAGTTCTACGTGTTCAAGCCCACGTTGAAAGCCGGCAAGCCGGCCGTGCTGCGCCGCAGCCTGGGCGCCAAGCAGCAACGCATGGTGTACTCGGACAAGCCCGGGGAGCGCGTGCGCATCGAGGAAACGCCCGCCGCAGATCGCCATCGTTTCTGCATCAGCGACGCGGACGTGCAGGAACTGGCCAAGCAGGCGCTGGTGATCGAGCACCACTACCAGCGCCCGATGGACATCGAATGGGCGAAGGACGGCCACACCGGCAAGCTCTACATCGTGCAGGCGCGTCCGGAAACGGTGAAGTCGCGCGCGCATGCGATGCAGCTGGAACGCTTCCACCTCAACGAAAAAGGCAAGGTGCTTGCCGAAGGTCGCGCGATCGGCCAGAAGATCGGCACCGGCAAGGCGCGCGTGATCCGCTCGCTGGCCGACATGAACAAGGTGCAGCCGGGCGACGTGCTGGTCGCCGACATGACCGACCCCGATTGGGAGCCGGTGATGAAGCGCGCCTCGGCGATCGTCACCAACCGCGGCGGCCGCACCTGCCACGCGGCGATCATCGCGCGCGAACTGGGCGTGCCCGCGGTGGTCGGCACCGGCCATGCGCTCGATACCATTCCTGATGGCCATGACGTCACCGTGTCCTGCGCCGAAGGCGACACCGGCGTGATCTACGAAGGCCAGCTCAAGTTCGATCGCGTCACCGCCGATCTCGGCGCCATGCCCGAGGCGCCGCTCAAGATCATGATGAACGTGGCCAACCCGGAACGCGCGTTCGACTTCGGCATGCTGCCCAACGCCGGCATCGGCCTCGCGCGCCTGGAAATGATCATCGCCAGCCATATCGGCGTGCATCCCAAGGCCTTGCTCGAATACGGCAAGCAGGATGCGGAAACCAAGGCGCGCATCGATGCGCGCATCGCCGGCTACAAGGATCCGGTGAGCTTCTATGTCGACCGCCTTGCCGAAGGCATCGCCACCATCGCCGCATCCGTGTATCCCAAGCCGGTGATCGTGCGCCTGTCGGATTTCAAATCCAACGAATACGCCAACCTGCTCGGCGGCCAGCGCTACGAGCCGCACGAAGAAAATCCGATGATCGGCTATCGCGGCGCCAGCCGTTATGTCGATGCGGGTTTTGCCGAATCGTTCGGGCTGGAATGCAAAGCCGTGAAGCACGTGCGTGAAGTGATGGGCCTCACCAACGTGTGGGTGATGATTCCGTTCGTGCGCACGCTCGACGAAGGCCGCAAGGTGGTCGAGGTACTGAACAAGAATGGGCTCAAGCAGGGTGAGCACGATCTCAAGGTGATCATGATGTGCGAGCTGCCGTCGAACGCCTTGCTGGCCGACGAATTCCTCGACATCTTCGATGGCTTCTCGATCGGTTCGAACGACCTCACCCAGCTTACGCTTGGCCTGGATCGCGATTCCAGCGTGGTCGCGCACCTGTTCGACGAGCGCGATCCAGCCGTGAAGAAGCTGCTGGCGATGGCGATCAAGACCGCGCGTGCCCGCGGCAAGTACGTGGGCATCTGCGGCCAGGGCCCGTCCGACCATCCGGACCTGGCCGAATGGCTGATGGACCAGGGCATCGAATCGGTGTCGCTCAATCCCGATACCGTGGTCGACACCTGGCTGCGGTTGGCGAAGAAGAAAGCCGCGGCGTGAACAAGAACGGGGCGATGGCGACATCGCCCCGTTTTCTTTTCGGCCGCAAGGAAACTCGCCGCCCACCGCACGGTCCACTCCAGCAGACCTCAACCGAAGGGGATCACCATGCGCCGCCTGCTATCCGCGCTTTCGCAGAACAAAGGCTTTATCGTCTTCATGCTCGGCATGCTGATGTTTCGCAGCGCCCTGGCCGACTGGAACGTGGTGCCGACCGGCTCGATGCAGCCGACCATCCAGATCGGCGACCGCATCGTGGTCGACAAGGCGGCCTACGACATCCGCCTGCCCTTCACCCATCTATCGCTGATGCACCTGGCCGATCCGCAACGTGGCGACATCGTGGTGCTCGACTCGCACGCCGCCGACGAGAAACTGGTCAAGCGCGTGATCGGCGTCCCCGGCGACGAAGTGGCCATGCGCGACAACGTGCTCTACGTCAACGGCGTCCTCGCCCGCTACAGCCCCGCCACCGTCACCGGCATCCACGACGACCTGCAGGACCCGGCCCGCTACGAAGTGGAACGACTGGGCCACATGCAGCACCTGGTCCGCCTGTCGCGCTACTACCCCAGCGACGCCCGCAGCTTCGGCCCGGTGACCGTCCCCGCCGGCCACTATTTGTTGCTCGGCGACAACCGCGACAACAGCATGGATTCGCGCTACTTCGGCTTCTTTCCCCGCAACGAAATCGTCGGACGTTCGCGCTACGTGGCGGTATCGCTGGATCCGGATCAGCACTACCTGCCGCGAGCCCATCGGCTGGCGGCGCGGCTGGACGGTGTGCGGCCCGCCCGTTCAGAATAAGCGA
>JGI25156J39149_1000620_pt1 | contig 19531 bp, 10 predicted proteins | sample AraplaCL_Col_mMS_FD_39149 | JGI IMG/M metagenome (IMG submission 39149)
AGCCGCTCGAATGGCTGGCAACATCGGCATGGCTGCCGCGGATGGGCGAGCCATTGGCGCTCGCGCTGTTGAGCCCGCCGTGCAACGTGCGCGATGTCGCGCTGCGTACGCTGACGGAGGCGTCCGTGGCATGGCAGGAGGTCTTCGTCGGTGGCGGCGTCGCGGCTGTCGGCGCGGCGGTGGCTGCGGGAGTCGCGGTGTCGCCACTTGCGCGCAGAGTCGCGCCGCGCGGTTTGATCGATGTCGGCGGACGGCTTGGGTTGCCGCGACTGCCGGAGTCTCGCGTGACGCTGCACTCCCGCGTGCGGGACGAGCGTTCAAAGGAAACGCTGCGGCTCGTGACGAACGGGCTGGCGAGCGGGTGAGCTGGCTAAGGGACGCCTTGTGGGTGCGTTGGCGATTAGCGGTCCGGCGACTCAGTGCAAGATCGGCGGAAGTGAACCGCTGCGGGCTGTTGCCGGGTCCGCGGTTGCTGCCGTCTGATTAGCGCTGGTATTTGGCGAGGGCGCGGAGGCATGAGGCGCGATCGTCGCCGATGTTTTCGCCGCACTTCGCTTGCTCCCGTTGTCGCTCATCGCGCCGTCCGCGGCGGCGTGACTTTGGGTCGTAGCGGCGTGCGTTGCCTTCGACTGAGCGGGTTGCGTCTGCGCCACTAGGGCGCGGCCCTTCGTGGCTGGGGCGGTGACCGCTACCTTCTGCTTCGACTTACCTTGCGCCGTGTGAGAGGCTTTGTTGGCGCCCGTGGCCGCCACGGGTTTGCTAGCGCCGTGATCGGTCGACTTTTCCAGGTGACCGGCCGCGGTCGCCGACTTCGTAGCACCCTTCCCACCTCGCACAGACTGCCCGGAAACCGCGCCGTGCTTGCCATGCGCGCTCGCCTCAGGCGGATTCCACACTTCTGTATAACCGGCCGCGATGGCCGCTCCAGACGCACACCACACGGCGATCGCCGTTGCTACTGCTCGAAACCACATCTGCCGCATCTCCTGAATCTTTGACTTTCGTGACGAGCCGGGATTATATTCCCTTGCAAAAATCCATATTTGGACTAACATAGGCAATAAGTACATATAAGGACTTACCCGCTCATGGCTCATGCCGCCCGCGCCACCCAGCCCGAAGCGCCTCTGCATCGGCCGACTTCGGAACCATCGTTTGCAGAAATGTCTGCGGCGGGATTGCGCGCGTTCTTCAGAATTGCGCAAGACTGGGATCTGAGCGCCGACGAGCAGATCATGCTGCTCGGTTCGCCAGGCCGCTCCACTTTTTTCAAGTGGAAGCAGGCGCCGGAAACGGCGCGCGTCGGTCGCGATACGCTGGAGCGCCTGTCGTTGCTGCTCGGCATCTACAAGGCGCTGCAAATCCTGTTGCCGCAACCGGGCACAGCGGACACCTGGATCAAACGCCCTAACAGCGCACCGCCGTTCGGCGGCCGTCGCGCGCTCGACCGCATGCTGGCGGGCAATGTCAGCGACCTCGTGGCCGTGCGCCAGTATCTCGACGCAATGCGAGGCGGCTGGGCGTGACAGAACCGCATTGGCAGGACCGCTGGCGCAGCGCGCCTCTGGATTGGTCGCCCGCGTATCGCGTGATTCCCACTCGTTTTCCGGCCGTCAATCTGTTCGATCGGGTTGCATCGCCGGAAGATTTCGACGCGCTATACGCGCTCGAAGCAATGACCAACGACCGTCTGCGCACCGAAGTCGGAGAACTCGATCTCGTGCCGCGTGAAGAACGCCGTTTTGGGCCGGGCTACGGACCGATCATGGCCGCGCTCACGCATCTGAATCCGCTAGGCAGCAGGTTTTCCGACGGCACCTACGGCGTGTTCTATTGCGCCCGTTCGCGCGTCACGGCCATCGCCGAAACGCGGTATCACACGGCCAGATTTCTCGAAGCAACCGCAGAGCCGCCAATGCGTCAGCAAATGCGCCTCTATACCGTCGTGGCCCAAGGGGAAGTGGTCGACCTTCGCGGCGATCCGAAGCTCGATCTCGCAGTGCTCTCTCCCGACGACTACCTCGCCGGCCAATCGCTCGGCCGTGCAGTGCGTGAGGCGGGAGCGCCGGGCATCGCGTATCCATCAGTGCGGGATACTGAAGGCGAATGCCTCGCTGCATTCAGGACAACGCTGTTGCGCGACTGTCACCACGCGGCGTATCTGGAATACAACTGGAACGGCACGAGCGTGGATATGGTGTTCGAGCTCAACCAGGTCGGCTGAGAGCGCCTCGATGGGCGCCTCGATAAGCGCCTCGTCAGGGCAGCGCCAGCGCCGCCGCGCCTTCGGCGCGCGCTTCTTCCACTGAAATCGACCAGCGCCGCAGCGCTCGCGGCTCGACGATAGTCAGCCTGCCGCCCGGGCCAAATGCGCCCGTGTCGATGAACACCTGCGCGCCGACCTGCTTGATGTCGCGCATCGGAGTATGGCCGCAGTACGTGAGCGACAAACCACGCTGCCGCTGCGGATCGCCGTTGCCCATCGCAAGATCACGTCCCCACAGCAATTGCTGCCGCGTGTCCGCGGAGAAATTGCCGGCATCGAGTTCGGCGTCAGTGCCGAAAAATTCGGCATGCAGAACATTGAAACGCTCAGGCCCGCTGCCCACCACGCGCACGAGCGGCAGCGTGCGCAGCCGCTCGGCATAGCGACGCAAACTCTCGTCGGGCAGATTCGCTGCCCACGCGCCGCCAATGCCGTACCACCATTGCCGCCGCAACCGGCCATCGGCGACGGCGCACAGCGCGTCTTCGTGATTACCGAGCACGGCGAAAAACCACGGCTTGTCGAGCAAAGCCAACGCCTGTTCGGAATGTTCGCCGCGATCCACCAGATCGCCGACTGAAAAAAGCCGATCACATGCAGGATCGAACGAGACGAGGCGCAGCAGATAGCGCAACGCATCGACACAACCGTGCAAGTCGCCGACTACGAAGTCGCGGCCGCTCCGGTTCGCCGAATGGTGCTGAACAGAGGTGTCGAGTACGGAAGCCATACGTTCATGATAATGCGCAATCTCCAATGCGTATGAGCGCTGCCTCTCGTAGCGCGGCAGGAGAAAGCGCAAAGTTGACAGTAAACCACGCAAAAACCCGCGCGTACGCGGCAGAGTTTGCCGAAAACAGCCTGTTTGCGGGCGCGGTCTTGCTGGCTTCGCGTTTTGACAACTCATGTTGCCCGCAAGCCGCTGTCACGCTCGCGCGAACAGCAACCCGACCTGGATTGGCCACTGAAAGTTGCGCGCACCAGTGCCGCGAGCTTGCATCCGGGCTTCGACTGAAAGGCGCTCGCAAAGCCGTTGTAAGCGGCTGTGAGTGCGACGCGACCCGTTCGACAATCGACGCACGCAGACGAGTAGAATCCGCGACACACCCGCCTTCCGCTCTCCTTCCATGCTCATAAAATATTATCCGCAAACGCTTCGCAATCGTCCGCGCATGTTGATCGCTCTCGCGGTCGGCGTCGTCGTCGCCATCTTGACGCCACAACACATGCGTCCGATGGTCCGCGTGCTGGTCGGTTGGGACACTACGGTGTGGACTTACCTGGTGCTGATCTGGGCGCACATGGCCGCCGCCGACGCAGGTCGCGTGCGCGACTCCGCGCGCCGTGACGACGAGAACGCAGGCGTCGTACTGTTCGTGATCTGCATGGCGACCATTGCAAGCATTGCCGCGATCGTGCTGGAACTCGCCTCGGCGAAGGGCACGGCGGGTGCGTCGACGGTATGGCACTACACGCTGACCGGCCTCACGCTGATGGGCGCGTGGTTCCTGATTCCCACCATCTTCACCCAGCACTACGCCCGGCTCTACTACGATACCGACGTACAGGAGACGCCGCTTCTGTTTCCCGATCATTCGCTCACGCCGAACTATTGGGACTTACTTTACTTCTCGTTCACGATCGCGGTTGCCTCGCAAACCTCGGATGTCGTGCTGCGCTCACGTCCCATTCGCCGGGCCGCGCTCGCACAATCCGTTTTGTCGTTCTACTTTAACGTCGCCGTGCTCGGCTTGTGCGTGAACATCGCGGCGGGCCTTCTCGGTTCCTGAGGTTCGCCACTGCTCGAAGGCGAGCACGCACCAATACGACGCGCGCGCCTCGCCGAGCCGTGAGTCGCGCGTGCCGCTCCCAATGACGGCGCTTGCCCGTCCCACCGCAAATCTCGTGTAAAACGCGGACCATCTCCGGCCCGTTTTACACGTGCCCGCAGCCCTCTCCAGCAGCGCGCCGACTTCGCTGCCGCACACCTTCCCATAAGGGCACTCCGTCGCCCTGCACTGCCAGTCGCATCAGTTCAGTGGCACAAGCCTTGCTGACCTCCGCAGACGGTTCTGGCCGGCCCGCCCCGACGCCTGGCGTCTGTGCACCTGTAACTGGCCAGCGGCGTGACGATCTTTGCACTACATTGACCAGTACGCGCCACAGTCTACGGACCGCGCGGCCTCCGGCTCTGGAAGCCCAATGAGCGCTGTGATCGCATGTCACTTGCATCCACACCGCAGCAGGACAAATCTGGAAACGACCGATGGAATCTCCAAACGGGTACGCGCCGCGGATCTATTTTTTTCATTCACTTCTGGTTGGACCGCTTGACGCGTGGCCCGCGCAGTTCGCCCACGCGGCCGCGCTGGGCTTCGATCACGCGTTGATCGGCAGCCTCTTCGAACCGGGCCGGGCGAGCCACGGGCAAGTAGTCGGCAACCATGCGCGGCTGCATCCCGTGTTCGAAACCGAACAGCCGGCCGTCGACGCCATCCGCACTCTCGCAGGCGGAGCGCGTCAGCAAGGCCTCACGTTGCTGGTCGATCTGGTGATCGACCGGGTGGCCGCCGATGGCGCACTCTACGCGGAGCATGCGGACTGGTTCCATCCGCTGGAATCCGAAGAGGCGCGGCTAGACCCACGGCATGTGCATCGTGAGGACAACGTCGCCTATGCGAACTTCAACGACGCCAACACGCGTGCCGCGCTAGCCGACTGGTGGACACAGCAGCTACTGGCGCTCGCCGACGCCGGCATTGGCGGTTTCCGCTTCGATTCTCCGCATCGCGTACCCGCCGAGGTCTGGCGGCATTTGCGCGACGCCGTGCGCACCGCGCATCCCGACGTGCGATTTCTCGCGGCAACGCCAGGCCTTGCCCGCAGCGATCTGATCGGGCTTCAGGGCGCGGGCTTCGACAGCGTGTTCTCGTCGGTGCGCTGGTGGGACTATCGCGCGAGCTGGATGGTGGAAGAGCATGCGGTGCTCGCGCGCATCGGCGGACCGATTGCGTTTCCCGAAGCGCCTTACGGCACGCGCCTCGCCGCCGAGTTGAGCGACCCGCATGATTCGAGCATCGTCGAACGCGCGTATCGCCGCGCGCTGTACGCGGCGTCCGCCATCGGCACCGGCTGGCTGATGCCCATGGGCTTCGAATACGGCGTGAGCGAACCAATGTCGCAAACCCGAGGCGACGCGTCGCAATTCGCATTGGCTTGCCAGGCGAAAAAATTCGACCTGACGCCGCAGATCACGCGCGCCAATGAACTTGCACGCACGTCAAGAGCGCTGCACGCGAACGGGGAATTGCGCGCGTTGAGCGGGCCTGGCGCACCCGCCGCGGTGCTGCTGCGCGCCGATCAACCCGACCTGCGCGATGCCGCCGAGGCGATTCTCATCGCAATCAATCCGGAACTCGGCGCGCCTGTGCGCGTCGATCCGGCGCGTTTTCTCGCCAGCGTGCCCGGCAATTTCACGCGCTTCGTCCCTCTCGATGCGCCAGGCCGTGCCTCGCCTGCGGCTTTAACGCCGTTCGCGCTCGCACCCGGCGCTGTGCGCCTCTTCCAGGCCTTGGCGGAGAAGCCGATCTGTCTTGCGCCGCCCATCGACAAGCCCAACAGCAAGCGTAGCGGTCGCAAGACCGTGATCGAAGCGATCAACGCGCCGCGCGTGGCGATCGAAAGCGTGACGCCTTCTGTGGACAATGGCCGCTTCCCCGCCAAACGAAGCGTGGGTGAGCGCGCTGAAATCAGCGCTGCGATTTTCGCGGAAGGACACGACAAGATCGCCGCCGCCGTGCTGTGGCGTGCCGCCGACGAGAACACCTGGCACGAAGTGCTGATGGCGCCGGCGCAGCCCGCGGGTCTCGACATCTGGAAGGCGCGCATTCCGCTCGATCGCATGGGACGTCACGAATTTACCGTGATCGCCTGGCGCGACGACTTCGCTTCGCTCGTCGAACACGTCGAGAAAAAGTTGAAGGCGGGCCAAACCGTCGAGACCGAACTCGATGAAGCCGCGCATCTGTTCGCGCTCGTGCTGGCCGAAGTCGAAACGACCGAAGGTGCGGTCATCGAACCGCTCAAAAATATCGTCGAGCATTTCACCAAGGCCGACGCCGAAACGAAGCTCAAACTGCTTCTGGATGCGGGCACCAGGAAGGCGATGACCGCCGCGCGACATCGTCCGTTCCTGAGTCGCGATCCGGTGACATACAAGATCGACGCCGAGCGCACCGCCGCGCGCTTTGCAAGCTGGTACGAAATCTTCCCGCGCTCGATGAGCGACGACGAATCGCGCCACGGCACGTTCGCCGATGTCACGACCAAGCTGCCGCGCATTCGCGACATGGGCTTCGACGTGCTGTACTTTCCGCCGATTCATCCAATCGGCGTGTCGAATCGCAAGGGCCGCAACAACACGCTGAACGCACAGCCCGGCGACGTAGGCAGTCCGTATGCGATCGGCGCGGCAGAAGGCGGACATACCGCCGTGCATCCGCAACTGGGCACGCTCGACGACTTCAAGAAGATGCTCGCCGCCGCGCACGCGCATGGCCTCGAAATCGCGCTCGACTTCGCCGTGCAATGCTCGCCGGATCATCCGTGGCTGAAGGAGCATCCCACGTGGTTTGCGTGGCGTCCCGACGGCACGCTGCGATATGCGGAAAATCCGCCGAAGAAGTACCAGGACATCGTCAATCCCGACTTCTACGCGCACGACGCGAAGCCCGACCTGTGGCTCGCATTGCGCGACGTGTTTCTGTTCTGGATCGACGCGGGCGTGCATATCTTCCGCATCGACAACCCGCACACCAAGCCGCTGCCTTTCTGGGAATGGGTAATCGGCGACGTGCGTGCGCGGCATCCGGACACGATTTTCCTCGCCGAAGCATTCACGCGTCCGCGCATGATGTACCGGCTCGGCAAGATCGGTTTCTCGCAGTCGTACACGTATTTCACGTGGCGCGAGTCGAAACGCGATTTCATCGAGTATCTGACGGACCTCACGCAAACCAGCGCACGCGACTTCTATCGGCCGAACTTCTTCGTGAATACGCCGGACATCAACCCACGTCATCTGCAATCGCAGGGACGCACCGGCTTTCTGATTCGCGCGGCGCTCGCCTCCACGCTCGCCGGCTTGTGGGGCGTGTATAGCGGCTTTGAACTGTGCGAGGCGGCTGCGCTGCCGAACAGCGAGGAATATCTCGATTCCGAGAAGTATCAATTGCGCGCGTGGGACTGGAACCGGCCCGGCAACATCACGGCGGAGATCGCCGCGCTGAACCGCATTCGCCGCGCGAATCCAGCGCTGCAAACGCACCTCGGCCTAACGTTCCTGCCCGCGCACAACGACAACATTCTATTCTTCGAGAAGGCAACCGAAACGCGCGACAACGTGATTGTCGTCGCCATCAATCTTGACCCGTTCAACGAACAGGGCGCGGACATCGAATTGTCGTGGGAGACATTCCAGAATTGGAATCTGCACGATCAGGGCGCGCTCGAAGTGACCGATCAGATGACAGGCGCGCGTTTCACATGGCACGGCCGCTGGCAACATGTGCGGCTCGGCCCGGGCCAGCCCTTTTCTATCTGGCGCATTGCGCCGCTCGGCGGCCTGCCCGCAGAGCGTCCCGATGAAGCCGACAGCGATTCGACCAGCGACCTTCACGCAGACGCTGGCAACCCTACCCCGACGGAAGGTGCGATATGAAGCGTGACGATCCCTCACAAGGCACGTCGGAAGCCCAGGCAAGCACGGCAACCGCCACCGCAACAAAAGCTCGCGCGCGCCGCCGCGGCAAGCCCGCGACATTGAGCGACGATCCGCTCTGGTACAAAGACGCAATCATCTACCAGGTGCACATCAAGTCGTTCTTCGATGCGAACAACGACGGCGTCGGCGACTTTCCCGGCCTGATCGCCAAGCTCGATTACATCGCCGAACTCGGCGTGAATGCGATCTGGCTGCTGCCGTTCTATCCGTCGCCGCGGCGCGACGACGGATACGACATTGCCGATTACCGCAACGTGCATCCTGACTACGGCCAGCTTTCCGACGTCAAGCGCTTCATTCAGGAGGCGCATGCGCGCGGCATCCGCGTGATTACCGAACTCGTGATCAACCACACGTCGGATCAGCACCCGTGGTTTCAGCGCGCGCGCCGCGCAAAGCCGGGCTCGAACCATCGCAACTTCTACGTGTGGTCCGATACCGACCAGAAGTATCAGGAAACACGGATTATTTTCATCGACTCGGAGCCGTCGAACTGGACGCACGATCCGGTTGCGGGCGCTTACTACTGGCACCGCTTTTACTCGCACCAGCCCGATCTGAATTTCGACAATCCGGCCGTGCTGCGCGAGGTGTTACAGATCATGCGCTTCTGGCTCGACATGGGTATCGACGGGCTGCGGCTCGACGCCGTGCCCTATCTGGTCGAACGCGAAGGCACGAACAACGAGAACCTGCCGGAAACGCATGCCATTCTGAAAAAGATTCGCGCGACTATCGACGCGGAATATCCGAACCGTATGCTGCTCGCCGAAGCGAACCAGTGGCCGGAAGACGTGAAGGAATATTTCGGCGACGAAGACGAATGCCACATGGCGTTCCACTTCCCGCTGATGCCGCGCATCTACATGTCCATTGCGAGCGAGGACCGCTTTCCTATCACGGACATCATGCGGCAAACGCCGGACCTTGCCGAAACGAATCAGTGGGCAATTTTCCTGCGCAATCACGACGAACTGACGCTCGAAATGGTCACGGATTCCGAGCGCGACTACCTGTGGAATACCTACGCGAGCGATCGCCGCGCGCGCCTTAACCTCGGCATTCGCCGCCGCCTCGCGCCGCTGATGGAGCGCGACCGCCGCCGCATCGAGTTGATCAATTCGCTGCTGTTGTCCATGCCAGGCACGCCCGTTATCTATTACGGCGACGAACTGGGCATGGGCGACAACATCCACCTTGGCGACCGCGACGGTGTGCGCACGCCGATGCAATGGTCGTCGGACCGGAACGGCGGCTTTTCGCGCGCCGATCCTGAGCAACTCGTATTGCCGCCCGTGATGGGTTCGCTTTACGGCTTCGACGCGGTCAACGTCGAAGCGCAAAGCCGCGATCCGCATTCGCTGCTCAACTGGACCCGGCGCATGCTCGCCACGCGTCGCGCGAAACAGACTTTCGGACGCGGCACGATCCGCTTCCTGAAGCCGGAAAATCGCAAGATTCTCGCGTATCTACGTGAGATGCCCAACGAGCCGCCGATCCTTTGCGTCGCGAATCTGTCACGCGCGCCACAAGCGGTGGAACTCGACCTGTCGGAATTCAACGGCTCGGTGCCGATTGAAATGACCGCCGATTCCGTGTTCCCCCCAATCGGCCAGTTGACTTACCTGCTGACGTTCCCGCCGTACGGCTTCCTGTGGTTCATGTTGTGTCCGGGTGGCCAGCGTCCGACCTGGTCGCAGGCGCACCCAGAGCCGTTGCCCGAATTCGTCACGATTGTGATACGCGAAGGTCAGGTCGGACCGACGCCCGAAAACGTGCGGTTGCTCGAATCCGAAGTGCTGCCTTCGTGGTTGAGCCGCCGGCGCTGGTTTGCATCGAAGGATCAGAAGATGCATGCGGTACGGCTCGCCGCGTTGACCACGATCCCCAACGGAGGCTTCGCCTTCACCGAGATCGAAGCGGACGTTGGCGATCACACCGAACGTTATGTGGTGCCGATCGCAATCACCTGGGGTGGCGAGACGACCACGCCGCTGTTCCTTCAACTTGCGTTGGCGCGTGTGCGGCGCGGCCGCAACGTCGGGCATCTGACCGACGCATTTGCGTTGCCGATCTTCGCGCACGGCGTGATGCGCAAGTTGCGCGAACGCGCGGTCATACCGACAGTGCAGAAAAGCGAGATCAGGTTCATTCCAACGGAGCGTTTCGCTGAACTCGAAAATCTCGGCGAACGCCCGGAAATTCGCTGGCTCGCGGCGGAGCAAAGCAACAGTTCGCTCATCATTGCAGACGCTGCGGTACTGAAGCTGGTGCGGCGCCTCGTGAGCGGCATTCATCCGGAAGCGGAGATCAGCCGCTATCTGACGCAACTCGGCTATGCGAACACGGCGCCGCTCTTTGGCGAAGTGGTGCGCGTCGATCCCGAGGGCGTGCCGCATACGCTCGCGATTCTGCAAGGCTATGTCGACAACCAGGGCGATGCCTGGAACTGGTCGCTCGATCATCTGCGCCGCTCGGTGGACGAACTCGCGATCGCCGTCGATACCGACGCTTCATCGACGCCCGACCGCGGCAACGAAACTCTTTTGCTGGAAGGCTACTCGTCGTTGGCCGGCATCATCGGCAGGCGCCTTGGACAGTTGCACGTCGCGCTCGCCTCACCGACCGACGACCCGGCGTTTGCACCCGAACAGGCAAGTGCCGAGCAAGTGAAGGCATGGGTCGACGGCACACAGTCGATGCTCGCGAGCGCGCTCGACCTGCTCGCGCCGCGCGTCGACCAGATGCTCGATGCGGAGACGAAAGCCCTCGCGAAAAGCCTGATCGACCGGCGTGCCGCGCTGGTCGAGGCCGTCAACAAACTGGTTTCACCCGACACGCAAGCGCAGCGGATTCGCATTCACGGCGACTTCCATCTGGGCCAGGTGCTGGTCGCACAGGGCGACGCCTATCTGATCGACTTCGAGGGCGAGCCGGCGCGCTCGCTCGAAGAGCGTCGGCAGAAGTCGAGCCCGCTGCGCGACGTGGCCGGCCTGATGCGTTCGTTGTCGTATGCGAGCGCCGCGGCGCAGTCCACGATGGAAAGCGCACCGCAGCAGACCGCGGATCGCAAACGTTCCCTGTTCGACCGTTTCCGCGTGCAAGCCACGGAAACATTCCTGAAGGAATACCGCGCAGCCACCGCCGAAGCACCGACGCCGCTCGTCGCGCCGGAGGCGGAACAGGCGCTACTCGATCTGTTCCTGATCGAGAAGGCTGCGTACGAAATCCGCTATGAAGCGGCCAACCGTCCGGCATGGCTCAGCTTGCCGGTGCGCGGACTAGCCGCGCTCGCAGGCCGTTTGCTCGGCGACAAAACCACGTCGCACGATCCGTCAACCCAGGCGCAAGACGCCGCCACACCGCCTCATCCGGCCGAGGGCGACTATGAGTGAACACGATCCGGCCGCAGGCCTCCAGCCGCTCGATATGGATGCGCTCGTCGAAGCGCGTCACCCCGATCCTTTCTCGCAGCTCGGCCTGCATCACACGGACAGTGGTCCCGTGGTGCGCGCGCTGTTGCCCAATGCGGCGCACGTCAGCGTGATTTCGCGCGCCGACGGCTCGTTGCTCGGCGAACTTCAGGAGTTGCGTCCGGGCCTTTTTGCGGGCCGCGTGAGCGCGGCGGTGCCGTACCGTCTCCGTATCGACTGGCATGGCACGGAGCAGGAAATCGAGGACACGTATTCGTTCGGCCCCGTTCTCGGCGATGAACCGCTCGGGCGTCTCGCGGGCGGCGATCCCTATGCCGTGCTCGAGTGTCTCGGCTCACGCCCCATGGAAGTGGACGGCGTGCCTGGCGTGCGCTTTGCCGTATGGGCGCCGAACGCGCGGCGCGTCTCCGTGGTGGGCGACTTCAACGCGTGGGACGGCCGGCGTCATCCGATGCGCCTGCGTCATCAGGCGGGCGTGTGGGAATTGTTCGTGCCGCGGGTCGGGCCGGGCACGCGCTACAAATACGAGTTGCTTGCACGTGACGGCCATCCGCTGCCGCTGAAAGCCGACCCTTGTGCAATGCAGACCGAGAAGCCGCCAGGCACGGCCTCGGTCGTCGCACATGTCGACGAGATCGAACAGTTTCCGTGGAGCGACCACGAATGGATCCAGTCGCGCGGCGAAAAGCAGACGCCGCGCTCGCCGATTTCCATTTACGAGGTGCATGCGGAATCGTGGTTGCGTATCGCCGAAGAAGGTCAGCGCGGCCTCAATTGGGAAGAACTCGCCGAGCGCCTGATTCCCTATGTGAAGACCATGGGATTCACGCACGTGGAGTTCATGCCGGTCGCGGAACATCCGTTCGGCGGATCGTGGGGCTATCAGCCCCTTGGGCAGTTTGCGCCGTCCGCGCGCTTCGGCAAACCGGAGCAGTTCGCCGCCTTCGTCAACAAGGCGCACGAGGCGGGACTCGGTGTGATTCTCGACTGGGTGCCCGCGCATTTCCCGAACGACGCGCACGGCCTCGTCGAGTTCGACGGCACACCGCTTTACGAGCACGCCGACCCGCGCGAGGGCTATCACCAGGACTGGAACACGATGATTTACAACCTCGGCCGCAACGAGGTGAGCGCGTTCCTGGTGGCCTCGGGCCTCGCGTGGCTGAAGCGCTATCACGTGGACGGCCTGCGCGTGGACGCCGTTGCGTCGATGCTTTACCGCGACTATTCGCGCGCCGCCGACGAGTGGGTGCCGAATATTTACGGCGGGCGCGAAAACCTCGAATCGATCGCGTTCCTGAAGCGCCTCAATCATGAAGTGGGCTACGTGCCAGGCGTACCCGGCGCGATCACCATCGCCGAGGAATCTACCGCCTGGCCAGGCGTGACGGCGCGCGTCGAAGACGGCGGCCTGGGTTTCAACTTCAAATGGAACATGGGCTGGATGCACGACACCCTGCACTACATGCAGGAAGATCCCGTCTATCGGCAGTACCACCATCACAACATGACGTTCGGCATGGTCTACGCGTATTCCGAGCGCTTCGTGCTGCCGCTCTCGCACGATGAAGTGGTGCACGGCAAAGGCTCACTGCTCGGCAAGATGCCCGGCGACACGTGGCAGAAGTTCGCCAATCTGCGCGCGTACTTCGGCTTCATGTGGACGCACCCTGGCAAGAAGCTGCTTTTCATGGGCGGCGAATTCGGTCAGATCGCGGAATTCAATCATGACGCGTCCCCGCACTGGCATCTTCTCGACGACGCTCATCATCATGGCGTGCAGTTGCTGGTGCGCGACCTGAACCGTTTGTACAGCCACGAACCGGCGCTGCATCTGCTCGACAGCGAACCAGGCGGCTTCGACTGGCTGGTGGGCGACGACAGCGCCAACAGCGTGTTCGCGTATCGCCGCACGGACGGGGCGGGCCGCGAACTGGTCGTGGTGTGCAACATGACGCCGGTGCCGCGCGTCGGTTACCGCGTCGGCATGCCGCGCGAAGGACGCTGGTCGGAAGTGCTCAATACGGATGCAGGCGTGTACGGCGGCTCGAATATGGGCAACGGCGGTCTTATTCATACCGAGGCGATTCAGAGCCACGGCTGGCCGCATTCGGCCTCCCTGACCTTGCCGCCGCTAGCGACGATCGTGCTGCGAGCCGATTGAGCGGAGACTGACAGGGAACCGGGTGCGATCGGGCGCCGCCCGGTCATGCCGAAGCGAGCGCGCGGCCGCGTGATAACCGGCCGCGCGCTCGTTGCATGAAGGCCCGCGCTAGCGCTGCATCAAACAGAACAAGGAAGCGGAACCATGTCGCATGCAATGCCCGACCGGCTTCTGCCTGGCTCGCCGTATCCGCTCGGAGCCAGTTGGGACGGCCTTGGCGTCAACTTTGCAGTGTTCTCGGCGAACGCGCAGAAAATCGAGCTTTGCCTGTTCGATCCCACGGGTCGCAAGGAGATCAAGCGCTACCCGCTACCCGAATGCACCGACGAAGTGTGGCACGGCTATCTGCCTAACGCGCATCCGGGCACCGCTTACGGCTTTCGCGCGCACGGTCCGTATCAGCCGCAGCATGGGCATCGTTTCAATCCGCACAAGCTGCTGCTCGATCCGTACGCGCGCAAGCTCGTCGGCCAGTTCCGCTGGTCGGATGCGTTGTTCGGTTATCGCGTGCATTCGAATCGCGCGGATCTTTCAATCGACCGGCGCGACTCGGCGCCTGCGATGCCTAAATGCGTCGTGATCGACGAAGCGTTCGACTGGTCGCACGACAAGCGCCCTGATGTGCCGTGGGGCGAAACCATTATTTATGAAGCGCATGTGCGCGGCGCGTCGATGCTGCGCCCCGATTTGCGTCAGCATGAACGCGGCACGTTCGCGGCGCTGTCGTCGCCGGACTTTATCGAGCATTTGCTGAAGCTCGGTGTGACCGCCGTCGAATTGCTTCCCGTACATGCATTTCTGAACGACCGCTTTCTGGTTGAACGCGGCCTGCGCAACTACTGGGGTTACAACACAGCGGCGTTCTTCGCGCCCGAGCCGTCGTATCTCAGCACGCACCGGCTCGACGAAATGCGCATTGCCGTGCGCCAGTTGCACGCGGCCGGCATCGAAGTGATTCTCGACGTGGTGTACAACCACACGTGCGAAGGCAACGAAATGGGCCCGACCGTCTCATGGCGTGGCCTCGACAACGCAAGCTACTACAGGCTGATTCCCGGCGACGAACGGCACCATATCAACGACACCGGCTGCGGCAACACGGTGAATCTGCCGCATCCGCGCGTACTGCAAATGGTGATGGATTCACTTCGCTACTGGTCGACGGCCTTCAATATCGACGGCTTCCGTTTCGATCTCGGCGTAACGCTCGGGCGCGAGCAGCATGGTTTCGATCCGGGCTCGGGCTTCTTCGATGCGCTGCGTCAGGACCCGATCCTCTCGCAACGCAAACTGATTTCGGAGCCGTGGGACATCGGTCCGGGCGGGTATCAGCTTGGCAATCATCCACCGGGTTTTGGCGAATGGAACGACCGTTTCCGCGATACCGTGCGCCGTTTCTGGCGTGGCGACGCGGGCCTGCGGCCGGACCTCGCTGCGCGCCTGACCGGTTCTGCCGATTTCTTCAACCGGCGTTTCAGGAAGCCGTGGGCGTCGATCAATTTCGTCGCGTCGCATGACGGTTTTACGCTTGCCGACATTACTGCGTATGAGCACAAGCACAACGAGGCGAATCGCGAAGGCAACAACGACGGTCACAACGAGAATTGCAGCAGCAACTGGGGCGTGGAAGGACCGACCGACGACCCGGCGATTCTCGAAACCCGAAAACGCGTGGCGCGCTCGATGATGGCCACGCTGCTCGTCGCACTCGGCACGCCGATGATGCTCGCCGGCGACGAATTGTTGCGCACGCAGAACGGCAACAACAATGCGTACTGCCAGGATAACGAACTGTCCTGGATCAACTGGGAAGCCGCGCAAGCGCCGGACGGCCGCCAGATGACGGAATTCGTGGCGCGCGTGATCGCGCTGCGCAAACGGCATCCGCTGCTGCGCGAAACGCGTTTTCTGTTTGGCGACCGTGAAGTGTTGCCGGGGCTTTTCGACATCGGCTGGTTCGACGAGAAAGGCGATCCGCTGACGATCGAAGCCTGGCAGGATCCGGAAGGACGCGCATTCACATTGCGGCGCGCGGGTCCGGGCCTGAATGGCGAAACGGAAGTATTGTTGATGATGCTCAACGCGAGTGCGGAAGGGCTGCGTTTTACGCCCCCTGCGCCGCACCTGGAATGGCACGTGCTGTTAGACACTGCGGATACGGAAAGCGCGCCGCACCGGCTCGCCGCGTTGGATATCGAAGTCGCGGCGCATGGCCTCGTGATACTGGCCGCGCAACCGGTCGGCGAGGCCGACTGGCAAGCGGGCTGGATAGCCGGCGCGCAGCATGGGCCACGTCTGTTGACTGCCCTGCCGCCCGATCCCGGCGAGCATCCGCCGACGAGCGACTCGTCGCCGACCACGTAGATCGCGGCGGCGATGCCGCCAACGGCGTGTGAGCAATCCGACAGCAAAACCGAATGGTGAAGAGTCATGTCAGAAAATCCAATCGACCCACACGCGCATCATTACGCTCATTGCCTGCCGTTTGGCGCGCAATTGCTGGGTCCCAAAGGGACGAGCCCACGCACACGGTTTCGTTTCTGGGCGCCGTCGTGCAAAAGCGTTCAGGTTGAAATCGAGAACGGCCCCGCGAAAGGCGCGCATGAAATGACGCCGGCGGGAAACGGCTGGTTCGAAGCAAGCGTGGAAAGCGGCGCGGGCACGCTGTATCGCTTCCGTCTGGACGACGGCAATGCGGTGCCCGATCCGGCGTCGCGCTTCCAGCCGCAAGACGTGCACGGCCCGAGCGAAGTCATCGACCCGCGCGCGTATCGTTGGGAACATACGGACTGGCATGGCCGTCCGTGGGAAGAAACGGTGTTGTACGAGCTGCATGTCGGCGCAATGGGCGGCTATGCAGGCGTGCAGAAGCGCTTGCCGGCGCTCGCTGCGCTTGGCGTGACCGCCATCGAACTGATGCCGTTGAACGATTTTCCCGGCAAGCACAATTGGGGCTATGACGGCGTGCTGCCGTACGCGCCCGACTCCGCATACGGCCGTCCCGAAGAACTCAAAGCGCTGATCGACGCCGCCCACGGTCTCGGCCTGATGGTGTTTCTCGACGTGGTCTACAACCACTTCGGACCTGACGGCAACTACCTGCATGAATACGCGCGGTCGTTTTTCCGCGAAGGCACGCACACGCCGTGGGGTCCGGCAATCGACTTCGACCGCACTGAAGTCAGCGATTTCTTCACGGACAACGCCATCTACTGGATCAACGAATATCGCATCGACGGGTTGCGTTTCGACGCCGTCCACGCCATCGACAATCACGCGTGGCTGCGCGAGCTTTCCGACCATATCCGCGCGCACGTCCAACATGGCCGCCACGTGCATCTCGTGCTCGAAAACGAGCACAACAGCGCGAGCCTGCTCGAGACGCACTTCGACGCTCAATGGAACGACGACGCGCACAACACGCTGCACGTGCTGCTGACCGGCGAAACCGAAGGCTATTACCACGCCTATGAAGATCAGCCGATTCGCCGTCTCGCGCGCGTGCTGTCCGAAGGTTTTGCGTATCAAGGCGATCCGTCGCCGATTCATGACGGTGCGCCGCGCGGCGAATCTAGCGGGCATTTGCCGCCGACGTCGTTCGTCATGTTCCTGCAGAACCACGATCAGATCGGCAATCGCGCATTCGGCGAGCGCCTGCGCAAGCTGACCTCGGACGACGCATTGCGTGCGGCGACCGGGTTGCTGCTGCTGTCGCCGCAAATTCCGCTGCTGTTCATGGACGAGGAGTACGGCTCCACGCAGCCGTTCCTGTTCTTCACCGACTACACCGGCGATCTCGCCGATGCCGTGCGTGAAGGACGCCGCCGCGAGTTCGCGCGCTTCTCGTCGTTCAGCGATGAGAAACGCCGTGCGCAAATTCCCGATCCGAACGACGCCGGGACGTTCGCCGCATCGTCGCCGCCGGAGACTGCGACGGCACCCGCGCACGACGACGAAGCGAAAGACCGGCTGGACTGGATGCACTTCTACAAGTCCGCGCTGGCGGTACGCGCCAAACTGATTACGCCGCGACTGAAACACGGCAAGGCACTCGGCGCAACGGTGCTCACCGACGAGAACGGCGCTGACGCGAGTGCGTTGATTGCGCGCTGGAAACTCGGCGACGGCGAGACGTTGTCGTTCGCGCTCAATCTGTCGAAGCAGAGTGTGCCGTTCAACGACGTGCCCGCGGGCAAGGTCATTTTCGAAACGCCGCCGCGCGTGCGCGAACAGATCGATGCGAACGTGTTGCCGCCGAATGCGTTCGTCGCATGGCTGACCGGCGACATCAACGACTACGCGAGCGGTCACGATGCGCGTGTTGTCGGCAAAGAGGAGCGCCGAACGTGAGTACCCGACGCCCTAACGACACGATAGCCACACTCGCGACGCGCGCCGGCTTCGAGGTGGAGTGGGAAGACGCGCATCGCAAGGTGCATCGTGTGCCCGAGAACACGCTTGCAGTGCTGCTCGAACGGATGGGCTTGCCATGCGGCAATGCCACGCAGATCCGCCAGAGCGCCGCCGCGCTCGAAGCCGAACTGTCGGGCCGCAAGCTGCCGCCGCTCATGACTGCTGAAGTCGGGCGCGGCATAGCATTGCCTGCGTCGGCGCTGAAGTCGGGCAGCCACTACCGGATCGAACTGGAAAGCGGCTCGATTATCGACGGACGCTTTACCGCGCCCAAAGGCGAACAGGCTTTGCTCGCGCCGATCGACGAACCCGGCTATCACACGCTCGTGATTCACGAACAGCGCGTCACGCTCGCGGTCGCGCCGTCGCGTTGCTATACCGTCGACGACGCGTGGCGCGCCTTGCGCAACGACGACGGCGGTGACGACGCCAGGACTCCGCCGCTATGGGGCATCGCCGCGCAGCTATACGGCCTGCGACGCACGGGCGATGGAGGCATTGGCGATTATTCGGCGCTCTCGCAATTTGCGACGCAAAGCGCGAAGCACGGCGTGCATGCGCTTGCCGTCAGCCCGACGCACGCCATGTTCAGCGCGGAGCCGAATCGCTTCAGCCCGTATTCGCCGTCGTCGCGTTTGTGGCTGAACGTCACGCACATAGATCCGGCCGCCGTGTTCGGAGCAGACGCTGCACGCGCCGCGATGGAGTCCGCGCAAGCCACCGACGCGTGGACGCAACTCGAAGCCTTGCCGCTGATCGACTGGCCGAACGCCGTGGTGCTGAAGCTGAAAGTCTTGCGCGCGCTGTTCGAGAATTTCTGCAGCCAGGAACGTGCGCAAGGCGGCAAGCAGGACACGCCACGCGCGCTGGAATTTCACGGATTCTGCGAACGCGCGGGACGTGCGCTCGAAGATCACGCGCGTTTCGAAGCGCTACAGGCAGCGCAACTCGCACAAGGCGGCAACGGTCATTGGCGAAACTGGCCTGAGGCCTTGCGCGATCCGCGCAGTCCCGAAGTCGATGCGTTCGCCGAAGCGAATCGCCATGAAGTCGACTTCCATCTGTTCCTGCAATGGCTCGCGGCCAAGGGGTTGTCGCACGCGCAGCACGCAGCGCGGGAGGCAGGCATGGCCGTCGGGCTGATCGCCGACCTCGCGGTGGGATGCGACAGCGCCGGCAGCCATGCATGGTCGTATCGCGACGACATGCTGCAAGGCGTGTCTGTCGGCGCACCGCCCGACCTGTTCAATCAGGCCGGTCAGAGCTGGGGACTCACCACCTTCTCGCCGCGCGCGATGCGCACGCAGGGCTTCTCCGCTTTCATCGACATGTTGCGCGCCGCGTTCGCGCATGCCGGCGGCATTCGCATCGATCACATTCTCGGTTTGCGGCGTCTGTGGCTCGTGCCCGAAGGCGAAAGCGCGCGCGACGGCGCTTATCTGCGCTATCCGCTCGAAGACCTCTTGCGTCTT
>JGI25156J39149_1000621_pt1 | contig 19510 bp, 22 predicted proteins | sample AraplaCL_Col_mMS_FD_39149 | JGI IMG/M metagenome (IMG submission 39149)
GCGCACCACACACAATCTGCTGTCCGTTGGAGAAATCAAAGATTTGTATCCTTGCTCTTATCGTTGCGAGCACCATCGCAGCCTCGGCTTATGCTGGCACTGGGACTTCATCGCTGAACCGCGCGCAGGTGCATGCAGAGCTCGTTCAACTGCGGGCTGCCGGCTACGTCACATCTGGCGGTAACGACACAAATTACCCGACCGAGATTCTGGCAGCCGAAGCACGCGTCTCATCACAAAACAAGGACTCCAACGCATGCGGCGGTGTGGCAACAATGGGTGGCTCATCTATGGCGGGCGGGCGCATAAGCAAGCGTCACCTCGACGAGGCTGGTATGAGGTCGGTTTATTTTGGTCAATGACGATTGATGCTGGGTCGCTAATGGACGCGGGCATTTTTGACTGCCGTTCGGTTGCGTGGAAACGCCGCGTAGCGCGTGCCAGCGTCTGTGAACCGCTGGGCTCAGTGCACCGTTTCATCACGCCATTGGGGCTTATAGTCGGCAGATCCAAGGTGCGCGCACTGAGGTATGGACTGGGGCAGCGCTGCAGAAATTGACATGCTTCGTCGTGGCATCGGCACGTTTTCGGCATGTCGCAGCGGCGACTGAAGATTGTCTGCAGTGGTGGCAGACGTACATGAATGTTTCAGGCGCATCGCTCTACTACGGAACTTGCGGTTCTAGGAGGCCCGAGCGTTAGCAAATGTTCCCGGATGCATAGCCCTGAATTGGACTAAGACTAGAGGTTGCCGAGAGCTATCCTTATTGCTCAGCCGTGCGTTGAGCTGCACGTCTCGCTTTGTTCCAGACTGCCAACCTGGCGTATGTGTCTTTGCGCCGAAGGCCATATTGTTGAGCGACCAAAATCGTTGCCATCTCACGTAACTCGCGTGCGGACAGTGCTGGTGCGCAGCGTGAAATTATTAGCGCGAGCTCGTTAGCTAAGACGCTGTTGCCCGGCCGAAAAACCAGCAAAAGATGCTCCAGTTACATTCGTTTGCTTTTGACTGACAGGCCGTATGTCGTCCCGCGATCCGAGTCATTTGGTCATGCATCACGCATCGTGTCGAATGGCGACCGTACGGACAGTATCGTTTTCAGGCAATTCGTTGTTGCCGTTATGCGGTAACGTCCTTTCCGCAATCGCGGTTTGCGCTGTAGCCGACCAAAGAAAGTATCGACGGACGAAGCGTCCGTCGACAGATATTTCAGAAGAAAGCGGCATTCTTTGTCGCGATACGTTCGATGAGATCGTTGTCTGGTATCGGCTCCAGATCCGCTGCGGCTCCAACCACTCCTGCTGAGACGGCATCCAAATTCCCACCTTTGAGAACATATCCACCGCCGCAAGCAGGACAGAATGCCTTCGAACGTTCGATTGCGCGCCTTCTGACAACGATTGTGGGTCCACAGGACGCACAATGGCGTAGCGGAATACCCTCATCACTATGGCCGATGATGTGATGCATTTCAGGTGTATGTCCAAGCGCGAGGAATATTTCGCCAAAGCGACTGTCAAACTGAGTTCCGAGGTTAGCCTTGATAATCCCCAGCGCTCTATCCGCCGACATAGGAGGGCGATAGGGACGAGCGCTTGTCATCGCGTCGAATGCGTCGCATATCCCAACAATTTTGGCCATTTCAGGGATGTCGCGCGATTGAATGCCGCGGGGGTAGCCGTTGCCGTCGGGTCTCTCGTGATGGGAATAGACAGCATCTACGACAAGTTCGCCGAGTGGATGCCTTAACAAGACATTTTTCCCAACATCCGGATGCGTTTTGATGATTGCGTACTCATGGTCATCGAGTTTGTCGGCTTTGCGCAAGATTGCGTCCGGGACCGAGACTTTGCCAAGGTCGTGGAGAAACCCGCCGATTGTTACTTGCGCTGTCTGAAGTGGTGTCAAGCCGGCGCGGCTGGCGAGAAGATTTGCGTACTGGGAGACTCGCCACAGATGGCCGCCTGTGTAAGGATCTCGCGCCTCTACTACCCATGCAAGCGACAACAGGCTGATAAGCATGTCGCGCTTTAAGGCAGAGGTGGGGCGGCTGCGCCAGACTGGTTGACTGAGCATATGGAGCAAGTTCATTTGAATCCCGTATGTATTTTTGTTTTGCCTGTCTGGCTACTGGTGGCGTGTCAGGCTTTAGTTTTGAGCGCTCGGCTAGGCGAGGGATGTCGGTCTGGTGCCACCGGCCGCAGAAACAGCTAGGAGCGTGATGTCGCCCGCGTTACTTATCGAGAAAGTACTCACGGTGTTGTCGCCAGCGTTCGCGACGAAGAGGCGCGTTTTGCCGGTCGAGACGATTACGCTGTTGTTACTCGTCAACGCGTCAGGCGCAACGATGTTACACATTACATAGTTAACGCCGTTCGTTCCCTTTCCGCCCGTCTGAACGTTGCCCTTTGTGGTCAGCGTTCCGACCGAATTGCGAACGAAGTGAACTACTGTATTTGCGCTGTCATTCGTTTGCGCGAATAGTTGTGAAACCAGAGTCGGGTTGATGTTGTCTCCGCCGCCGCATGCTGTCAACACGGTAGACGCCGCGACACTAACCATTAGCCTTTTGTTCATGCAAACCTCGACTCGTTAGCCTATTCAGGATGAAAAGGGTACGCGTCCCCTGCCCAAAGACCAATGCAGACCATCGCGTATTCGTCTGGAGCAGCCACTACCGCACGCGGCGCCACGCAGGCATTGCTTCTAAGCCCGGCACGTGACGACGGCCTTGGTGCTCGCGCCAATGTCATTTCGCATCCGATGGCCGAATGGTTACAGGAGCGTTGAAAAAAATTAGCCCGCGTCGCTGCCGGGACTATGTCCGCCGATGTGCCACCTGTTATCGGCGTTTCTGGTAATGCCCGGAAGAGCAGATGGACGTTCGCCCGACTGGCGATAGTCGTTGCCTCCCATCAGATAAGCTTGATTGAAAGGCGCACGCACCGCAAAAGTTGGAGTCATTGCAGACGGGTTTTCTGCCGCAGGTAGTGACAGATGTCTATAGGTAGGCGCGAAATCAGGAGCGAGGTGTGCCCGTCCCTTCATTTGTGCTCGTCATCATTGCTCCGTTCGACAGCTTACTTGCGCCGGGCTCCATCCTATATACGCAAGTTATACATCCGCAATCGAGAATATATTGGTTCACGATTTATTGTCCGGGTCTACTGCGGAAATTGTAATCCGGAATAAGCCGGTTGCGATGTCGGAAAGAGTGATCCGGCGAGCGGGGTTCAATTCCTCAGATCGACAATTAAATAGATTATTTGGTGCCTGGAGATTGATCGATGAAGATGAGCATTATTTGTGGAGCGGTCGCCACCTTGTGCGCGGGAGCCGCTTACGGACAAAGTAGCATTACCCTTTACGGCATCGTCGATGACGGCCTCAGTTTCGTCACGAACTCCGGGGGCAAACAGCTTTACACTCTGGCTAGCGGCGTAATGCAATCAAATCGCTGGGGTATGCGCGGTACAGAGGATCTCGGAGGCGGACTCCAGGCAACGTTCAGGCTTGAGAATGGGTATGACGTCAATACTGGCAAGTTTGGTCAAGGCGGACTTGAGTTTGGGCGTCAGGCGAACGTGGGGCTCTCGAGCCGCTATGGGGCGCTGATTCTCGGGCGTCAATACGATTCAGTGGTTGATTATGTTGGCAAGCTCGCATTCGCTGATACGTTCGGCGCATCTATCAACGCGCACGCGGGCGATATTGATAACTTCAATAACACTTATCGGGTTAACAACGCCGTGAAGTTCCAAAGCGCAAACTATGGTGGTTTCACGTTCGGTGGCTTGTACAGCCTCGGAGGCGTTTCCGGTGAAACTGGGCGCAACCAGATTTACTCCGTAGGCGCGGGATATACTCAAGGCTCGCTGGCGCTAGGTGTCGGCTATCTGAATGTACGAAACCCCAACGTGAGCTTTTTCGGAAACAGCACTTCCGGAACGGTTTCGCCGACCATCTCGAACGTGACGTCGCCCGTCTACGCCGGGTTTGGGTCTGCTAACACGTATCAGGTCATAGGCGCCGGTGGAACGTACGCGTTGGGCGCCGCAACAATCGGCGCAACCTATTCCAACATCAAGTTTTCGAACCTTGGTGCCTCGTACGCATCTCAGTTCGCGGGGCAGACTGCAACGTTCAACAGCGGCGAAGTCAGTTTCCGGTATGAGTGGACTCGCGTTGTGCTCCTGGGCGCCACTTATGACTATACGCGTGGCAGTTCGATCGGTGGCCAATCGGCCGCCCAGTATCATCAAGGTGGGCTAGGCGTGGACTACCTTCTTTCAAAGCGCACGGACATTTACGCTGTGGGCGCTTATCAGCATGCCTCTGGAAGCACTCTTTCTGCATCGGGCGCGACTTCGGTTCGAGCCGTCGCAGACATTAGTGGTCTAACTGCGTCATCAAACCAGAATCAACTAGTCGTTCGTGCCGGGATCCGGACAAAGTTCTAACAACCCAAGAGTAGAGGCGTCGTTGCAGACGCTTTCTGCTCGTCAGGTCGCCTCCCTCGCATTGCTGGCTACTAAGTCAGCGGTCTTAGGGCCACGGGCGTAATTGTTGGTTACCGCGTAACGGTGCCGCGCTCGCGTCCAGACTTACATTGTTAGTCGGATCGCGACTGGTTGGCGTCTCGTGTTGAGTTAGCGAAGACTGCGCAAAACGCAGTCACTTCCCATCTGAAGATTCTCAGCCGGCAACGCCTCTGCATTGCACGAAGAGACCTAGCTTTTCGCAATTCAGTGGCACGCGCGGCAGAGCCGTCCTCGAAGCGGCCGGTACCGCGCCTGTTGGGAGTCAGTCAGCGTATCTGAACTCTCGTCAACCTCGTTCACTAGCCCGCTATTGTGATCCCAACGCGCGAGTGAAGCGGCACGGCGGTCCTCAGAGGTTGCGTCCGGCATATGGAAGACGTCGATCAAATAGCACGGCAAAAAAGCGTTGTTTATTTCACTGTGAGTAAAAGTCAACTTCATTAGTGCGCAATTAACAAGGGTAGGATCCACTTGTACATTGGCCGCTGCAGTGCATCGGAGTGTTCACCAAGTCCGTCATCCGCGTCGCAGCAAAACTTCCGCGTCCCTGCGAACGCAGCTTGGTTGATCCGGCTATTTGCGCAGGGTGTTCTTTTCCAACTTATGAAGGAGTCGATGATGAGCGTCCGTTTCAAGACTGTCGATGTTGATGGCCTCAATGTGTTCTATCGGGAAGCGGGCGGCCGGACGCGTCCCGCCGTACTATTGCTTCACGGCTTCCCTACCGCGAGTCACATGTTTCGGGACCTAATTCCCGAGCTGTCGGACGAATATTATGTTGTAGCCCCAGATCTGCCGGGTTTTGGTATGACTGAACAGCCGCCTAAGGGGGATTTTCGATATTCGTTTCAGAAAATTGCGAATGTAATCGACAGATTCACGGAAGTTCTCGAGCTGAACAAGTTCGCGATCTACGTATTCGATTATGGCGCACCGGTCGGGTTTCGCATCGCTCTGAAACACCCCGAGCGGATCACCGCAATCGTCTCGCAGAACGGCAACGCATACGTCGAAGGGGTGTCCGACGCTTTCGCACCGGTCCAAGCGTATTGGAATGACCCTAGCCAGGCAAACCGCGAGGCATTGCGTGGCTTCCTTGCGCCGCAGACGACGCTTTTCCAATACACCCATGGAGTCACGGACACGAATCTGGTGTCGCCGGACGGACGTAACCTGGATGACTTCTATCTGGCAAGACCCGGGAATGACGAGATCCAGCTTGATCTACTTCTGGACTACCGGAACAACGTGGCGATGTATGGGGCGATTCAGGACTACCTCCGTCAGACTCAGCCACCTCTACTCGCCGTCTGGGGCAAGAACGATCCGTTTTTCATTCCTGCCGGAGCGGAAGCATTCAAGCGCGATGTACCGAAAGCTGAGGTGAGATTCGTTGAAAGTGGGCATTTTGCTCTTGAGACGCATGCAATTGAAATCGGTGCAGCAATGCGCGACTTCTTTGCCCGGCATCTGGATTAACCAGTAGAGAAAGCGCATGTGCCCGCCCGATACCTGCGAAGCAGGGCTTACCCTGGCGGGCGATTTGGTAGTTCGAATCTGGAGGTGTCTGAAATGACTGATCCTGTAAGCGTCATCCGCAAATTCTACGAGAAACTGTCCAAGGGCGATGCTCCAGGCGCGCTAGAGCTGATGTCGCTGGACATTGAATGGAACACCATGTGGCATTACAAGGTCGACGGAAGAGGTCCCGAGCGAGTGGCCGAAGGGTTGTTTAAACCCCTGATCGCAGAATGGACCAGCTTTTCGCTGGAGCCAACGGAGTTTATTGCTGATGGCGACACGGTCGTATCGTTGGGAGAGTTCCTTGGAGAACATCGAACCACTCACAAGAGCGCACAGGCGGCATACGCTCACGTCTGGACAGTACAAGGCGGAAAGATAACGCGTTTTCGTCAATACATGGATACGCTTGCTGTTGCAAATGCCCGCGCGAGCTGAACGTCGAATTTGAGTTAACGATGGTGTACCGCACTTGATCTCTTCGTGCCGGTCCGCCAACTCTGCTGCGCAAGATACGGCGGTAACATCGAAGCAATCCTCTCCACCCCTCCCGATGGACGACGTTTTAGAGTGTCTGTACCTAAGGCTCTATCATTCATGGAACAGCCACGCTTCTTCATCGACCCCCGGGTGGCCAGAGGACAGGTCAGGTCCATCTCAGAGGCGACGTCACAGTTCACCTTCCTGAAGGTGTTTGATGGTGTGATCAAGCGCGCTTCGAGCCATTGGCGCCCCGGCATGAGTGGGAGGGAAGCATTCAGGTACATGGAACGGGTGCTCAAGCCGTCTCTCGACAAATATCTTGTCACGTTCCCGCTGTTCCGCCTCGACGCGATGACGATGTACTGTGGGCTTTTTGAGCAGCGAGGCGGCGATGGGGGATTGGACTTCTTTTTTTCGTCTGCTCCAGTTGCGGGAAGCCACTGATCAACGCCGTGAAATTGGGGGAACCGCCGACTGTATCCAGATTTACGTTGAGCTTGAACTTTTGACGGTCCGAGTGTGGCAGTTGGGCAAAGTATCGTTCTGAGCCGAAGAGACTCCATTCTTCAGCGGTAAAAATGATAGCCTGCAGCGCGTATTGAAGGTGGCTGCTAAATATCGGCGACAACCGTCGCGCGGCGGCCATTGCGACTGCGACGCCGCTTGCGTTGTCCAGTGCACTTTCATCTAGCGGGTGTCCGTCGATATGTGCGCTGAGCACGATTCGGGGAAGAGACGGGTCGCCAATAATAAGAGACTGATTGGCGGACTGGACCGTCTCGTTGACACCTTCGAGGAAAATATGAACGGTTCGGACGTCCTCGCCCCGCGATCGAAGTTTCTCGGCTGTAGTTCGTGTAATGTATCCACATGGTACCGGATTGAAACCATCAAGAACCGCTGACGACCCCGACAAAAGCCCTCCGTCACCAGTTGAGTTGGACATCAGGACGGCCTTTGCACCGTGTCTGATAGCCAATCGGACCTTCTCTCGACGATGGATATGCGTCGGGGAGAAGGGATACTCGTGCTCGACCATGGCGATATTGCCCCGGAGAGCATTTCCGATTCCGTCATAGTCCTCCGGTCGACCCTTCGCAAGGTCCCGACTTTGCTGGTGAGTCCTTCGCGCGGGGTCGATACCGTCCGAGGCATTGGTTGACATTCGAACCGCTCCTCGAAACCGATTATTTTAAGTTTTGTACGGGTCGCTCTCCAGACCGGAACCTCGACTGGATGTGAGGCCGCTTCGCCGTCCATTCCGGCGAACCGGTGCGACAGCCAGGCACGACGACGCGCCTGTTGCGAGATCAGATATACGCTTGCCTGACCTGAAGGGCAGACCTGTCGTCTTGGATGAGGTGTTTCGCTCTAATTCAGCCGTCAGCAGCGCACTGGAGGCGTGCCAACTTGACCGTGACGTTTTCTGGCATGTCTCTACGTCCACGCTTGCGTGCGAGATCGTATTGCGAACTGGGGCGGTAGCGCTGGTCGACACTTTGACCACTGCCTCCTATCGCTCTCGAGGGCTAACCGTCTTCGGCTTGCAGGAACTGCCAACCAGAAAAATCTCCATGCTTCGACCAAAGCTACGCGCCTCGATCGTTTTCGCAGAAGCATTCGTTCGGGCACTCATCCGACAAGGTTCGTCGTTTGCGAGCGGAGCCGCAGAATCCTGATGAATTGGTGCGAAATCGCGCTAGAAGCGCTCGCTGGGTTACGACAGCTTGTTGCGGAGCGTTTCAAGGCCATTCTTCATTTGCAGGAGAGTTTCAGTAGATTGTCCCATCACCCGGATAATTTCCGCCGGCACGCTAGAGGCCTTCTGCTTGAGTGCTGTCCCAGTTGGCGTTAGCTGTATAAATACAAGCCGTTCGTCTTCAGTGCCACGTCTGCGACTGATGTAACCTAGCGTTTCCAGACGCTTGAGTAGTGGTGTGATTGTCGCAGGGTCCAACGATAAACGTGCCGAGATATCCTTAACAGTGATGTCGTCGTCTTTCCATAGCGCGAGCATAGCCAGGTATTGAGGGTAAGTCAGGCCAAGAGGCTCAAGAAGTGGCTTGTATGCTTTGGTCATTGCGAGAGAAGTTGAATACAGCGCGAAGCCAAGTTCGTCGCCCAGCTCCGGGCGAGCACTTGACGGGATTCTTTTTGAAGAAGTAGTCATCTTTATTTTGTATAAGGCTTAACATTGGAAAGAAACGTCTGTGGATTTGACTCCAGCGGATTTCCCGCCATGCCAGACGAGATACCGACCCATGTCGGTAAGCCGTCACGTTATCTCTTCGATTGTCGCGACAATTTCGCAAACTTTTCGACGTAGACACCGCATGACGCCGCCTAGTGTCGGTGACGCGGCACTCCTTCGATTGTGATATCCGCACTGATTACTCCGCTCACCCCCGTAAGCAGGTCAGGCTCCAGCGACACCGGAGAAAGTTTACGCGGCGTCACCTCGACGCGCGTTCGATGAATATACAGGCGGGTCGGCCATTGCAGTGGCTCCGTGCTCTCTGGGGGCGGTGGTCTTCGGCCCGCGAAACTTAGGTGCGTTTGCAAGTAGCAAATGTACAAGTCGATGCTGCTCATGTTAATTGCGCACTAATGAAGTTCAGTTTTACACACAGTGAAAGAAACCGATTTTTCGATTGTTATGCTGTTTGTGGGTCATGCTGAAAATTGCGCAAGCGCCCGCCCGGAGCGCTTGTGCGCGATATGGCGACGCGGGCTTTGCGGGAAGCACAGCAATTACGTAACCCGCCGCGGGAGCGGGTTCGCATCTAACTGGCGTATCGAGCGTTGACAAGTTATGAGGTGCAAATTAACCTTCGCGAATGACACGCTTCTATTGGAAGTTGCGAGGGTGTTGTGACAGAGTTGGGCAATTTTGATAATGCGATTGGCGTCAATCGGAGCAACTTCCGGGCGCTCAATTCTGTGGCTGTTTGAGAGGGCTGCCAGTGGTTAGGTGGATGCAGTGCGAGGAAGATTGTGCGCTGGATTGCTGTTATTTCGCGCCCAAGGCTGCGGACTCGGGTCGTACGGTATAACTAAGTGATACAAAAGGGGCGCCACGATTGCAATGGTCGATGATTTGAACCGTTTGGACCTGGGCGCGAGCGGTGCAGCTATTGCAGGAGCAAGGTGAGCCAGTAATGGGCCTTGCAATGCCGCGTTTAAGTCTCGACGACGAAGGCGGTCAGATCGACAGGGGTTAATGGGAGCGCGGCCACGTTTTACCTGGCGTTGGCCGCGTATGTTCACGTCGGTTCTGATACGCGTCCTTGGACGCCCGACTGAAAGGTCCGCACTGGCTCGCTGGGCGGGTCCACGACTGTGTTTACACAGCCAGCAGCAGTGGCGGACGAAATATGCCGACCGCGCAGGTGTATGTGCTTTATCGGGCCAGACTGTCAGGGCTGGCGATCTTATATTCAGTCCACGGCCATGTGATCCTAAACCACGCAATGCTGACACCATGATCCTAGCGACGGTGATGCCGGTCGCTGAGTGACAAAGATGCGCCATCTTGGTTCGAGCATGCCGCGGTTCGATGTTTCTTCGCTCTGGCTGGCGGTGCCCGTTTCTGGATCTATCGATGCAACCAACCACCGAATTCCAAATTTGAGTAACCAATCTTTTGCTGCTATGGGGGTTACGCGGTAGCGAGTTCCGGCGGCTCCTCGCAGGACAGGTTGACATCGAATGTAGGCTTCATCGCTTCGCTCGTTCGCGAGGAGGACGCGATCGCCCCTTGTGCTGCAGCATTGAGGGAGCATGGGATGGAAGGTGCAGGCGTGACGATGGTGCTGATTGATCGAGGGGCAGCGGGGCGATAATCGGCGACGGTTGCTTTTGTCGGCGTGGCGAGCGTACACGGGGCGGCGCACCTTGACGGGGCCTTGCGCTAGGCCAGCCGGTGGCGTTTGTGTAGGACACCTCCGTGGTCCTTTCGACATCTGTTAGGTCACCGACGGCGAGGCTTTGGGGCAAAACCTTTGGATTTATGGTATGGGATGCGGCGAACGTCTGATGTCGACGTCCCTTAGTGAGCCGTACAACGCAGCACGTATCTTCGCTTCACTCGACCACCTCTGCAGCAGAAGCGAAGGAGAAGCGTGGGTGGCTCGAAGGATTAGTGCCCGAGCGGGTCGGCGTTGACTTTGTTTCGAGTTGGTGTGGACTGGATTTATCAGGCTTACCAGTAGATGGCCCGCATCCAGTCCTTCCAGAGGAGGGCTCTTACAACGGGCAGAGGTCAAGCCACCGGAGTTGTTTGCGGAGCGGAATCTGTCTATCAAAAGATAGCGCGTCAGCTTGCGAACAGCGGCGCTGCTCCGGTGATCTCGGGCACACCGTCTGATATTGCCGATCAACTGGAGGATTGGTTCAAAGGTGGTGCGGCCGACGGATTTAACCTGATGTTTCCGGTACTTCCCGGCGATTGGCTCGATCTTGCTGATCTGGTAGCTCCAGAGCTACAACGTCGGAATATCGTAGACGCAGTATCGGTCTGGAACCCTTCGAGAGAAGCTTGGCCTCCTGCGGCCGAAGGGGCAGTGGGTCAATGTAGGGTAGGTGACGCGCTCACGCCAAAATTCGAGTTACAGATTTTGTGAGAAGCAACGTATCTTAAGGTGGTGGACGTTACCCCGTCCGGAGTGTGCCGCGATTGAGAACTAATGTAATTCGGTCCAGCCGCAGCTGACGTGTGCATCGATTACGTCGGAGCGGCAGCGCATAGAGATTCAGAAGAAGCGCCTCACAAAGTTAGGATAACTGTATAAATGAGGAGTTGCCCAATAGAGCGATCAATAATTATTTCGAGAGGTTTTGGCCGGGAGACCTGGTAGACGAGTGATTTCCTCTGCCGACCCTAGTAACGAGAACTAGGACGGCAGAGGAGGTTACTGCGTAACGGCCCCGCGACGGTAAACCGATGCAGGAAACGTGCCGTTAATAGGGCAGTCTGCTAACGGAGATATCGATCGCGGATCAAGAAATGATAGTTGATGAATCAAGAACCCTCAATGGCACTTTCAAATTCTGAACGACAGAGACGGTACCGAAAGCGGCGTCTGGGACTGGGAGGGAAATACGAACGGATCAGTGTGCTCGTAGGTATCTCAACGAAGCGCAATGTCGAAAGACTGGCGTTTCACTTTGGATGCACGATCACTGAGATGCTTGAACGACTGATCAATGAAAGGACGGACCAGGTTCTTAGTAGCCTAGATAAGGAAGATCAACATAGGTTCCTTGTCCAGGGGGCGTTGACGGAAGAGGTTTAATCGATGCTCTCCATCGCAATCGGCGCAATTTTGACACTTGACATACAGCAGAGACCACCATCATTTGATACCAATGACCACGACCATTTCAAAACGTTTGGTGATCACAATTTCCGTCGCCCTAATCTCGATGCTTCTAGTGGGTGCATTTGGTGTTTCACAGCTGAACAGAGCCCAGCGGCGATTCGAGAATTTTCAGCAAAAGGTTACGCGGGGCGTCGATGTGCTGGCGGGTTGTACTGCGGCCTTCTATCAGAATCGTATCCTTGTTTTTCGCTTCGCGACGCAAACCGATGCAAACACTCGTGCGCAACTCCTTGAAAGGATTAGTACCACGGTCGATATCATGAATAGGTCGCTCGAGAAGTACGGGAGCGAGAACATTTCAGATGACGATGACCGGATCTTGCTTGAGAAGGATAGGGCTGCACTGGGCCCCTTTCTGAAGGGGCAGGACCAGTTCATAGAGCTGAGCAAAAGCAACAATCTTCAGGCAGCGCTTGCACTGCAAGAGGAGGGGGCTTCGTTGCGGGCTGTTACTGTTGCACTTCAGCAGGCGCTTGCAGCGCACGTTAAGCACAGCATTCAGCTGGGTGAGGTGCTGCGTGCCGAGAATGCGTCCTCTTATTCTCAGGCGTTGTGGATACTCGTCTTGACCATTTGCGTCGCGACCCTTGTCAGCGGTGGAATGGGTCTTCGGCTGCAGGGCGCAATTCGTAGAAGTCTACGAGGTCTGCAGCATGCGTTGGAGAATGCGCGTACCAACCTGGACTTGACCCATCAGGCACCGGTCGACAGGCCGGACGAGATTGGCCAAGCGGCAGCTGCGTTCAACGATCTCCAGAGCCGGATCCGGGGCGTTATAGAGTCGGTTCGTCAGTCAGCTTCGGCAGTTGCGGTCGCGTCGCGGCAAATCGCGAGCGGTAATACGGACCTCTCTGCGAGAACGGAGGAGCAGGCAGCGTCGCTGGAGCAAACCGCTTCAAGTATGACTCAACTAACTCAGACGGTAGCGCAGAATGCCGACAACGCCGGCCAGGCCAATATGCTCGCGACGAATGCGACGGAACTGGCTGACGCTGGCAACAAGTCTGTGCTAGCGATGGTGGAAACCATCCGTAAGATTACGGAGAGCTCAGACAAGATTTCAGAGATTACCGGTGTCATCGAGGGCATTGCTTTTCAGACAAACATCCTTGCACTCAACGCTGCGGTTGAAGCTGCTCGCGCGGGTGAGCAGGGACGGGGGTTTGCTGTTGTTGCCAGTGAGGTACGTAGTCTCGCGCAAAGGTCGTCGACGGCAGCGAAGGAAATCAAAGATCTGATTGAAGCGTCGGCAATGACTGTGCATGGCGGTGCGGAGCAGGCCGCTGAAGTTGGAGCGACGATGGGGCGGGTCAAGCTCGCCATCAAGCAGGTATCCGATGTTGTCGGGGAAATTGCAGCAGCGTCAGAGGAGCAAAAAACCGGTATCGATCGGATTAGCCAAGCGGTAAGTCTGATGGACGAGGTCACACAGCAGAATGCTGCGCTCGTCGAACAGGCAGCAGCTGCAGCGCAATCGCTTGAAAAACAAGCAGGCTCTCTAAATGATTCTGTTGCGCAGTTCAAAATCGGGGAACCTGATTCGACGATGGCGCGGCCCCTATCGCCTCCATCCGAAAAAGTTGCACTTTCTGCAAAGGATGGACGAGACGTACGCCAAAAGGTTGCTAGTGAAATGCCTTCCGTCGCAACGCCTGTGGCAAAAAGCCCATCGCAGACGGATGTCATCATTGCTGGCAGGGAAGCAAGTGGTGACTGGCAAGAGTTTTGAGGAGAAGAGAAATGCATGACGCAGACGGATTCTTGACGTCGATGAGCAAACTCGCAGCTCACAACACCCTGGTCTCGGCCTCGGTGTCCGCTCGAGCGCTAGTGCTTGGCAAGTTCCTGGAAGTAGCTATGTCACAGCTTACAGCTGCACAGTGCCGCGATATAACGCCTGCTTTCAAGCAAGGTATCGAGGACATTATGACGATGATGGATGATATGGCATTACCCCAAGCATTCCATTCTGAGTTTTTGTCACTTACGAACACCATTATTGACAAGCTGGGGCATCGGCACGCTTAGTCGGAATGCCTTCCCACTCTTGTTCTTTCGGGGCGGGACATCGAGAAAAATGCGACTTAACCGTGCGGGTCTCGCCGGTATCGCAGTGTAGACACATGTCGCTTTGATCATAGGGAGCTACTGCCGCGACGCAGGAGATGTCAGGCGGTAGCATCGCCGAATGCTGCGCCGACGCTTGCATGATGGTTTTCCGCGTGTGCTACGAGCGCGCCATTTGCCAAATCTGATTTGCTGTCAACGGCACTCAGGAATTGATACAGTTTCTGTCGGCATCGGCACATCGGATTTGATACACCGGGTTGTAGTGTTATTGCGGTGCCGACCGCATTCCGTTGGCGGCGTTCTCCTTTGTTGTAGTCGATCTCTTCATAACCAGTCCGGCGCGCCGCTTGTCGCGTAATCGATAGCTCTCGCCCTGGATTGCCACGACGTGAGCGTGATGCAATAGCCGGTCGAGCATGGCAGCAGTGAGCGTTGCGTCATCGGCGAACGTCTGGTCCCACTGCCCGAACGGAAGGTTGCTGGTCACGATCAGACTGCCACGCTCGTATCGTTTGGCGATCACCTGGAAGAACAGGTTGGCCTGCTCACGGCTCATCGGCAGGTATCCGATCTCATCGATGATCAACAGCCTGTACGGGTTGACGAATCGTTTTAGCGCGTCTCCCAGCTGATTCTGTCGATGTGCCGTGGTCAGTATCATCAGCAGGTCCACTGCGGTGATGAAACGCACCTTGATCCCAGCTTGCGTTGCCGCATAACCAAGTGCCATTGCAATGTGCGTTTTGCCTGTGCCACTCGGTCCGAGTAATACGACGTTCTCGTTTCGCTCCAGAAACGTCAGACTTGCCAACTCCTGGACCTGAGATCTGGGCACACCGCTGGCTGCTGCGAAGTCGAAGCCGTCGAGGGTCTTGATCGTCGGGAAGCCGGCCAGGCGTGCAAACGTCGCGCGCTGTCTGACGAGCCGCGCTGTGTGCTCGGCCTTCAGTACCGATTCGAGAAACTCTGTCAGGTTCACCTCGTCGGCGATCGCCTTTTGCGCCAGGTGTGGCAACGCGTCCGCGATGGTCGTGAGCTTCAGTTGGGCGCATAGCTGCGCCACGCGTTCGTGTGCGATGTTCATGCGGCAACCCGAATCAGCTGGTCGTACACGGACAGCGGGTGCTGCAGCGGAGACAGCCAGTCGTGGAATCGCTCGCGCAACTCTTGTCCGCTCGCCGGTGTCGTTGCTGGTAACAGCGCCGGATACGGTGGCGGTACGCTCTGCAAGGCCTTCTGCTCAACAAGCAGTTGCTCGCCTGGCTTCAGGCGGGTCGTTCCATGTATCCGGACATGCGCAACTTCGCGTAGCCAACGCCAGACTTCAGTGTTGGCGGTCGTCGCGTCCAATTCGACGTTGGCCGCCTTGAACTGAGCGGCCAACGGAACGTAGAAACTGCGGCGCAAATATCCGTTCATCCGTTCGACCTTGCCTTTGGTCTTCGCGCGATAAGGCCGACAAAGCTGGGGCTGAAACCCGTAGTGCCGGGCGAAGTCGAGAAACCCCGGCTGGAAGCGGTGCTGCTTCGGACCGTATGCATCCCGTTCGATGACAACGGTCTTCATATTGTCGTACAGCGCCCGGCGCGGCACACCGCCGAACCAGTTAAAACAGTTGACGTGACACCTCAGCAAAGTATCGAGCCGCATGTCGGAAACGAATTCGACGTAGGTCGCACGGCTATAGCCGAGAGTGGCTACAAATGCGAACAGATTCGCTCCTTTGCGCCTGCGGAACTCGACCCAGTCGACCTGCATCTGATCGCCCGCAGCAGTCTCGAATCGCACCAAAGGATCGGGCGTCGGAACAGGCCTCAGTGTGGCAACGAACCTGCGCACGATTCTTTCGCCGCCATCGTATCCCTTCGACTGAATCTCGCGCCACAGAACTGTCGCTGGAATCCAGTCCGGTGCCGCTGACGCGATCCGTTCCCGAAGATAGGCTTCGAACGGTTTCAGTATCGACTCGCGCGGAGTCGCCGCGGGCCGAAACGTCGGCGCATCCTGCGTCGCCAGATACTTCCTTACGGTGTTGACGGAGCAGCCAACCTCACAAGCAATGGCACGCAGGCTCTTGCCCTGCTTGTGCAATATCCTGATCTGCATGTATCCCTCGTACGAGATCATCGCCGCTCAAAGCGGCCATTATCCCTTCGTCGAGGTGTATCAATTCCTCAGTGCCGACGGTGTATCAATTTACAGGTGCCGATGACATTGCCCTTGCGAACTCGATTACGTTGGGCTGATGTATCAATAGACCGGCAACGCCGGCCTCGTATGCGCACGTTGTGGTTTTTCAAGGCCGTGTAAGGGTTGGAGGTAGGCAACAGTCGCAACTTTGCAACGGCACGTCACATGGTTACGGCTGGTGTCTGGAATGCTGATTTCGGCTCGGCGGTCTAGTAGACCGTCGGATGCGACTTGAGATGAATCTCTTCGTGGGGCCGCCTGTCCGACCTTGCCAGGAGCTAGCAAATCTGGAACGATCCGGCTCATCAGTGGCTCTCGTATCGCGCGATTGCAAGTAGAGGGAGCGGCCGAAATGCCGAAGGCTTGCGGGGTGACCAGCAGCGAACAGAGACGCGGCTGCCTTGGCTCTCTCTTAAGGAGTTTCCTTGGTTCGGGCCCGATGGGCAGCTTGCTTGACCCTGTTGCCGCATGTCGCCATATTGCACCAACGACGCGAATGGCTTTTCGTTGTGTCTAGGAATAGCAGCGTGCATGTTGGGCCTTCACAGCTCTTGATCAGACTAAAGTCTGCTTCCGCGGCTAGCCTGGCCAATTCCAATGCAATTGGTAGGAGTAAGCTACCAGCACCTCTCCAGCGTCGCCGCAGGCGCAAATTCAGGGATAAGCTACCCGCTTGCGATGTGCATCGGAATCCATGTTCCCGCATCCTTTCCGAATCGTTGATTGGAAAAAGCATGCCGTAGCATTCGTCCCGGCTCAGTATGTCGTTTAGCGGGTGCAACTGGCTTAAAGCAGATGCTATGTTTTTTTCTCCCTTATTTCTTAAAACGAACTGGCGGAACCACTCTCTTAGCGCTCTGGCCTGCTCTGCCACCGCATCAAGTTCACCTGAAAATGAGTGCGTTCGCATTTCTGCGACGACGTCGGCGGGTACCAAGCCAGCTTGCACGAGCCACGTGAGCAACCCTTCACCGTCGGCCAGCCAATCAATTTCGCCACCGGCCGGGTAGCTGACGGAGTTCAGGAAGTCGATACCCACCGCATACCCGATAAACATCGCTGGTCGTAAGCCTAGTTGTTTGTCAATCTCTGACATTTGATTGTTGCCTGAACGAAATATTGTTGTCAGGTTGTGAATCCCAGAAACTTTCCATAATGATATGCGCTGGCACGCACGCGCGGAAAAGTAACGATTGGTGTCGTCGGCAATTGTTCTTGACTCGTGGCTCCATCCGTGGTTAAAAGTGTTCGCGCGAATCAAAACTCACGATCCAAACCTGAGTATGCGCAATCATGGAAAATCGTGGCGAACGTAGTGTTTTGTGAGGTGATAGTTGTCCGCCTCAGAAGTTGGGAATATCAAATATACGTAAGGCTAACTCGATTGCGCGACATTCCCCGCCAGCATAGTAGTTTCGTCCAATTACGATTTCCTAAATGGGGCAACGCAAAATCGGATTTGCATCCGGACTTCGAGCGCAATCCTTCACTGTAACCTTCCGAAGATGCCAGAACGCGATGCGTCAATTTCGGACAAAGGTGGATGCGGCGTGTTACGGGATAGAACGGGACGCCAGCGTTTGCAGCACGGGAATCTTTTTTCAAATGGCTATTTTTGGCAGACGGTCGGACTTATGCGCTTCAGCAAAACGTATCCTAAACATCCGGCCCCAAGTTATAAGACAGTGTCCGGCACTACGCCTCTTGTTCGCGCGGCCCGTTGGCCGCACTCGTTTGCAACAGATGCCGTAGGCGGCGGAGAAATCTATTTCGTCGAGGTCTTGGTCGGTCGATCGAGGAATGTCCGCATCAGCGAAGCGATCTCGTCGGGTTTTTCGTACAGCGCAAAATGGCCCGCATTTAGCACATGAACTTCGGCTTTTGGTAAGTCACGCTGGTATGCGGCGACCTCAGCAAACTGGAAGGAAGGATCGTATTTTCCCCATACAATTAGGGTGGCGGGTTGGTGTGTTTTCAGCCATTCCTGCCAGACTGGATAACTTGCCACGTTCGTCTGGTAGGAGTAGAAGAGGTCTGTCTGTATGTCCGGCTCACCGGGGCGGGACAGGAATGCGAATTCATCCGTCCAGCGGTCCGGGTCTTTAGTTTCTGGATTGGGATTCGAGCCAATATGGCGTTGCCGTGTCGCCGCCAAAGATAGAAAGTTCTCTCGGAGTTTCGCTTCGTTCGGCGCTCTGTCTTTCCAGAATCGCCGCCGGGGTGCCCAGAGTGGGCCAAGGCCATCCTCGTGAGAAACTGCGTTCTGTATTAGCAGAGCATCAACACGCTCGGGATGTGCTACCGCAAGACGCATGCCGATCGGGCCGCCATAATCCTGGACGTAGAGTACGTAGTGTTGAAGCCCCAAGGCTTTCGTAAAATCTTGGGTAACTTCTGCGAGGTGGTCGAATGTGTACGAAAAATCTTTCGCGTCGGGTGCGTCGCTGTGACCAAAGCCAGGATAGTCAAGCGCGACCAGATGATATTTGTCGGATAGGCGGGTTAGCAACGGCTCATACATGCGAGAAGAAGAGGGAAAACCGTGCAGAAGCAGAATAGTCGGCGCATCAGGTCGACCCGCTTCCCGATAGAATATAGAAAGTCCGTCGACATTGATGGTTCGATAAGAGACCTGAGCCGAGGCTGCGGGAGATTTTGCGGTAGATGCAGGAAGGCTCGGCGCCGCCGTCGCTACACCGACGCAGGCTGTCGCAGCCAAGAGGAGGTGACGCAGATTGAACATAAAAACCTCGATTAAAATCTAGTAGTCCGAAAAAATAGGTTCAATAGAATTGGTCGCACTGTTTCATAGCAGCGCTGTCGAGTGGATCCGAGTTTTCATGCATGCATGGGTTCATTGTCTGGGCGGCGATACAAGCGATGTCATGACGGGCGTGCATCCATTGAAGGCGGGCTAATCACCAGCGTAAGAGTCGCGGTCCAAGCAATGCGCCGACAATCGTTGGAACTGCCATCCCAAGGATGTACCAAACTGCCCAGAACGGAATTTCCATCTCAGGACAATGCAGGCAATAAGCAAGAGTAGCCGTTGATCCAGCCGACAGCCCGCAGACCGCGCCGACCAAGGTGAGGCGAGTAGGAGTAAGCGCCCGGAGAGCCCCAAACATGGTGATGAGGGTAGGGAGCGATAGCAGAGTGATCAACAGCGGGCACACACGCCATGTCTTGCCTAGGATCAGTGGGAGTCGAAAGTTGGCCGGTTCGTTTACAAGCACATAAGCGGCCGCGAGCCAGACGATGACCACCGGTGCAGCAATGAGCCAACTGCTGTTTCCCGGACGCACACCTGCCCTGGCAAGGCG
>JGI25156J39149_1000651_pt1 | contig 18978 bp, 16 predicted proteins | sample AraplaCL_Col_mMS_FD_39149 | JGI IMG/M metagenome (IMG submission 39149)
AAAGATCAATCACTTGCAACCTTCTCTTGAAGATCGCCCCGAAGCATTTCGTCCCGGGTGAGCCGCCCATTCTACATCCCTTCGTGCTTCCGTCAACACCCAAAATCGAAATCGTTGTCGGAAGTTTTTAGGGGAACCTTCGCGAAGGGCTGTCTCGTCGAAGGGGCTGAAATCATAGCGCCCCTTTACAGTCCTGTGAAGGGGCGAAAACGCAATCCANGCGAAAATTTCGCGCGGCNGCCGCAAAGGCGGTCCGCGAGCTCAAGCGNTGCTGGAAAAGAGGGCTACTTCAGGGTGTCCGGCCCGCACGCCGTCGGCTTGCCGGGCATGTCCGCCTGCGGGTGACCGGCCTCGTGCATGGGTACGTAGCCGACTTGATAGGGAATCAACGCCTCGGGACGCATCTTTTCCAGCGCGTCCCAATCGTCTTCGAAGGGAATGAATTGCTGCATGGCCGTGCCTCGGGGGTGGGGTTCCGCACGGAGACCATTGCAGCAGAGGGAAAAGCCGGCGCGCTGGCGAAATCGGGCGATTTGCAGGCAGCGCGCGGCGGATCAGTCGATTTCGATCATTTCGAAGTCATCCTTGGTCGCGCCGCAATCCGGGCACGTCCAGGTATCGGGCACATCCTCCCAGCGCGTACCGGGCTCGATGCCCTCTTCCGGCAGCCCCGCGGCCTCGTCGTAGATAAAGCCGCAGACCACGCACATCCATTTGCGCAGGGTGGTTTCGGTGGAGGTTTGGTTCATGGAGACTCGCAAGATCAGAGTGAATGGGACATTCTCGCAACTCCTCCGGCGATGCGAAAGCGGTCGCACGGGTCTTTGTGGCGCACGTTTCGGACATGACGCCACACCCTGTTCGAATGACTGGCAGATCGCGGACGTCGCCCGGAAAATGAAGCACTTCGACCGCGACCCCGGTCTCGCGGACTCCCCCTTATCCGAATCGAATCGTTGCCATGACCAACCACGAATTGTTTCAGCGCGCCCTCCAGCTGCTTCCCGGCGGCGTGAATTCTCCGGTACGCGCCTTCAAGTCCGTCGGCGGCGAGCCGTTTTTCACGGCACGCGCGGACGGCGCCTATCTATGGGACGTAGAAGGCAGGCGCTACATCGATTACGTCGGCTCCTGGGGCCCGATGATCGCAGGCCACAATCACCCGAAGGTGCGCGAGGCGGTCGAGCGTGCCGCACGGGACGGCCTGTCGTTCGGCACGCCCTGCCCGGCCGAGGTGGTGATGGCGGAAACCATNACGNGCCTGGTGCCATCGATAGANATGGTGCGCATGGTCAACTCCGGCACGGAAGCCACGATGTCGGCCATTCGCCTGGCGCGCGGCGCCACCGGCCGCAGCAAGATCGTGAAATTCGAGGGTTGCTACCACGGCCATGGNGACAGCTTCCTGGTGAAGGCCGGTTCCGGCGCGCTGACCTTCGGCGTGCCCACCTCCCCGGGCGTTCCTACCGCAAACGCGGATCTCACCCTCACCCTGCCCTACAACGACCTGGCAGCCGCACAGGCGCTATTTGCCGGGCATGGCAGCGAGATCGCCGGCCTGATCATTGAACCCGTGGCCGGCAATATGAATTGCATCCCCCCGCAGGACGGTTATCTGCAAGGATTGCGCGAACTCTGCACCCGCCACGGCGCCCTGCTGATCTTCGACGAAGTGATGACCGGCTTCCGTGTCGCGCTCGGCGGCGCCCAGGCGCTGTATGGAATCAAGCCCGACCTCACTACCTTCGGCAAGGTCATCGGCGGCGGCATGCCGGTGGGTGCGTATGGCGGGCGTCGCGAACTGATGGAGCAGATTGCGCCGGCCGGCCCGATCTACCAAGCTGGCACCCTGAGCGGGAACCCTGTCGCCATGGCCGCCGGCCTGGCCATGCTGGAGCTGGTACAGGCACCGGGTTTCTACGACACGCTGGCCGCACGCACGCGCCTGCTTACCGATGGCTTGCAAGCGGTCGCCGATGGCGAAGGCGTTCCATTCAGCACCAACCGGGTGGGCGGCATGTTTGGACTGTTCTTTACGCACGAAAACGTGAGCAGCTACGCGCAGGCCACGGCCGCCGACACGGCGATGTTCAATCGCTTCTTCCAGGGCATGCTCGAACACGGGGTGTTTCTTGCGCCCAGCGCCTTCGAAGCCGGTTTCCTTTCTTCCGCACATAGCGATGAAGATATCGCCGCCACCCTGGATGCGGCGCGCGTCGCCATGCGACTGGCACGCGCAGGCTGATCGCCATGCAGGGACGCTCGCCGCCTGCCGATCGATTTGAGGCCGCCGAGCAAGAAGGGTGGCGAGCGCGCTGGTTCCACATCATCTTTGGACACGAAGACACGGCAGGGCGCCGCTTCGACGTGCTGCTGATCATCGCCATCCTGGGCAGCATCGCGGTGGCGATGTTCGATACGGTTGCGCAGGCGCACGCACGGTATGGCGCGATCTTCTATGCGNTGGANTGGGCATTCACCCTGCTGTTCACGCTCGAATACGCGATGCGCATCCTGGTTGTCGACCGGCCATGGCGCTACATGCGCAGCTTCTTCGGCGTGGTCGACTTTCTGGCCGTATTGCCGACCTGGATCAGCCTGATCGCCGCTGGCAGCCAGTATCTTCTGGTGGTGCGCGCGCTGCGTATCCTGCGCATCTTCCGCATCCTCAAGCTCACGCGCTACGTGGGCGAAGCGGATCTGCTGTGGTACACGCTGATTCGTGCGCGCCGGAAAGTGCTGGTGTTCTTCAGCGCCATTCTTACCCTGGTGCTGATCTTCGGCGCGCTGATGTACCTGATCGAAGGACCGGAAGACGGCTTCACCTCGATCCCCACGTCCATGTACTGGGCGATCGTCACCATGACCACGGTGGGCTTTGGCGACATCACGCCGAAAACNGCCTTGGGCAAGCTGCTGACCTCGCTGATCATCCTGATCGGCTACAGCATCATTGCCGTACCGACCGGCATCTTTACCGCCGAACTGGCCGCCGGGATGCGTGCGCGGCGCAAGCGCGTGGCCTGCACCCATTGCGGCCAATTCGATCATGAAAGCGATGCNGNCTTTTGCCGCGTATGCGGTGCAGAGCTGCGAGCACCTGAAAACCCGGAACGGGACAGCGCCCCGTTCCGGTAGCGCTCACCAGCTGCCCACGTTCGGCATCGACGCCCACGGTTCCCGCGGCGGCAGATGACCATCCTGCAGCAGCTCGATCGAAATGAGGTCGGGCGAGCGCACGAACGCCATGTGCCCATCGCGTGGCGGACGGCTGATGGTGTAACCCATGGATTGCAGATGCTCGCAGGTCGCATAGATATCGCGAACCTGGAACGCGAGGTGNCCGAAGTTGCGGGCCGAACCGTAATCCTCTTCCGAGCCCCAGTTGTAGGTCAGCTCAACTTCCGCTTCCGGGCTTTCCGNTGCGNCCAGATACACCAGCGTGTACTTGCCCTGCTGCGAATCCATGCGGCGCACTTCTTTCAAGCCGAGCCCTTCGCAATAGAAACGCAGCGAAGCGTCGAGATCGCGCACGCGAACCATGCTGTGCAGATATTTCATCGTGACTTTTCCTAACTTATCCGGACTATTGCGCCACGAAAGCACGCAAGGCCGCGTGCAGGCGTGACAGGCCCTCGGACAGCTCCTCGTCGCTGATGTTCAGCGGCGGGACGAAACGCAGCACATCCGGCCCGGCTTGCAGCACCAGCAAACCGTGCGCAGCGGCCACATCGAGCACGTCGCCCGCTTTGCCGCGATAGGCTTCCGCCANCACGGCGCCCAGCATCAGCCCGCGCCCGCGCACCTCGGAAAACACGCCCAGCTCAGCACCCATCGATCTCAGTGCCTGCTGCAAGGTGTCGGATTGGCGCTGCACGTTCGCCAGCAGCTGTGGCGATGACAGCTTGCGCAACGCCACGCGTGCGACCGCCGCCGCCATGGGATTGCCGCCGAAGGTGGTTCCATGCGCACCGAACTGCATTACTTGCGCCACTTTGGCGCCGGCAAGCATTGCGCCGATCGGGAAGCCGCAGCCCAACGCCTTGGCGAGCGTCACGATATCCGGCGTCACGCCATCCTGCANGTGCGCGAACAGCGTGCCGGTACGCCCCATGCCGCATTGAATTTCGTCCAGCACNAGCAGCGCGCCGTGCGTATCGCACAACTCGCGCACGCGNTNGATGAAACCAGGCGCTGCCGGCAGCACGCCGCCTTCGCCTTGCACCGGCTCCAGCATCNCGGCGGCGACGTCGCCCGCAGCGAANGCTGCCTCAANCGCGGCGACATCATTGAAATCCAGATAACGAAAACCACCCGGTAGCGGCTCGTAGCCTTCCTGGTATTTCGGCTGCGCAGTGGCCGTGACCGTCGCCAACGTGCGGCCATGAAAAGAGCCGCGGAAAGTGATGATCACCCGTTGCCCCGGCGCCCGGCCTTGCGCGGCCGCCCATTTACGCACCAGCTTGATCGCCGCCTCGTTCGCCTCTGCGCCGGAATTGCACAGNAANACGCGCTCGGCAAAGCCGGAAGCCTCCACCAGTTCCTGCGCCAGGTGCAGCGGCGGCTCGGTGTAGAACACGTTGCTGCTATGCCAAAGCTTGTGCGCCTGCGCGGTCAAGGCCGCCAGCAGGTCAGGATCCTGATGCCCCAGCGCATTCACCGCGATGCCGGCACCGAAGTCGATGTAGTCACGCTGCTCGGTATCCCAAACGCGTGCACCCTGGCCTCGGTCGAGCACCAGCTCGCGTGGCTTGTAGACGGGCAACCAATAGCGTTTGGCAAGATCGACGAGAGACGACACCGAAGACTCCTAGTGCTGAATACATGCATGGCGCTTTGGCTGGCCACAACCAAGCCAAGCGAACGAAGACGTTGAAAACGGGGAACCGGCATCCTAGCAGCAAGCGTTCTTCACCAACATACGCCTGCGTTGTCCACTGCCGCGCGATCTGTATCAGAAGCGTTACATCCGCTGAAAATCGCGATGCGGCGCCATTCANCGCCACTCGGCTAACGAAACGGTTGTAACGGCCCTGTACATGCCGCCAGCTGCTTGATGGGCGAATTTACGCCAANCCCTCATTTTCAAGGCCTTTCCTCAACTGGCACGAGACTTGCCACTGCTCCAATGGAACTTGGAGAGGGTTCGCCATGGCTACACGTCGTCCGGGACTCGGACGGCACTCGAGCGTGCAGGTTGGTATCGGGCAGAAAGCCAACCGGACGAAATCGTNGTGATTTGCCATGGAGTGGCACAGCGCGACATAGAGAACACTGGAACACGCCGTCGCGAGACGGCGACGAGGGCGGTAACCCGGCGACATGCCGCCGGGCACCATGTGGAAGCCCCCGGCTCGTCCCCTGCGAGCCGGGGGTCTTCCCTTCAGTCCGGGGAGGCCACGGACATGCGTTCTGAAGGCCGCCTCACTGCAGGTCTTCAAGCACCAGCTGATGCTTCTTGCACAGCCGGTAGACGGTCACCCGCGACACTTTCAAACGCCGCGCGCACTCGCTGATGTTGAAACGCGTCTCGCGCAAACACGCCATCACCGCGTCGCGCTCGGCCGAGGTGCGCATCAGGCCCAGGCTGGAATGTCTGGTTCGTGGCGCAACGGCCTCTTCCAGGTCCAGATCGGCCACGCTGATCTGCGCGCCCTCCGCCACCACTGCGGCACGCTGCACGCGGTTGAGCAGTTCGCGCACGTTGCCCGGCCAGGAAAAGTCGCACAATGCCTTGCGCGCAAGCGCACTGAACGTTCGCGCGTGGCAAGCATGCTGCTTGCGGAAGCTGTCGAGGAAAATCTGCGCCAGTTGCAGCACGTCATCGGCGCGCTCGCGCAACGCCGGCATGTGCAGGCGCAGCACATTGAGGCGGTAGTAAAGGTCTTCGCGGAAACGGCCTTGGGCCACCGCTTTCTCGAGATCCACATGCGTGGCGGCGAGCACGCGCACATCCAGCTTGATGGATTGGGTGGAACCTACGCGCTCCAGCGTACCTTCCTGCAGCAGGCGCAACAGGCTCATCTGCGCATCCGGCGGCAGATCGCCGACCTCATCCAGAAATACCGTGCCGCCTGCCGCCGCCTCGAAGTGGCCGACGCGGCGCGCATTGGCTCCGGTGAACGCGCCGCGCTCATGCCCGAACAGTTCCGACTGCACCAGGTTGGCCGGCANTGCGCCNCANTTGATGGCTGCAAAAGGATGGTCGCGGCGTGCCGACAATTTATGCAATGCACGCGCGGCCACTTCCTTGCCGGTACCGGTTTCGCCGGTAATCAGCACCGGCAGTTCCACCGGTGCGTATTTGCGCAAGCTCGCCACCACCGCCATCATTGTCGGGCTGGTGCCGGTAATGCCCGGCACGTCCGCATGGGTGATGATCGGTGGCGGCGCGTCGCCGGCCAGCTTGGCCAGCGTTTCAACCAGCCGGTGCATATCTATCGGCGCGGTGAAGAAATCAATGCTGGCGCGGAGCACGCGCTCCACTTCCGGCGCCTGCACCGAGGTGTCGGCGGACAATAACGCCAACCATGGAATGCGCGGATGATCGGCCATCAGTATGGCCATGCTGCGCAAAGCCTCGACGTCGGCCGTGCGCACGTCGGCCATGGCNACGACCGTATCGCCGCGCCGAATACCGATACCGCGCCCCGGCGCATTCGCATCGGCCACTCGCGTATGCCAGCCGGCCTGCGCCAAACGCGCTCTTTCTATGCTCGTCGGCTCCCCGAACCACACTACACAGCGGATCGACGTATCGCTAATCATCGCAACGCCTCCCTCCCAGGATGGCTGGCCCGCGGTCCCTGCCACATCCCATGGCAGGCTTCGCCCCCGCGCCCGTGGCCAGCAAGCGCCATGAAGACGGCGCCGTTCACGGAATATACACCCGAATCTCTCGTGTGATCGCCTTCACGTAAAGTGGGCTTTGGGGCATGCTAAGCGCCGAATCACGGCGGCCTGATGACACCGGCTTCTTGAACGCGCTAGTTCAAGAACAGGTCGGGCAGCAATGGCGCGCCGGACTGGTATGCATAACGGTCGAAATCGCGAGTGCCCGCTTCGCGCAGCACATCCTCGTCGATCGCGAAGCGCCCGGTGCATTGCCGCGCAGGCTGCGTCAACAGCACGTGCGCAGCATCCGCAACGATCTCGGGGCGGCGGCATTGTTCGGGCCTTACGCCATCGATCATGGCAATGGCTGCCGTGGCGATGACTGTGCGCGGCCACAGCGCGTTTACGGCGATGCCCAACGGTGCAAACTCCGCGCTCATGCCCAGCACGCACAGACTCATGCCGTATTTGGCAATGGTATAGGCGGTATGCGGGGCGAACCATTTCGGATCGAGGTTCGGCGGTGGCGCCAGCATCAGTACGTGTGGATTGNCGGCCTTTTTCAAATGCGGCAAGCACGCCTGCGTCACCAGGAAGGTGCCCCGCGTATTCACTTGATGCATGAGGTCGAAGCGTTTCATCGGCGTGCCTTCGGTGCCGGCGAGCCAGATGGCACTGGCATTGTTGACCACGATATCGATGCCGCCGAAGCGCTCTACGGCCTGTGCGACCGCGGCGCGCACGTCGTCTTCCTCGCGAATGTCCACNTTCAGGGCCAGCGCCTTGCCGCCGGCGGCCTCCACCTCGGCCGCCGCCGTGTGAATGGTGCCCGGCAGCCTGGGATTGGGCACGCCACTCTTGGCGGCGATCACGATATTGGCGCCATCGCGCGCTGCCCTCAACGCTATCGCAAGACCGATGCCGCGCGAAGCGCCGGTTATGAACAGGGTTTTTCCGGCCAGGGTGCTCATAGAAGGCTCAGGCTTTTTGGAAGCGCGGCAGGATATCGCGCAGGGCTGCCAGACGCTGCANCGGATCNGTCATTTCCAGCAGCTGTTGTTGTTCTTCGCGCGCCAGCGGCAACAATTCGGCAAGACGGAAACCCAACCAGCCNGCGTCGTCATAAGACGCGCGCGGGGCATGCCGCCACTGCGGCCCGATCGTTTCAACCAGACGTTCAAGAATGGTCTGCAGCAAGGCAAATTCCACCGGCACTTCTTGCGGCAATTCGTCCGGCCACACTTGCACGTTGCCGCGCAGTAGCCCATCGGAGCGTGCGCGGGTGCGCAAGACACGAAAACGGCTGCTGCCTTCGGCGGCGATGCCCAGCAGCCCGTCGTCCCGATGACTGAAATCCACGATGCGCGCCAGCGTGCCGATGGCGGCCGGACGCGCCGGCACGCCCACCTCGGCGCCGTCCAGGATCAGGCAGACGCCGAAGGCGGTACCGCTGCGCGTGCATTCGCGCACCAGGTCCAGGTAACGCGGCTCAAAGATNNTGAGTTGCAGCTGGCCGCCCGGATACAACACGGTACCGAGCGGAAACAAGGGCACTTCCATGAGGGGTGACTGAGCGGCCATGCCTTGAATAGTAGCCACTGGACGCGTCACATCGCACGCGGCAGAGTGCGTCGATGTCCATGCAGGAAGCCNCACCGGATGTCCGTCACACCACTGGCCACCGCCATGCCACCCGCCCCGACGCTTGCACAGCCGGCACCCGCCTCCGCCGTGCTGGAGGTCCGCGGCCTGGACAAATCCTTCAGGCAACGCCAGGTGCTCAGGTCGCTGGACTGGAGCGTGCCCGGCGGACGCGTGATCGGCCTGCTTGGCCGCAACGGCGCCGGCAAGACGACGCTGCTGCGTTGCCTGCTGGGTCTTTCGCCCATCGACGGCGGCAACATCACGCTGTTCGGCCAGCCGATGCTGGAACCGGGCGGCGAGCGCATGCACCGCATTGGATTCGTGCCGCAGACCTTCGATCTATTCCCCTGGATGAAGGTACGCGCCTATCTCGACTTCACCGCGGCCTTCTACACGCGCTGGAATCATGAGCTGGTGACTCGNCTGCTGGCGAACTGGGAGCTGGACGCCAAGCAAAAGATCGGNGAGCTTTCACAAGGCCAACGGCAGAAGCTGGCGATCGTGCGTGCGATCGCGCCCGATCCGGACCTGCTGGTGCTGGATGANCCGGTAGCCAGCCTCGACCCCCAGGCGCGCCGCGCCTTCATGGGCGAATTGCTGACGCTGATGCGCGCGCCGGGCAAGACGGTCATTTTTTCCACCCACATTACCGCCGACCTTGAACGCGCTGGCGCGGATATCGCCTTGCTGCGCGATGGCCGCATTCAGTTCACCCGGCCGCTGGCGGAATTGCGCGAGCGGCTGAAGCGCGTNGTCTTGACGCGCGCGGAAGGCTGGGCGCAGGCGCCCACGGCGGCAGGCAGCCTCAAGTCAAGCGTGCAGGGCGAACAAGCCGTGCTGCTGGTCGAAGACCCCGTTATCGAGAGCCTGCATGCGCTCGCCGCGCGCGAAAACGCCAGCATGCACATCGAGACACCCACGCTGGANGACNTGTTCGTGGAGCTNGCATGAGCGTCGCCTGGCAGCTGTGGCTGCAATTGTTCCGGCGCACGCCATTGCTGGTGGTACTGGCGAACCTGCTGCGCCTTGCCGCTGCTTATTTCGCCGTGCAATGGCTGCGTGGCGAGGAAGCGCTCGCCGCCGTCGCCGCGATGCTGTTCGGCGTCGCCACGTGGATGTGGCATACCGGCCAGGGCTACCACCTGCGTGGCCTATGTGTGCCGGAGAGTTTTCTGCTGCCGCATTTCCGCAGGNGCCTGCTGGAATACGGCGCCATTGACGTAGCGATNTGGGTGCTGCTGCCGCTGCTCATCGCCGTCATCGGCGATGCGCCGCACTTGCCGCTGCTCGCCTGTGCCCTGCTGATCGTGGCTGGCGTGGGGTTGCTGATGGGCAGCAATCCTCGCACCGGCGCCTATATCTGGCCGTTCCTTATCCTGCTGGGTTGGATGCCATCGTTCCTGAGCGCCTTCCTGAAGGAAGCGCTGCGCTCGCCACTTACCCCATGGCTGTTGCTGGCACTCGTGGCCTTGCTANTGCGCTTGAGCATTGCGCCGCTGTTGCGGATCGAGGATCGCGAAACAGCCGCCTCGCCGCTGGAAAGCACCAGCCTGGGCCGCATGCAAACCCGCAGCGCACCCGGCGAACCACGGCGCATGGGCCGGTTCGGAAAACGCATCAACGCCTTGTACGANCNACTGGCGGAACGCGGCCTGCAGCGCGCCTTGGCCGCGTACGAGCACAGCCCTAGCTTTCGACGACGCATGATCCTGGTGCGGCGCCTGCTGCTGCCGAACGACAATCCGGAAGCCATCGTGCTGCGCATCGTGCTGGTGGCGGTGATCGTCTGTTTTTATTTCGTCGCCGTCATGCATCGCCAGCATTTCAACCCGATGGTCGTCGGCGCCTACGCGATCATGCTGAGCGTCTCGCGCTTTCCGCAGTTGAATATCGGCATGCTGCGCATGCGGCCGAACATGGCCGATCTTTACCTGACGCTGGCGCCGGAAACACGCGCCGAATACCAGCAAACCATCTCGGATGCCCTGCTGATCCTGGTGCCGATCAGCCTGCTTACCGCATTGGTCTACACCGTGCTGGGCGCCGTGCTGATGCATGCGCCGGACCCGTGGNACATGCTGTTCGTGGCGGCGATCGTTTCGCTGGCCGCCAGCCTGGCGGCGCTCGCCTTGCATCTGATCGGCCCGGAAGGCGGCACCGGCCGCTCGATCGTCAACTTCGTGGTGATGCTGGGCACGATGGCCGTGTATTGGGGCGGCTATTGGCTGGTAGACACCGCCGGCTACCTGCTCGGCGGCGGCCTGCTTGCACTGGTGTCGTTGGGTTTTGGCGGCGGCGTGTGGCTGGCGGCACAGCGTGAGTATGTCTCGCGCGCGCCACGCTTCGATGCGCCGATTAGTTGATGCGTAGCTAGGGCATGCATGGTGATGCTGGGATTGCCACCCCAGCCTATGCGCGCAGCGCTTCGACGAAACGGCGCGGCGCATTCTCGAAGCCGCCGTTGGACATGAACACGACGTGGTCACCAGCGCGCGTTTGCGCTTTCAGCGCAGCAAGCAAATCGTCGACGGCAGGCGCGGTGCTGGCGCGGCCATGCAAGGCATCGGTCACGCGCCGGGCGTCCCACGGTAATTCGGGGCGATGCAGAAATACCACGGCGTCTGCATNGGCCAGTGAAGGCGCCAAGGCTTCGGCGTGCGCACCCAGCCGCATGGAGTTGGAACGCGGTTCCAGCGCCACCAGGATGCGCGCCTTGCCCACTTTCGCGCGCAAACCGGCCAGCGTGGTGGCGATGGCGGTAGGATGATGGGCGAAGTCGTCGTAGACGCGCACGCCATCGACTTCGCCGACCAGCTCCATGCGGCGCTTTACGCTCTGGAACGTGCCGAAGGCCGGCAGCAGCGCGCGCGGATCCGCCCCTGCTGCAGTAGCCGCGGCCAACGCAGCCAGCGCATTCATCACGCTGTGATCGCCCAGCAGCGGCCAGTTCACCTCGCCGATCGCTTCACCTTGGTATTGCACGGCGAAGTGCGAACCATCCGCTTCGATCAAGCGTGCCTGCCAGTTGCCCTTGCCGATGCCGAAGGTTTCCACCGGCGTCCAGCAACCCATCGCCAGCACTTCGGCAAGGTAGGCATCGTGTGCATTGACGATCAGCTTGCCGTTGCCCGGCACCGTGCGCACGAGGTGATGGAACTGGCGCTGGATCGCGGCGACGTCGGGGAAGATGTCCGCGTGGTCGTATTCGAGATTGTTGAGGATGGCGATGCGCGGACGGTAGTGCACGAATTTGGAGCGCTTGTCGAAAAACGCGCTGTCGTATTCATCCGCCTCGATCACGAAATGCTTGCCCTGCCCCAGCCGNGCCGAGATGCCGAAGTTGCCCGGCACGCCGCCGATCAGGAAGCCCGGCGCCAATCCCGCGCTATCGAGCAGATGCGCCAGCAGACTGGTGGTAGTGGTCTTGCCGTGGGTACCGGCGACCGCCAGCACCTCGCGCTCGACCAGCAGGCGCTCGCCCAGCCATTGCGGGCCGGACACGTAGCGCAGGCGCTNATCGAGCATGTATTCCACCGCCGGATTGCCGCGCGTCATCGCGTTGCCGACGATGACCAGGTCGGGCGCGCGCTGCAGGTGTTCGGCCCGGTAGCCCTGCATCAAGGCGATGCCCAGCGCTTCGAGCTGGGTGCTCATCGGCGGATAGACGTTGGCGTCGGAACCTTCCACCGTTTCGCCGAGCTCGCGCGCCAACGCGGCGACGCCGCCCATGAAGGTGCCGCAGATACCGAGAATGTGCAGACGCATGCGATGTGTGTGTCTAGGCCGGCTCGCTTCCCGTCGTTGATCGCCAGCGCTGTGATCAAGGACAGGGAAGAGGAAGCCAAAAGCGTCAGCTATGGGCCGCCGCCGTCTCGTTTGCCAGCGCACGCTTCACGCGCGCGGTGACCTCATCCAGTTCGCCCACGCCGTCGACCACCTGCAGCTTGCCGCGGCGTGCGTAGAACTCGGACACCGGCGCCGTCTGTTCGGCGTAGACCTTCAGGCGATCGCGCACCACCACCGGNTCGTCGTCCTTGCGGTGCTCCGCGGCGAAGCGGATTTCGCAGCGCTTGATGATTATCTCGCTCGGCACNTCCAGCTTCACCACCGCGTCCAGCGGCTGGCCGATCTTGGTCAGCAGATGGTCGAGCGCATCGGCTTGCGCAAGGTTGCGCGGATAGCCGTCGAGGATGAAACCGGGCCGCGTGTCCGCTTCGGCCAGGCGCTCCTCCAGCATGCCGAGCAGGATGTCGTCGGACACCAGTTGGCCGGCATCCATCACCGCCTTGGCTTTCATGCCCAGGGGGGTACCCGCTTTCACCGCCGCGCGCAGCATGTCGCCGGTCGAGATGTGCGGCACGCCGAGATCGGCCTTCAGCCGAGCCGCCTGGGTACCCTTGCCCGAGCCGGGCGCGCCAAGAAGGACAAGTCGCATATATCTCCACAAGATCCCGCGTTCTGTCGCACACTGCGGCAGTTACCAGGATTCCTTAGATGAACGGCGGTCAAGGTAGCGTCTGCGGGGGGTGGCGTCAAACGACAAACGCTCCGAATTCACGCCAAGTCGCTGATATATATGTGATCCGCAATTAACGTCGAATTGTCACATAGGCCATTGGAGAGCGCCCATGAAGTCGAAAGCACGTTCCGCTACCGGTCGCCTGCTGTACGCCCAGTCCGGCGGCGTCACNGCCGTGATCAACGCCACCGCCGCGGGCGTCATCCAGGCAGCGCGCGCCCACCGCATTCCGGTGTACGCCGCNCGCAACGGCATCCTCGGCGCATTGCGCGAAGAACTGATCGACACCACCCGCGAAACCGCCGCCGCCATCGCNGCGCTCAGGCACACGCCGGGCGGCGCCTTCGGCTCCTGCCGCTACAAGTTGAAATCNCTGGACGACAANCGCCGCGAGTATGAGCGGCTGATCGAGGTGTTCCGTGCCCACGACATCCGCTGGTTCCTCTACAACGGCGGCAATGANTCGGCCGATACNGCGCTGAAGATTTCCCGNCTCGGNAAAGCGATGGATTACGACATCCGCTGCATCGGCGTGCCCAAGACGGTGGACAACGACCTGATGGTCACGGACTGCTGTCCTGGCTTTGGTTCGGTGGCGAAATACACGGCGGTTTCCACCCTGGAGGCGAGCCTGGACGTCGCCTCCATGGCNGACACCTCCACCAAGGTGTTCATCCTGGAGGTGATGGGGCGTCACGCAGGCTGGATCGCCGCCGCATCGGGCCTGGCCGGCGAAGGCCCGGATGCGCCGCCGCACATCATCCTGTTCCCCGAGCGGGTGTTCGACGAAGCCGCCTTCCTCGACAAGGTGAAGGCCACGGTCGAACGCGTGGGCTGGTGCACGGTGGTCGCCTCCGAGGGCATTCGCAACGCANAGGGACAATTCCTCGCGGAGGCGGGCACGCGCGACGCATATGGCCATGCGCAGCTCGGCGGCGTGGCGCCGGTACTGGCCGCGCTGGTGAAGGAAAAACTCGGCTACAAGTATCACTGGGCCTTGCCCGATTACCTGCAGCGTTCCGCACGCCACATGGCGTCGAAGACCGACGCCGAGCAGGCCTATGCGGTGGGCAAGGCCGCGGTGGATTACGCACTGGCCGGCATGAACGCCGTGATGCCGGTGATCGTGCGCACCTCCGACACGCCGTACCGCTGGAAGCTGGAGCCGGCACCGCTGGACAAGATCGCCAACCACGAGAAAAAAATGCCGGCCAATTTCCTCACNCGCGATGGCTTCGGCATTACGCCCGCCGCGCGTCGCTATCTCTCGCCGCTGATCCGCGGCGAAGTACCGCCGCCGTATGGGCGCGAGGGTCTGCCGAAGTATGTGCAATTGAAGAACGTGGCGGTGGCGAAGGTGTTGCCGGATTTCAGTCGCTAGCTCTCTGCAGGGAGCGAAGTTGCCGGCTGCTGCGGCAACGCACAACGTTTCATCACACAAGCTCTGCCTATACTCGGCCCGAACCGCTCCATCCTGGGACGGTCGGCACAACTTGAGGGGAGGCACCGATGCTGCAGCAGTATGGCTTGTGGATCGCGTTAGCTTGCGCGGTCGTGGCGATTTTGTACGGGGCGTTTTCGGTACGCTGGATCCTGGCCAAATCGCCAGGCAATCCGCGCATGCAAGAGATCGCCTCGGCTATCCAGGAAGGCGCACGCGCCTACCTCAACCGCCAGTACCGCACGATCGCGCTCGTGGGCGTGGTGCTGCTGGTGATCATCGGCTTTGCCCTGGACTGGGGCACGGCCATCGGTTTCCTGATCGGNGCAGTACTGTCCGGCGCCACCGGCTATATCGGCATGAACGTCTCGGTGCGCGCCAACGTGCGCACCGCGGAAGCGGCACGCAGCGGACTGGCTGCCGCCTTGAACGTGGCGTTCCGTGGCGGCGCGATTACCGGCATGCTGGTGGTCGGCCTGGCCTTGCTCGGCGTGGCGGGCTATTTCGCGGTGCTCACGCACATCGGCTATGACAACGACCGCGCCTTGCACGCCATGGTGGGACTGGCCTTCGGCTCCTCGCTGATCTCGATCTTNGCGCGCCTGGGCGGCGGCATCTTCACCAAGGGTGCGGATGTGGGCGCCGATCTGGTCGGCAAGGTGGAGGCCGGCATCCCGGAAGACGACCCGCGCAACCCCGCGGTAATCGCCGACAACGTGGGCGACAACGTCGGCGATTGCGCCGGCATGGCCGCCGACCTGTTCGAAACCTACGCCGTCACGCTGATCGCCAGCATGCTGCTCGGCGGCGTGGTCGGCGAGCAGGCCGGTGCGAATGCGGTGCTGTATCCGCTGCTGCTGGGTGGCGCATCGATCATCGCCTCGGTGATCGGCACCTTCTTCGTGCGTGCGCGCGGCGCGAAGATCATGAATGCGCTGTACATGGGCGTGGTGATTTCCGCCGTGCTGGCGGCCATCGCGTTCTGGCCGATTACCCGNAGCCTGATGGCCGATGCCACGCTGGGCGTCACGCGCCTGTACGGCAGCGCGCTGATCGGGCTGGTGCTGACGGGCGTGATCGTGGTGATCACCGAGTACTACACCGCCACCGAATACGCGCCGGTGCGACATGTGGCGAAGTCATCGACCACGGGACACGCAACCAACATCATCGCGGGCCTGGGCGTGTCGATGAAATCGACCACGCTGCCGGTACTGGCGGTATGCGCGGCAATCTGGGGTGCCTACGCACTGGCCGGCCTGTACGGCATTGCGGTGGCGGCCACGGCGATGCTGTCGATGACCGGCATGGTGGTCGCGCTGGATGCGTACGGCCCGATCACCGACAACGCCGGCGGCATCGCCGAAATGGCCGATCTTCCGCCGGAAGTGCGCGGTGTCACCGATCCGCTCGATGCGGTGGGCAACACCACCAAGGCGGTCACCAAGGGCTACGCGATCGGTTCGGCGGGACTCGCCGCNCTGGTGCTGTTCGCCGACTACACGCATCGCTTGTCGCTGGAGCACGCGGGCACGATCTTCGCCTTCGACCTGTCCGATCATCGCGTGATCGTCGGCCTGCTGATCGGCGGCCTGATCCCGTACCTGTTCGGCGCGATGGCGATGGAAGCAGTGGGCCGTGCCGCCGGCGCCGTGGTGGAGGAAGTGCGCCGCCAGTTNCGCGAGATCGCCGGCATCATGGAAGGCACNACCAAGCCCGATTACTCGCGCGCGGTGGACATGCTGACCAAGTCGGCAATCAACGAGATGCTGATCCCCTCGCTGCTGCCGGTGCTGGTGCCGATCATCGTCGGCTTCGTGCTGGGCCCGGTAGCCTTGGGCGGCTTGCTGATCGGCACCATCGTCACCGGCCTGTTCGTGGCCATCTCCATGACCACCGGCGGCGGCGCGTGGGACAACGCGAAGAAGTACATCGAGGATGGCAACTTCGGCGGCAAAGGTTCCGATGCGCACAAGGCTGCGGTCACCGGCGATACGGTCGGCGATCCGTACAAGGATACGGCCGGTCCCGCGGTGAATCCGCTGATCAAGATCATCAACATCGTGGCGCTGCTGCTCATCCCCTTGCTNTGAGCANTCGCGCNGGATCAGGGCTGCGGCGTCNGCCCTGATCCATCTACTGACTTCCCTCACTGGCGTTTTTCCGCCGAGTTGGCATGCTGGCGGTTCTGCGTGCGCTCGGCGCGCATCCATCATGGGGAGGGAAGCATGAATCTGAAAGCATCGATGCGCCTGGCGCTGGCACTGGTCGTCATAATGGGCGGCATGACCCACGCCCAAGACACTCCGGCACCCGGCGCCGCCGCTGGCACCGATGATCCCTATCTATGGCTGGAAGACATCCGCGGCACGCGCGCGATGGATTGGGTGAAGGCCCAGAATGCCATCACGCAAAGGCAGTTCGCCGCCAGCCCCGCATTTACGCACACGCGCGACCGCATCCTGGAAGTGCTCGATTCCGATGCGCGCATTCCATACGTGGAGCGCCGCGGCGATTACCTCTACAACTTCTGGCAGGACAAGGCGCATCCGCGCGGACTGTGGCGTCGCACGACGCTGGAGGAATACCGCAAGCCCGAACCCAAGTGGGAGGTGTTGCTGGATATCGATGCACTCAACCAGGCCGAAGGCAAGCGCTGGGTGTTCAAGGGCAGCGATTGCCTGAAGCCGGATTACCAGCGCTGCCTGCTCAGCCTGTCGCCGGATGGCGGCGACGCGGTGGAAGTGCGCGAGTTCGACATTCCCAGCAAGTCGTTCGTGAAAGACGGCTTCCTGCTGCCGGTCGCGAAAACCCAGGTGAGCTGGATCGACCTGGATCACGTGTACGTAGGCACCGATTTCGGTCCGGGTTCGATGACCACCTCGAGCTACCCGCGCATCGCAAAAGTATGGAAGCGCGGCTCGCCGCTCGGCGCCGCCAGCACGGTCTACGAAGGCAAGCCGGACGATCTTGCCGTCAGCGCCTATCACGACCGCACGCCCGGCTTCGAGCGCGACTTCATCAGCGTGGCGCGCGACTTCTTCCACAGCGACATGTACCAGCTCAAGGACGGCAAGCTGATCCATCTGGACGTGCCGGCCGATGCAGCAATGGTGGATCCGCATCGCGAATGGTTGCTGGTGCAGTTGCGCGGCGCATGGACGGTGGCCGGGACCACCTATCCCTCGGGCGCACTCCTCGCGACCAAGTTCGACGACTTCATGGCCGGCAAGCGCCAATTCACCACGCTGTTCACGCCGGACCCGCACACGGCCTTGTCGAACTATGTCTGGACGCGGCATCACCTGGTTCTCGACATCATGGACGACGTGAAGAGCCGTCTCGACGTGCTCACGCCGGAGGCCGACGGCAGCTGGGCGCGCGAAGACATGCCTGGCGCCCCTCGATTCAGCACGGTGTCGGTAGTGGATACCGATCCGGACAACAGCGACGAGTACTGGCTCAGCGTGACCGGTTTCCTCACGCCGTCATCGCTGGAGCGTGGTGTGCTGGGCGCGGGCCAGGCGCAGGCGATCAAGCAGAGCCCGGCTTTCTTCGACGCGTCGAAATACGAGGTGAGCCAGCACTTCGCGACCTCCAAGGACGGCACGCAAGTGCCCTACTTCGAGATCGCACCGAAGCATATGAAGCTCGACGGCAGCAACCGTACCCTGCTCTATGGCTATGGCGGTTTCGAGGTATCGCTGCAGCCGTTCTACAGCGGCAGCATCGGCCGCGCGTGGCTGGACCGCGGCGGCGTGTACGTGATCGCCAACATCCGCGGCGGCGGCGAATACGGCCCACGCTGGCATCAGGCAGCGCTGCAGGAAAACCGTCCGCGTGCCTATGAGGATTTCTCGGCGGTAGCCGGCGACCTGATCAAGCGCGGCGTGACCTCGCCCAAGCACCTGGGCGCCGAAGGNGGCAGCAACGGCGGATTGCTGATGGGCAACATGCTCACGCTGTATCCGCAATTCTTCGGCGCGATCGCCTGCGAGGTGCCGCTGCTGGACATGAAGCGCTACGTGCATCTCTCTGCCGGCGCATCGTGGATCGCCGAATACGGNAATCCGGATGATCCCAAGCAGTGGGCCTTCATCAAGACGTTCTCGCCGTACCAGAACGTCAAGGCCGGCGTGGCTTATCCCTCGGTGNTGTTCTACACCACCACCAGCGACGACCGCGTCGGGCCGGTGCAGGCGCGCAAGATGGCCGCGAAGATGGAAGGCATGGGCTACAAGAACGTGTGGTTCTACGAGAACACCGAAGGCGGCCACGGCGCCGGCGCGGACAACAAGCAGGCGGCCTACATGCATGCGCTGGCTTATGAGTTCTTGTGGGACCGGTTGAAGTAAGGCATTACCCGGGTGTGCCCCCCCCTCTCCCGCTGGGAGAGGGGATAAAATCGCCCCATGAAATCGCACCTCCCGATACGCCCNGAACTGCGCGAATGGATCCTCGGCACCACCCGTGCCGGCCACAGTGTCGACACTGTGTTGAAAATGATGCAGGAAACCGGCTACGACCCGCGCCAAAGCCG
>JGI25156J39149_1000656_pt1 | contig 18903 bp, 18 predicted proteins | sample AraplaCL_Col_mMS_FD_39149 | JGI IMG/M metagenome (IMG submission 39149)
CGCGAGTGGCTCGCGGATCGTCTGCGCGAAGCGGGCGCCGAAGTGGAGACGGTCGCGGCATACCGGCGCCTCGTGCCGGAGCCGTCCATCGCCGCGTGGGCGCGCGTGCATCAACTGCTCGCGGGCGAACCGCACGCGTGGCTCGTGACCAGTTCCGAGGGCGTGCGCAATCTGCACGAACTCGCGCAAGAACACCTCACCGCCGACGAAATCGCGCAGTTGAAGCGCGCCACGCTCGTCGCGCCGCATCCCCGTATCGCGCAGACCGCGCGGGCATTGGGTTTTGATAGGATTACGGTGTCCGGCGCGGGCGACGAGCGCATCGCCCAAGCCTTGCTCTCCGCGCTGCCGACCGAAGTTCAACCGGTACCGTCCAATCCGGCTTATTCACCGGCTCAATCACGCATGACTGAAACGAACGCATCCACGAACGCTTCACCCCAGCCGGCCGCGACTGCAAGCTTGCCGCCGAACCCACCCTTCACGCCCTACGAAGCGCAAAAGCGCCGCAGCGCGAGCGGACCGCTGCTGTGGTTTGTCGTCGTGGTTCTGGCTTGCGCCGCGGGCGTGGGCGGCTATGCGCTCAATCGCAAGCTCGAGCGCACCGAGCAGCAGATCGCGCAACGCCAGCAGGCGAACGACACGCAGACCAACGAACTGCGCATCAAGACCGAGCAGGCGCTTGCCACGGTGCGTCAGTCCGACTCGCAGGTCGCGCAACTGGAAGGCAAGCTCGCCGACGCGCAGGCTGCGCAGCAGGCGCTGCAACAACAGTACGCGGATCTCGCGCGCAATCGCGACGACTGGACGCTCGCCGAAGTCGGCCAGATGCTGTCCGCCGCAAGCCAGCAATTGCAGTTGACCGGCAACACGCAACTCGCGCTCTTCGCGCTGCAAAGCGCCGACACGCGGCTCGCGGCGTCGGACAGCGCGCAGGCGGTGGCGGTGCGCAAGGCGATAGCGCAGGACATCGACAAGCTGAAGGCCGCGCCTTCCACCGATCTCACGGGTCTTGCCATCAAGCTCGACAACGCGGTGGATCAGATCGACAGCCTGCCGCTCTCGGGCGAGGCGCAGATCGCGCGCGCCACGCCGCAGGCGACGACGTGGGCGGACACGGCGAAGGTCTCGGCGGCCACCGGCGAACCGCGCTGGAAAGTGTGGTGGCGCGAAGTGACGAACGGCATCGGCCAGCAGTTGACGAGCCTCGTGCAGGTGCGCCGCATCGACAATGCGGACGCGATGATGATTGCGCCCGACCAGGGCTATTTCGTGCGTGAGAATGTGAAGCTGCGTTTGCTGTCGGCGCGGCTCGCGCTGTTGTCGCGCAACGAGACCACGCTCAGGTCCGACCTGCAGGCGGCACAGAATGCGTTGACGCGTTATTTCGATGCATCGTCGAAGAAAACGCAGAACGTGGTCGACCTGGTCAAGCAGGTCGAGGCCGGCTCCGCCGCCGTCGAATTGCCTAATCTGAATACGAGCCTGCAAGCCGTCAATCAATACCGGAGCCGAGGTTAATCATGGCGATCCGGGGACTTCTATGGCTCGCGTTGCTGTTCGCCGTCGCGGTCGTGCTCGCGGTGGTCGGGCGCTTCGACATGGGGCAGGTGCTGCTGGTGTATCCGCCGTACCGCGTGGACATGTCGCTGAATCTGTTTGTGGTCGGGCTCGTGGTGCTGTTCATTCTGCTGTATGCGCTGTTGCGCATCGTGCGCAGTATCTGGCACATGCCGCAGCGGGTGGCCGCGTATCGTGCGCGCGCGCGGGTCGCGAAGGCGCACGCGGCGCTGCGTGACGCGATCGGCAATCTGTACGCCGGGCGTTTTTCGCGCGCGGAAAAGGCCGCGAAAGACGCGCTCGCGAATGGCGACAACAAGGGCGCGGCGGGTTTGATTGCGGCGACGGCGGCGCATCGCATGCATGAATATGCGCGGCGCGACGAATGGCTCGCGCAGATCGACGGCGCCGACTGGCAGGACGCGCGTCTCATGGCCACCGCCGACATGCGCGCCGACGGTCGCGACGCGGACGGCGCGCTGGCCGCGCTGAAGGAAATGCAATCGCAGGGCGGCCGGCGCATTCACGCGCAGCAGATTACGTTGCGCGCGCAACAGCAATTGAAGAACTGGGCCGAAGTGCTGAAGCTCGTCAAGACGCTGGAAAAGCGTGAGGCGATTCACCCGGCTGTGGCTGTGCGTCTGCGGCAACTGGCAGCGGAGAACTTGCTGCGCGATCGTCGGCATAACGCGGATGCGCTGCTGGAGCTGTGGAATTCGCTGACGCCGACGGAGCGCCATTCGCCGCGTCTCGCCGATCTCGCCGCGGAGCTGCTGGTCGCGCTGAATCGTCCGCAGGAAGCGCGCAAGATTGTCGAGGACGCGCTCGCGCAAAACTGGGATGCGCGTTTGCTGCGTCGTTATCCGGACACTGCGGGCGGCGACGCGTTGCCGCTGATCCAGAAGGCCGAGGCGTGGCAGAAGGATCGTCCCGAAGATGCGGACTTGCTGTTTGCGTTGGGGCGGTTGTGCCTGCATCAGCAGTTGTGGGGCAAGGCGCAATCGTTCCTGGAACGCGCGTTGAAGCTCGCCGATAACGAGACGCTGAAGATCCGCTCGCATCGCGCGTTGGCTCGCTTGCATGAGCAACTCGGGGATGCCGAGAAGGCGAGCCTGCATTATCGCGAGAGTGCGTTGGCGATGAATATCGTTTGAGCTGGTTTTGCTTGATTTGACTGATGGCCGCAGCGTGTGCTGCGGCATTTTTTTTGGTGTTCCGCGTTAGTGGGGCGCGGTGTGCGGCGGTTGGGCGAGGCGCGCGGGTTTGGCGGGTGCTTTTTTGCGGGGCGTGGCGGTGGTTTCGTTGTTGACTGGCGCTTTTGCTTTCTGCGATGCCTCGGCGAGCAGCCTCGTCGCGTGGTGCGCGGTGAGGCGGCTGTGTGGGACGCCTTTGGCGTCGAGCGCGATGACCTGGAATAGCTCGCGGTCGCATTCCAGTTCCTGTTGGTATTGCTCTGCTGTGTCCAGCAGGAGTTCGAGAAGCGTTTGACGGCGACGCCGTTCGTCGCGTGAAATGGCAGGATTGCTAAGTATCGAGGACGCGAGTGTAATCAAGGTGTCCAGTTGAGCTACCTGACGGTCGCAGAGATCGAATGCGGAAAGGGCGAGTTTTTCGTACTGGAGGGCGTCGACGGGGGCGCGTTGGGCTTGTTGGCTTTTGAGGGGCTTGGTCATGTGCGATCTCCCTGTGATGCTTTTTGGATCGCCCGGACAACCGCTTTTTGGGGAAGGGTGAGCGGGCACGATAGCGGGTTAGCAGACCGGCGTTGAAACCATAACCGGCGAGCCTTGCGGCTCCCCACCACGGCCCGCCCATAGAAGTATAGACGTGCAGCAGTAGACGCACGGCCTGCGTGAGCAGGCGTGCGGGTTTCAACGGTCAGGCTGTCAAACCTGGTCGCCAAATGTTTGCCGGCGACTTGGTAATTATAAAGGCGTGGCTGTCTCGGATTTGGTTTTCAGCGGTTGGATGGTTGCGGTTTGTGAAGAGTTGTCAACGCGGGTCGACAACGTCGGCGGGGCGGGATATACGTTTCGGATGCGGAAGGCGATGAGCCTGCGACCGATAGAAATAGACCGGGACTGCTGAACGAAGTGCCCTATCCGAATAAGGATGCCGCGATGGAATTGCAAGGAGTTGGAAGCGGCGCGTTAATCGCGTTCGGAGTTGTAGTGTTGGCGGTTGTTGGGGCTGCGGCGTGCGGGCGTGTCATGGCGTACATTTTTGCTGCTCCGACTGGCAGGCGAGGGCGGTCTTTGAGTGTATTGAAGACTCTCGAGAAGTGCCTTTTCGCGGCTTTTACGTTCGCGCTCGTGATTAACTACGCGCTAGACGTCAGGCTGCGGTCGAGGGCGCACGACTGCGAAAGAAAGCAATCCGACGACGGGAAATACATCGCCGAGCTTTGCCTGCTGCGCGACGAGGGGCATGACGCTGACTATGTTGGTCGTGTGTATGACGCGAAGGATGGCCAGTTACTTGTCGAGCGAACGTTCAATGCTGCTGAGACGGAATTGTCCTGGCTTAATGGGCAAGTTAGCTTTATGCGCGGCGGGGAGAATTACGATGTGGTGCGGCTGCCGGCTTCGTGGATGGAACGGCTGCTGGCCAAGGCGCCATAGGACTATCTAGCGTGGTCTGGGCGCCGCGGATAACGATTAGTGGGCTTTGCTTCCGGACACTTGATAATGCATTGTGAATAGGCGCCTCGCGCTCCGCTCCCGCCCTTAGACCCGGCGCGACGTCGACGGCGGCTTCCAAGCTACAACGGTGGTTGGTCGACTTGCGTAGGGAGGCGCAAGCGGTCAAGCTCAGATCCTACGACCGAACTATTCCTCGTATAATAAGTTCCTTGGCGTCCGAGGGACTCGCCTTCTCATATCAAGAAATGTTTTTTCCGGGGGCAACATGAGTATGCAAGAAAAGAATCTAGATAAACTTAGGAACGTAATAAATGAAAATTTGCGTACGCAAATTGGAAATGACAAAGTCAATTACATAAGCACCGGGCATACGCTCAGCGATGTCACTGCGAAGCAGAGTCATTGCATATTCGCTCGTCGCGGTTGTGGAAAAACCCTGCTGCTTCATCACTCAAGACGTCAACTGGACACTGAAACGAGAGCGATTTATATCAACTGCGAAGACTTCAAACATCATTCATTTCCCAACGTTCTTATCGAATTGCTTGACGCGACATTTAGAGAACTCGACCGCAATCTCCTAGGTTGGTTCGGGAAAAGCAAAAAGCTGAAGGCGATCCTTACAGACATTCGCTCGAGCCTGATGACGCTTCGGCAGGCTCCCGATCAGCAATCGATAGAAGTGAAGGCGGCACTGAGCGAGCACGCCGAGCGTAAAACTAGCGGTACAGGGAAAATTGGAGCAAAAGTACATTCAGCAGAAGCCTCGATCAGCGCAGGCTCGGACCGGCTCTTCAAAAGCTCAAGCGATATCGAACGAAAATATGTCCACAATGAAAATAAACTCCAACAACTGAACCACAATTTACCGAGTTACAAGACCGGAATTCGTGACTTTTTTTCGATCTCTGCCAAACTTCGGTCAGTATTTATTCAGATTGATGACTTTTATCATCTAAATCGCACCGATCAACCTTTCGTTGCTGACTATATTCATAGGCTTTGTAAGGATACTCCGCTTAAATTTAAAATCGCGACGCTTAGGCATAATTCGGTGATGTACATTGAGCGTGCAGGACAGCCGATTGGAATTCAAGAGCGTCACGACTATCAACCGATAAACATCGACTTCACTTTCGAACATTTTGACCGCACCCTTGCGCAAAACCGCGGAATTTTTCTCGAATACTGCAAGCTAGCGGGGATGACTCCTGCCGATTTTGATGCCCTTTTCAAAGGAAAAGGATTCGACCGACTCGTTCTTGCCGGCGGCGGTGTTCCGCGTGATTGCATGTCGTTTTTTCTCGAAGTCCTAGACAGGGTAAGAACAGCAGACCCAGCGGGAAAAATTGGCAAGGATGACGTTCGTTTCCTAAGCAAGGAAACCTTTGAGCGTCGAATTGATGAGCTTAAGCAGGATTCCGAGGGACAGGATCAAGATACTTTGCTAAGGGCATATATGCCCTACGCAGTTTTTGCCTCGAAAAGAAAAGCAACGTCTTTCTTGTCGCGGAAAACGAAATTCAAAGCGATGACGACCTAAAATTGCTTCTCTACCGCCTGATGGATTATCGAATAATCCACCGCGTCGCAAGTTCTCTTACGCACAAATCAAAGACCGGGTCGAATTATCAGGCATTTGCCATTGACATAGGCTGTTATGCGTATATGCGTAACTTACAAAAGCGCGTCGTTGAGATTGATTTGACAGAAGCGACTGCCAAGGAAAAGATGCGTTCTAGTCCTATATTTGAAGGCGAAGACTTGCGTCGAATCTGGCTCAATTCGGAGGGTAAGTCTGGAGCCGCGGCGTTAGCGGAACAGGATCAAACAGACAACGAGGTCGTCTAGCGTCGGAGCATCGGCCTATAGGCGCCCCTGAAATCCGCTTTCGAGGCGCGAGACATTCTCAGGGCTGCGCAATTTGCGAGAATCAACGTCCGAAGACACCGAGAAACGGACGTTTCCACGTCCATGTCAAGCGTACGCGGATATCTTTAAATGACCCATGGCTGCCGATGCTCCCGATAAAAATCTCAGGAAGAATCACTGGCAGCATATTGCGGGTTGCTGGCGACGTAACGGCTTAACCGTATCACAAGTCGCGCGGGCTTTCGCTCGCGGTCCGCTACCGATTTCCCTCGACTACCACTCCGCCGCTCGTGCCCCCTCACGACGAAATCCACCCCCGCCCAATAGGCCACGCCAACACCTTCCTATACACCGCAACGAGCCCACGAGTCAGCGCCGCGCCGGACATCCCCCACAGCGGAGCAACCACCGCATACGCGACGCAAGCGATAACAACAGCGCCAGCCATATCCAACGGAAAGTGCACGCCGATGAAGATACGCGCCCACGCCACCGCAAACCCCGCGAGCAGCATCGCCAGCCCATAGCGCCGCTCCCCCGCGAGCAGCAACGTCAACGCACCGCTTGCCAACACAGTCCCGTGGTCGCTCGGAAACGATGAATCCGGCGCATGCTCGATAAACGTATGACCCAGGCCGATCATGAACGGCCGCGGATGCATCCACCCAAGACCGATCAGCTGATTGATCCCGAGCGCCAGCAGCACGACGCAGCACACCCGCACTGCGGCGGCGCGTCGGTGCTCGCCGCCCGCGAGCCACATCGCGGCGAGCACGAGCGGCACGAGGTAAATCACGTCATCGGCGATAAAGCGCGCGGCGTCGATGAGCCAGACGGGCGTCGACGGCGTCGCATTGATCGACAGAAAGAGTGCGCGGTTCAGCGCTTCCAGTGCATTCATCGGTCTAGATCGCAGTGAAATGTGCCGATCTTAGCCGTCGAAACTTATGAAATGCTTATGGCGCCGCTCAAACGACGCCGCATAGACGCGAGCAAGCCAGCATGAGTTCAAGCATCAGGAATAGCAAACGACGTCATGCTCTGCCGACCGGACGCATGCCCGACGCGCCCGCAATCACTCGCGGCCGCCGCTCAAAGCCGGGCACGAACGCGGTGGATTCGCGACTTCCGTACCAGGTTTAAAAAGGCTTGCAGAACGGGGGAGTTGTCCCCACGACGATACAGACAGGTCAACTCGATTTCCCGCGACTGTTTCGATCTGAGCGGGCGGTACACAACCCCAGGCAGCCGAAGATTGACTGCCGATTCTGTCGTCACGCAAATGCCGGAACGGCTCGCAACCAATGCGATGCACGTCACCACGTCCTCGACTTCCTGCTCAACACGCAGTTGCAGATTCTCGGCGCGAAACGCAGCGGCCACCTCTTGCGCGAGACCATGCACGGGTGCGTTGGGATAAAGAATCATCCGCTCGTTGTCGAGATCCCGCAGCGTCACCGCCTTCTTCGCGCACAGCCGATGTCCTTCATACAGCGCAATCAGAAACGGTTCTCTTAGAACCCATTCAACCGCGATATCGGGTTCGTCGGGCACGAGACGATTGGAGCCGATCGTGATGCGCCGCTCACGCAGCGCACTGATCTGCTCGGCCTTCGACATATTGTGCAAGCCAATCTTGACCTCGGGCCGTTCGGTATGGAATTCGGCGAGCAACCGGGGGATGACGTTCAGAATCCCCGAACTGAAAATGCCGACATCGAGCCGTCCCAGGTAGCCTTGCCCGGCCAGTTGAGCCTGTTCCTCCGCACGCCACGCAAGAGCAAGAATGTTGGGCACCTCTTCCATCAACGCGCGACCCGCCTCGGTCAGCTCGGCGCCCTTCGTGGGTCGGACGAACGGTTGCGTACCGAGTTCTTCTTCGAGCGCACGGATGTTGCGTGTGAGCGGCGGTTGCGCCATGTGCGGACGTTCCGCCGCCCGTCTGTGTGCGTCAACGCGATGCCACGTAAACCCCGTCTTCAGTTCAACGTCCGCGCGCCGTAAAGATGGGCAAGGCCTGCTAACCGGGCCGAGCGGACCGGTCGGCTCGCCGGCTGCGCTTTGATATGAAGAAAAACCACACTTGGGGGTGGCATGAAATCGTTCTATCGGTTAAGCGTCGGCAAGCGGCTGAGCGTTCTGATCGCGAGTGCTGCGCTCGGGTTGTTCCTGGTGTCCGGCCTCGCGTTCCATCAGATTCAACGCGTTTATGATTCGGCATCCTATGCAAGCGTGAATACGGTGCCGAGCCTGCGGGTTCTGGATGAAGCGCAGATCGCCTTCGGCACAATGCGCGTGCTCGCCTACCAGCACATGTTGAGCCCGGATGCCGCCGGAAAAAGCACGATCGTGACGAAAATCGGCGCGCAGCGCGAGCGCATCGTCGATGCCCTCAAGCGCTATGAGCCGTTACTGTCCGACGACCGCGATCGCGCGATGCTCGCCGCAGATCGCGAGCTGCTCGCAAGCTATGAAGCGCTGCGCGACAAGGCGCTGGAACTGTCGAACTCGGATGCGTCCGCAGCGTTCAGGCTCGGGCAGTCGCAGATGATGCCCGCAGCGGACAAACTTAACGCCGCGCTGATGGACCATCGCGCGTACAACGTCCAGCTCGGGCAGCAAGGCAGCGACGAGGCGGCGCGGATCGTCAGCCGCGTGCTGTGGATGGTCGCGATCGTGGCGGCATCGACGGTAGTCATGGTGTGCGGGCTTGGCTTTGCGATCGTGCGTCACCTGTTGCGCGAGCTGGGCGGCGAGCCGTCGTATGCCGTGGAAGTGGCGAAGCGCATTGCGGCAGGCGATCTCGCGACCGAAGTGCGCCGCAAGCCCGGCGACGACGCGAGCCTGCTCGCGGCGATCGGCGCGATGCGCGACAACCTCGCGCTGATCGTCGGGCGCGTGCGCAACGGCACGGAGGCGATTGCGAGCGCGTCGCGGCAGATTGCCGCCGGCAACCTGGATCTGTCGTCGCGCACGGAGGAGCAGGCGGCTTCGCTGCAACAGACGGCCGCCTCGATGGAAGAGCTCACGACGACGGTCAAACACAACTCCGACAGCGCGTCGCAGGCCAACGAGCTGGCGTCGGCGGCGTCCGGTATCGCAGCGAAGGGCGGGCAGGTCATGTCGCAAGTGACCGGCACGATGCTCGCGATCAGCGAGGCGTCGAGCAAGGTGGCCGAGATCATCGGCGTGATCGAAAGCATCGCGTTTCAGACCAACATCCTCGCGTTGAACGCGGCGGTGGAGGCCGCGCGGGCGGGTGAGCAGGGCCGCGGCTTCGCGGTCGTCGCCTCCGAAGTGCGCAGCCTCGCGCAGCGCAGCGCCACTGCTGCGAAGGACATCAAGACCTTGATTACGGACTCGGCCTCGCGCGTCGAGGCGGGCGGGGCGCAGGTGGGACAGGCAGGGGCGACCATCGAGGAAGTCGTCGTCAGCGTGCGGCAGGTCGCGCAGCTTATTGCCGAGATTGCATCTGCGGGACGGGAGCAGGGGAAGGGCATCGAGCAGGTGAATCAGGCCGTCGCGCAGATGGATCAGGTGACGCAGCAGAACGCGGCGCTCGTGGAAGAGGCCGCGGCGGCTGCGGAAAGTTTGCGGCATCAGTCGCAGGAATTGGAGGAGGTGGTTCGAGTGTTCAGGATGGGGTAGGGCGTGGGGGCCGAGCGTCGACCGTCAGCACTTTCAACATCGTGATAGCAGACGCCGGACACACGCCCCGGAATTGGCTGGATGCCAGCAGAGGCGGAGGCACCTCGTTGCGCGCAACGGGCGCAAAGCCTTGATCAGCAAAATAGTGCTCTGCCGTTGTCGTTAGCAATGCTACCGATCGAACCGCCCGCGTTCGGCACGCTGCCAACAAATGGGCGATGATGGTTTCGCCGAGGCCGCGACCACGGGCGTCCCGTGCCACAACGATCGAGCGCATGAGAGCGAACTCGGCGTAATATTCAACGCCGCCACACGCGATGGTCCCAGATGGACCCACTCCTACGACGAAATGGGACAGGTGCTCCGCAACGCCGGCCGTAGGCAATTCGTTGGCTTTGAGCAATGCCTCTATCGCGGCGAGGTCGGTTGCGACTGCTGATCGAAGATGCATGATGCGGGTCCTGGTGTGCCAGTGACTTCAACAGCCGGAACAATTTCACAGAGGCGCGAAGCGTTCGACAGCGTGCGAATGGGCGGGGCGACCCGAACGCGAGCGGCGACTGGGACCGCTCGCATCAGATGCCTGATTGATTCACGCGCTTCATCAGCGCCTCTGCGCTCTCCTTGCGTTCGCTGTACCGGTCTACGAGGTACGGACCGATGTCGCGCGTCAGCAGCGTGAACTTCACCAGCTCTTCCATTACGTCAACGACGCGGTCGAAATACGCTGAAGGCTTCATGCGGCCGGCTTCGTCGAACTCTATGAAGGCCTTGGCCACCGACGACTGGTTGGGGATGGTCAGCATGCGCATCCACCGTCCGAGCACACGCATCTGGTTGACTGCGTTGAACGACTGCGAGCCGCCGCTTACCTGCATCACGGCGAGCGTCTTGCCTTGGGTAGGCCGCAACGCCCCGACCGAAAGCGGAATCCAGTCGATCTGCGCCTTCATGATGCCGGTCATCGCACCGTGCCGCTCCGGCGAGCACCAGACCATTCCTTCCGACCACAGCACCAGCTCGCGCAGTTCGGCCACCTTGGGGTGGCTGTCGGGCGCGTCGTCCGGCAGCGGCAGGCCGCTCGGATTGAATGTGCGCACTTCGGCACCCATCGCCGTGAGCAGGCGTGCAGCTTCTTCGCTCAGCAGGCGGCTGAAGGAGCGCTCGCGCAGCGAGCCATAGAGCAACAGGATACGCGGCGGATGCGGCGATGCCTTGGCAGGCTGCAGGCGATTGATGTCAGGCACGCGAAACAGCGCAGGGTCCACCTGCGGGAGGTCAGTAGCGAGATCGGACACGTTTGCCCTCTGTGATTGATTCCATATTCGTCAGGCGCATTCGTACCAGTCCTTTGAGCGGTTCACTATGCGCACCACGAGCAGCATGACGGGCACCTCGATCAGCACGCCCACGACCGTCGCGAGCGCGGCCCCCGAGTTGAAGCCGAACAGGCCGATTGCAGTGGCGACGGCCAGTTCGAAGAAGTTCGACGCACCGATCAGCGCGGACGGACAGGCAATGTTGTGCTTCTCGCCGACCGCGCGATTGAGCCCGTAGGCAAGCGCCGAATTGAAGAACACCTGGATCAGGATCGGCACGGCGAGCATCACGATGACGAGCGGCTGCTTCAGGATGGCCTCGCCCTGAAACGCAAAGAGCAGCACCAGCGTCGCGAGCAATGCGGTGATGGACCACGGGCCGATCTTCGCCATCGCGGCTTCGAACGCCGCTTGCCCCCTGACGAGCAGCGCCTTGCGCAGAACCTGGGCGAGGATCACCGGAATCACGATGTAGAGCGCGACGGACGTGAGCAGCGTCGCCCACGGCACCGTAATCGCCGAGATGCCGAGCAGCAGGCCGACGAGCGGCGCAAAGGCGACCACCATGATGCTGTCGTTCAGCGCGACCTGCGAAAGTGTGAACAGCGGATCGCCACCGGTCAGCCGGCTCCAGACAAAGACCATCGCCGTGCAGGGCGCTGCGGCAAGCAGGATCAGACCCGCGACGTAACTGTCGAGTTGTTCTGCAGGCAACATCGGCGCGAACATGTGCTTGATGAAGATCCATGCGAGCAGCGCCATCGAGAACGGTTTGACCAGCCAGTTCACAACGAGCGTGACGCCGATGCCCTTGACGTGCTGGCGCACTTCATGGAGCGAGCCGAAGTCGACCTTGACGAGCATCGGGATGATCATCACCCAGATCAGCAGGCCGACCGGCAGATTGACATGCGCATATTCCAACCGGCCGATCGCCTGGAAGACTCCAGGCAGGACCGGCCCAAGCAGAATGCCTGCGACGATGCACAGCGCGACCCAGACGGTCAGGTATCGCTCAAAGAAGCCGATGGCCGGTTTCGCGGCCGGCGTTCCCGAAGCGGCAACATTGGGGGTGTTCATTGTGTGACTCGGCGGAAAGGGTTCAGCTTTGAAGGATGTCGTTCAGCGCCTGCTGCAACTCGGTGTTGTCCAGACTTTCGAGGGGAAGTGCCAGCAGTTGCAGCATGCGGTAGCCGATCGCCTCGCGCGTGAGGTTGAAGGCGTGCCGCTTGCCTTCATCGCCGCCCGGCGCGTGCGACGGATCGGCATAGCCCCAGTGAATCTTGACAGGGCTTCCCGGCCAGAACGGGCACTGTTCGGCCGCTGCGCTGTCGCAGACCGTGATGACGATGCGCATGTGCGGTGCGCCATCCTGCGCGAATTCATCCCAGCTTTTGCTGCGATAGCCTTGCGTATCGATGCCCGCGTTCGTCAGCGCTTCAAGTGCGAACGGATTGATGCGTCCGCTCGGGGCGCTGCCCGCGCTATACGCGCGGACGTCCTTGCCGAGCTTCTTCGCCCAGTGGTTCAGCATGCCCTCGGAAAGCACACTGCGTGCAGAATTGTGTGTGCACAGAATGAGTACGTTCGTGGTCATGGTGTTATAGCGTCAACGTGGACGTGAAACCGCTTAATGTTGGTTCTCCGTCAACATTTGCACGAGTCCGCGCCTGGCTCAAGGCAAGGTTGCCCCTGGCAGCAGTTTTCGGTCAGAAAGCCAAGCACCGCGCTCATCTGGTCATAGGCGGCCCGATAGATCAGGCTGCGCCCGTCGCGCTCCTGAGTGACGAGCCCCGCGTGCATCAGCTCCTTCAGGTGAAAGGAGAGCGTCGCGTTGGGAACCTCGAGTTGCTCCGCCATGGCGCCCGGCGTCAACCCGGTCGGACCAACGACGACCAGCATGCGGAACACACGCAGGCGTAGCTCGTGAGCGAGCGCCGCAAGTGCGCGGATAACGTCTTTATTTTCCATAATTCCAATATAGTCGAAATATAGCNTNNNANCNAATCGCTGCGGCAGTTAAAGCACACCCAACCCTCCGGCTTCTCGAAGGCTCGCTATGGATGACCTCCTAGGCCTGAGCGATGTTCACAGCGCCGCCACCACGCCCCACGCGCGATCGAACCCGATAACGCCCCGGACTCACCCCATACATCCGCCTGAAGGCAAGGCTGAACGCCGTTGCCGACTCATAGCCTATTTGCCGCGCAATGGCGGCGAGCGGTTCGTCCCCTGCTTTCAGTACGCTACACGCCAACGTCAAGCGCCAGCGCGTCAGATACTCGAGCGGCGGCAGGCCCACCTGCGCCCTGAAGCGCTCCGAAAACCCCGTGCGTGACATCGCCACGGCAGAAGCGAGGTCTTCGACTTTCCAGCGCCGTGCGACCTCGCCGTGCATCAATCGAAGCGCGCGGCCAATCTTGGCGTCGGCCAGCGCGCCGAGCCATCCTGCCGGCGCCTTTCCCCCCGCGAGCCACGCCCGGAGAATGTTGACGAGCACGATGCTCGCAAGGCTTGCTGCCATCGCCACCGCACCTGGCCTCACGTCCTCGGTTTCCATCGCAATCAGCTTCGACGCCAGTTCGAGCGCGCCGGTACCCGGCGCATCCGACCGGATATGGATGAGCGGCGGCAACGCGTCGAGCAGCAGGCGACTGACATCGTCGTCGAGGATGAAGCGGCCGCCGGCCCCGACCGTGCGCGTTGGCCCTTGCCCGAACCGCACCACGCCGTCGTCGTCGGGATGCGGCGGCAGCACGTCGACGCTTTCGCGCAGGGGCGCATCCGGCGCGCTGGCAAAACAATAGGGACGTCCATCCGTCAGCAGATAAAAATCTCCCGGCGCAAGCTTGACGACGTCGGCCGTACCGTCGATCCAGAGCCAACGGTCGCCTTCAATGATGCTGCCGAACTTGATGTGCCGGTACGCGGCAAATCGCAACGCCCAAGGTCCGGCGCCCTCCAGACGGGCCGAAAGCACGCTTTGAACCCGAAGTAGAGCCAGGACGTCGGAAAGGGGATCCATCGGCGGTTTTGTACGATCGAATAGAAAATATGTTCTTTTCATTATTGATGAAACGGCCAAGACCGGCAACACTGCGGTTGTTTCAAAGACTCGGGAGACAGCAATGGCGAACCAGCAGATGAAGGCCTGGCGTTTGACACGCATGGGCGGCCAACTGAGCCAGAAGCGCGTGCCCGTCCCCGAGGTTCGCGCCGGCAGCGTGCTGGTGCGCGTGGAGGCGTGCAGCCTGATGTCCTATCTGAAGTCCTACGTCGAGGGGAAGCTGCCGTTCTACTCGCCGCCCGAAGGCGAATACACCATCGGCACCAACGGAGTCGGCGTCGTGGAAACCGTCGGCCGCGATGTCTGGCACATCAGGGCGCGACAACGTGTACTGATCTCGTCGCATTTCGTTGCCCGCGAGAACGTCGACGATCCCGGCCAGGTCCTGATCGGCTCGACGGCAGGCGCGGGCTCACAGACCGTTCTCGCAGACTGGCCGGACGGCACCCTGGCGGATTACACACTGGTTCCCGTCGAAGCTGTCACGCCCGTCGATGGCCTGGATCATATCGACAGTGCCCAACTGGCCGCGTTGAGCCGTTTCATCGTTCCGTTTGGCGGCTTGCTGCGTGGGCGTCTTGCCGCCGGTGAAACCGTAGTCGTGACGGGTGCCACGGGCGCGTACGGCACCGCGGCCGTGCTGCTTGCCGTTGCGATGGGCGCTTCGCGCATCATCGCCGCCGGCCGCAATCGGGCCGCGCTCGACACGATCGCCCGCATCGGCGGTGCGCGCGTGCGACCGGTCGCGCTGCGCGGCGAAGTTGCCGCCGATGCCGCTGTCATTCGGGAGGCGGCAGGAGGCGGTGTGGACATGGCATTCGACATGGTGGGCAATGCCGGCGATCCGAATGCCACGCTCGCCGCTCTGCACAGCTTGCGGCGGGCCGGTCGCCTCGTATTGATGGGGAGCATGACGGTCGAACTGCCGATCCCCTATACGCAGGTGATGCTCAACAGCTGGGAGATCCTCGGACAGTTCATGTACCCGCCCGCAGCGTATCGCCGTCTGATCGAACTCGTGCGCAGCGGCCAACTGGACCTGTGTGCCATCCAGCCGCGCGTTTATCCGTTCGCGGACTTGCCCAATGCGATGCAAGCCGCCGCCGCGGCCGGCAGTGCCGAATACGTCGTGGTCAAGCCCTGAACCTCCACTACCCTACCCGCAGAGTCCCATGCCGCATTCCCAAACGCCCCTCCATTCCGGCTTCGGCTCGCAGAGCACCGCGCTGGAAGTACTCGGTGCCGCCAATCTCGCCGGCAAGACTGCCATCGTCACGGGCGGCTACTCCGGCATCGGCCTTGAAACCACGGCCGCCCTGGCCACCGCCGGCGCGACGGTGATCGTGCCGGCGAGAGAGCCGGAGAAGGCACGCCAGGCCCTGTCGTCCATCGCGCGGATCGAACAAGGACAGATCGACCTGATCGATCCCGCGTCCATCGATCGTTTCGCCGACGCGTTCCTTGCGACGGGACGTCCGCTGCACATGCTCGTCAACAATGCCGGTGTGATGGCGGTGCCGCTGCAGCGCGATGCGCGCGGCAATGAACTTCATCTCTCGGCGAATCACCTGGGACATTTTCAACTGACCGTTCGCCTGTGGGATGCGTTGAGGCGTGCGCAAGGCGCGCGCGTCGTCACGCTTTCTTCCGGTGCTCACCGGCGTTCGCCGTTCGACTTCGACGATCCCAATTACGAGCGTGAGAAATACGACAAGTGGAACGCTTATGCGAGATCCAAGACCGCCAACGTACTGTTCACCGTGGGTCTTGATCGCCGGGGCGAGCCGCATGGCATTCGTGCGTTCGCCGTACACCCCGGACGCATTGAAACGAATCTGCAGCGACACATCCCGCTTTCGGAATTACAGAAGATGGGCTTTCGGAACACCCGCGGCGAAATTCCAGCGGACCAGGTCGGCATGTACAAGACCGCGCAGCAGGGCGCGGCCACGACGGTCTGGTGCGCCGTTAGCGCGGCCCTGGAAGGTATCGGCGGCGTCTATTGCGAAAACTGCGATATTGCGCAGGCCGTCGGTGCAGAGCATCAGGCCTTGGACGGAGTGCTTCCGTGGGCAATCGATGCGCACGACGCTGAGCGGCTGTGGCAATTGAGCGAGCGAATGACCGGCGTTTCCATTTAAAGCAACGGTCACGGAGAGGGTTTTCAACGCTGAAAACCCGCTCGACAGAACTTGCGGCCGTTAGCCTGCGCGAAGCGGCACCGGAGGTGCAGTGACTCGGACCGGTATTGGCCTTGCCCCGGACGTATCGTTAAGCCGTGCCGGACCGCCTTTTCGTCTCGGCGAGGTAGGTCAGTCCGAGGCTCTCGAGCGCCTGCGCCTGCGCCTGAACCGATGCCGCTTGAGCGTTGAGGGCGTCGGCGCCGAATGACTGCCCTACGACCCAACGTGCAGGGCGCGTACCGTTTGCCTGTTCGACTAGCTGCACGATTGCATCGGCCACATCGTGCGGATTCGGGGCTTGGTCGCTCGCGAACAGCGCCATTAACGTCTCTACCATCTTGTCCGGAATCGCACCGGCTTCACCGTAGCCAAGCGCACGCACCGCGTCGGCGGGCCGCTGCGCGCTGGCGAAGATATTCGTTGGATAGTGACTGGGTTGAACGAGGACGACGTCGACGCCCAACGTCGATAACTCATAGCGGTAGCTGTCGGTTAAAGCTTCAATTGCGAACTTCGATGCGCCATAGAGACCGAAGAACGGAAACGTCACGCGGCCGAGTATCGAGCCGATGTTCACGACCAGGCCTTCACCCTGTTTCCTGAAGGCCGGCAGTACCGCTCTCAACGTTCGCTGAATGCCGAATACGTTCACATCGAAGAGTGCCTGTACCTGCTTGGTGGTGAACGCTTCGGAAACGCCAGCTGACCCAATACCTGCGTTGTTGATGAGGACGTCGAGACGACCTGCATTTTCCAGTACTAAAGCTACGCCGCGTTCGACGGACGCATCGTCCGTCACGTCGAGTTCGATGACATGCACGCCTCTCGCCCGGAGGGCATCGGCATGAGGCCGGTTTCGGCCGGCGCTGTCGCGCATCGACGCGAATACCCGGTGCCCGGCGCGTGCGAGCGTCTGCGCCGTGTCGCGGCCGAAGCCGCTGCTCGCGCCGGTTATCAGAATATTTTTAGGCATGCTGAGTGTTTCCAAAAATGAGGTTAGAGAACCGGGACCGAGAGCGCATCGGTATGTGCACGTGCGATGCGACGAGCTCCGAACCGCTCATGCTCCTTTCCTTTCTCAGGCGGCATAGACCTCCACCGCATTGCTATGCAGTCTAGGCTTTGCACGGAAACCGGGCTATAGTCGTAAATGACATTAATAGCGATATTTACGACATGCGATTGTCCATCCTGGCCCTCGACGGTCTCTTCGACACCGGGCTGACCGTGCTGCTGGATACCTTCGCGATGGCCAACGAACTGGCTTCTGCACAGGGCTTTGCCGCAGCGCCCTTCGACGTCAGTGTTATTGGCGTGCGCAGACGCATCCATACCGCGCACGGCTTGTCCATGCAGGTGGAACCGGCAAGCAGCGTACGCCATCCGGACTGGGTGATCGTGCCTGCGCCCGGTGTCAGGCAGCCGGAGCGCCTGATCGAGACGTTGCAGCGCCGGGACGTGTGCGATGCGATGGCGCACCTTCGCGCCTGGCGTGCCGACGGCGTGGGCGTGGGCGCCGCCTGTATCGGTACCTTTCTGCTGGCCGAAGCAGGGCTTCTGGATAATCGCGAGGCGACCACCACCTGGTCACTCTCGCCTTTCTTTCGTCAACGTTATCCGGCAGTGGAGCTGAATGATTCGCGGATGGTCGTCGCCGCGGACCGCCTCGTGACGGCGGGGTCGGCCATGGGCCATCTCGATCTTGCGCTGTGGTTGCTGCGTCAAGCCAGCCCCGCACTGGCAACGCTCGTTGCCCGCTTCATGCTGATCGACAAGCGTTCGTCACAGGCCGAATACATCATTCCGGATTACCTTGCACACGCCGATCCCCTGGTTGCGCGATTCGAGCGATGGGCTCGCGAGAACCTGTCCGTGGGTTTTTCGCTTCAGAGCGCGGCAGCCGCATTAGCCGTCGGACCGCGCACGTTGCAGCGCCGTACCGAGGCGGTACTGGGCAAGTCGCCATTGGCGTTCTTCCAGGATCTGCGCATCGAGCGGGCACAGAATCTCGTCTCCATGGGTTACGACCTGGAGAAAATCGCAAGCGAGGTGGGCTACGCGGATTCCGCGACGTTGCGAGCCTTGCTGCGTCGCAGGCTCGGCCGTGGAGTGCGGGAGCTGCGCGCGAGCAATCGGTAGCGTCCGTGGACGGATCGGCATTTCTCGCCAACGTGGAGAGACGCAGCGTGGAGGACCGTCGCTGCGTCGGCACCGGCGCGTTCGTGCGCTGCGATGCACTAGCGCGTGCGGGCTCGCTCCTGATTGCCCGTCAGTTCGACCATGAAGTCAAGAAAAGCCCGGGTCTTTGCCGGGACGTAATGCCGGGATGGGTAGTAGGCGTATAAGGGGTATCGCTCGTCTGTCCACTCGGGAAAGAGATTGATCAACCGGCCGTCGGCAATCAGGGGCTCCGCGCCGAGCAGCAGCATCTGCGCAATTCCGGAACCGGCGAGACACGCGTTGAGCAGGGCGCCCGGATCGTTTACCGTGAGGCGTCCCCGGGTGTCGACCACAAGGCGTCTGCGCCTGCGATGGAATTCCCACTGGAACGGCTTGCCGGTCTCCGGGTTGCGAAATTCGAGGCATCGGTGGCTTCGGCTTTCGAGGTCCTC
>JGI25156J39149_1000680_pt1 | contig 18269 bp, 13 predicted proteins | sample AraplaCL_Col_mMS_FD_39149 | JGI IMG/M metagenome (IMG submission 39149)
GCGAGCCTTGCCGACCGGCTGCTCGTGGTGGTCGTGCCGCTCGTGGTGCTGCTGATCCCGGCGCTGCGGCTCGTGCCGTCGCTGTATGCATGGCGGGTGAAGTCACGCATCTATCGCTGGTATGGCGCACTGATCGCTATCGAGCGCAGCGCGCTTAGCGACCATTCGCCGGCCGAGCGCGCGTCGCTTCTGCGACGGCTCGACGCGATCGAAGACTCGGTGAATGGTCTGAAGATGCCGCTCGCCTATGCCGATCAGTTCTATGTGCTGCGCGAGCACATCGGTTTCGTGCGGGCAAGGCTCATGCAAAGCCGCGAAGCGCAGCGCGAGATGTCCGAGGAAGAGCCGGACGAAGGCGCCGGCCAGGACTTCGACGCGGTGACCGAAGCCGGCGACGCGGCCGCCGCGCCTGGCGCGCCGGACGAAGCCGCAGAGATCGGCGAGACACGCGCCGACGAGCGCCGCAAACCAGATTGACGGTGCAAGCCGCCGCCGCACCGCGTAAGATCATTACAATTCCGACGATCTGGCAGACGCAACCGCCGATCTGTCGGACAGGCAATCCGGGAGACACATATGACCGTTGGCATCGACGCCGCGCAGCCCCTGTGGTTTTACGATTTCGTCTCGCCGTTCACGTATCTGCTGCTCGAACAACACGACAAATGGCCGGGCTTCGACTTCGCATTTACGCCAGTGGTGCTGAACGACCTGTATCGTCACTGGGGGCAACGGCCGGCTTACAGCGTGCCGGCCAAACGCACCTTCCTGTACCGGCACGCGCTCTTTCGCGCGGAGCAACTCGGCATACCGTACAAGATGCCGCCGGCTCATCCTTTCGACTCCATGAAGCCGCTGCTGCTCGCCACTGCCGCTCAGGCCGACGTGGTCTGTGTGCGCGAAATCTTCCGCTTCATCTGGCGTGAAGGCCGCGATCCGTCGAGCGACGCGGCATTCGCCGAATTGTGCGAACGGGTGGGCATACCGGACGGCCCCGAACTCATCAAGAGCGAAGAAGTGAAGGCGCAGTTGCAGCGCAATACCGCCGACGCCATCGGCCTCGGCGTGTACGGCGTGCCGACCTTCCGGCTGAACGACCAGTTGTTCTGGGGCGAAGATGCGTTGCCGATGGTGTTGTACTGCGCACGCACGCCCAACTGGCTGGAATCGAGCGAAGTGAAGCGGATCAGTGCGCTGCCGTCGGGTTTGCCCAACATCTAAGCGTCCGGTTCGGTGCAGTGGAGTGCGTGGGGCGCGCGGTTGGCGACCGGGCGCTGCTGATGCCGGACATACCGCGCCCGCTATGGCGGCCGCAGTGCAATCGGGCCTAAGGTTATAACCTTTGCGCCACGCATAGACCGCGTGCTGATCGCCTCTCGTGCGGATTCTTGTGACGCCCGCTCGACTTCGCCTCCCTCTTTTCCATGGACGACACCGCCGCCTCCCTCGATATCTGGCTCGTGCGCGTGCTGCGCACGTTGCTGGTCGAGCGCAGCGTCACGCAAACCGCGCTGCGCCTGAACCAGACGCAGCCCGCAATCAGCACTGCACTGCGTAAGCTTCGAGAGACGCTGAACGACCCCATCCTCGTACGCGGCAAGTCGGGCATGGTGCCGACCGAATATGGCGAGTCGCTGCTCGCATCCGCGCAACGGGTGCTGCGTGAGGTCGATTTCGTGGCCACGCCGCACGGCGACTTCGACCCCGGCCGTTCGCGCCGCACCTTTCGGGTAGCCGCGCCGGATTATCTGAACGACTTCTTCATGCCGACCGTGATCGCGCAGTTCCGCGAGGCGGCGCCGCACGCCCGGCTCGAAATCGATTCGCTGAGCCCGATGCTCGATCACACTGCCTCGCTCGATGCGGGCGAACTCGACCTGGTAATCGGCAACTGGCCAAAGCCCGATCCGCGCTTCGAGCGCAGCGACCTGTTTTCGGACACGGTTGTGTGCCTGATGCGGGCGGATCATCCGTTGGCGCGCGCGCCGCTCACGCGCGACGCGTATCTCGCGGCGCCGCATCTTGCGCCGACTCCTTATAGCGGCGCGCGCGGTGGCGCCATCGACATCGGGTTTGCGAGAGCGCGCGCCGAGCGGCGCATCGTCGCCACGCTGCCGTACTTCGGCCTCGTACCGCAGACGCTGCTGCAATCCGATCTGATCTTCACGACGACGCGGCGCTTCGCGACGCACTACGCGAACATTCTGCCGCTCGCGGTTGTCGAGGCGCCCATCCCGTTTCCGCGTATCAAGTGTTATCAGATGTGGCATCCGCAGCCGGATCGCCCGAGCGATCTCGGCTGGCTGCGCGCATTGATGTCACAGGTGTCAGACGGGCTGGTCGCGCAGAAGGTTCGGCGCGCGAAGCAGCCGCGGTAAGGGTCCACCTGAGGGCGAGGCGAACGCGCTGATGGAGCGATGAGGCGTCCATGCGGTTGAGACGGTTAAGGAGTGATCGGCGGCTGATGTTGTCGTGCGGATGACTTAGTCGATCAGGCCGCGTCGGCTAATGGTACTAACGGCGCTAAACGCAGCCAATCCATTTCAGACGTTTGCCGCCACAGGTTGAAGCGCCGCTTGCGTTCCGTTTGCCGTCGCGGGCTGAACCGTGGCTCGCCGCCCGCGAACCTGCAGCAACTCCGCACATACCGCCACCGCGATCATGGCCGGCGCCTTGTCGACGATACCTGGCACGCCGATCGGACATGTCATCTGCTGCAACCGTTCGAGCTCTACCCCACGCGCGAGCAGGCGCCGCTCGAACTTCACGCGTTTTGTCTTCGAACCGATCATGCCGAAGTAGCTGAAATCGCGTCGCCGCATGATGCGTTCAGCGAGCGAGAAATCGAGCGCATGGTTATGCGTCATCACCAGAAACCAGGCGCCGGGCGGTGCCGTATCGACGATCGCGTCGGGCGTGTCGGTGGCTTCGATCTGCACGTTCGCAGGCGTTTCGTCGGGGAACAGTTCATCGCGCTCGTCCACCCACTGAACCACGCACGGCAGGTTGCCGAGCAATCGAATAAGCGCATGACCCACATGGCCCGCGCCGAACAGCACGATGTGCATGGGCGCGGGACGGGATTCGTCGACCGCGGTGCGCCGGCCGATCCGAATCGAAGAACAGTGGTTGATCGCGTTCATCTTCAATTACCTCGCGGCCGACGTGGCGGCCCGCACCGCGCCGATCGCCCTGAGGATTTCCTCGCTCGTGGCAGGTGCATTGAGCGGCGGATTCACCCGATGACCGCCGACNGCCGACACCGCGTCGCGGATCGCAAAGAATACCGAGAACGGCAACAGCAGCGGCGGCTCACCAGTCGCTTTCGAGCGGTGAATGCTGTCCTCCACATTGCGGTTCTTGAACAGACGCACGTTGAAAACCGGCGGCGTATCGTTGACAGTCGGAATCTTGTACGTGGACGGCGCGTGCGTCATGAGCTTGCCGCCGGCGTTCCACCACAACTCCTCGGTGGTGAGCCAGCCCATGCCCTGAATGAACGCGCCTTCCACCTGGCCGATGTCGAGCGCCGGATTCAGCGACGCGCCTACGTCATGCAGCGCGTCCGCGCGCAGCACGCGCATTTCGCCGGTCAGCGTGTCGATCACCACTTCGGACACGGCCGCGCCATACGAGTAGTAATAGAACGGCCGGCCTTGCAGCTTCGCCTGATCCCAGTAGAGCTTCGGTGTCGCATAAAAACCATCGGACCACAGCTGGATTCGCGCGAGATAAGCCTTTGCGACGACTTCTTCGAACGGCACAACTGCCTCGCCGACAATCACGCGGTCATGCGCGAAGCGCACGTCGGAAGCATTTACCTCGCCGGCGCCGAAACGCTCGGCGGAAAACGCGGCGAGCCGTTCGCGTAGCTGGCGCGCCGCGTCCTGTGCAGCCTTGCCGTTCAGATCCGAACCCGTCGAAGCCGCCGTCGCCGAGGTATTCGCGACCTTGCTGGTATCCGTCGCCGTTACGCGAATCCGGTTGAAGCCGACGCCCAGTTCATGTGCGACGACCTGTGCGACTTTCGTGTTCAAGCCCTGGCCCATTTCGGTGCCGCCGTGATTCACGAGCACCGAACCGTCGGTGTAGATATGCACCAGCGCGCCGGCCTGATTGAAGTGCGTGACGTTGAACGCAATGCCGAACTTGACCGGCGTCAGTGCGAGGCCTTTTTTCAGCACCTCGTTGTTGGCGTTGAATTCGTTGATCGCCGCGCGGCGCGCGCGATATTCGCTGGTCGCTTCCAGTTCGTCGATCAGTTCGTGAATCACGTTGTCTTCGACGATCTGGCCATACGGCGTCTGATTACGCTCGGTCTTGCCATACAGATTGCGGCGGCGCACGTCGAGCGAATCCTCGCCGATCGAGCGCGCCACGTTGTCCATAATGTATTCGATCGCAAACGCACCTTGCGGACCGCCGAAGCCGCGAAACGCGGTATTCGATTGCGTGTTGGTCTTGCCGCAAAAGCCGTCGATGGTCACATCGGACAGCCAGTACGCGTTGTCGAAGTGGCACAGCGCGCGCGTCATCACCGGACCGGACAGGTCGGCCGAAAAACCGCAGCGCGAGGTCATGTCGACAGCCACGCCTTCGATCACGCCCTTGTCGTCGTAGCCGACTTCATACGTGTAGTGGAAGTCGTGCCGCTTGCCCGTCACCATCATGTCGTCGTCGCGATCCGGGCGCAGCTTGACGGGGCACAGCAGCTTCCACGCGGCGAGCGCCGCGCAGCACGCGAAGAGACCCGACTGCGATTCCTTGCCGCCGAAGCCGCCACCCATTCGGCGACATTCGATCAGCACGTTATGGGACGCAATGCCCAACGCGTGAGCGACAAGATGCTGCATTTCAGTCGGATGCTGCGTTGAGCAATAGACGTGCATGCCGTCGTCGTCCTTCGGCACCGCATACGAAATCTGCCCTTCCAGATAGAACTGCTCCTGGCCGCCGAGCAGCATTTCGCCAGCCTCACGATGCGACGCGCGTGCGATCTTCGTGCCGGCCTCGCCGCGCGCGAGTTTCATCGGCGGCAGCACGTGCTGATTGGCGGCACGCGCCTGCTGCGCGGTCAGGATGGCAGGCAATTCCTCATAGACGATCTCCGCGCGGCGCGCGGCGAGCCGCGCGGTTTCGTGCGACGTCGCGACCACGATGAACACCGGCTGACCGACGTACTGAACGATGCCGTCGGCGAGAATCGGATCGTCGCCGTGGACGATCGGCGCGACGTCGTTGGCGCCGGGAATATCGTCCGCGGTAAAGATAGCCACCACGCCGGGCGTCGCCCGCACCTTGTCGAGCGACACGGACGCGATTTTCGCGTGTGCTTTGCTCGACAGGCCGAGCGCGGCGTGCAGCGTGCCGGCGACCGTCGGGATGTCGTCGGTATAAGTCGCGCGGCCGCTCACGTGCAGATGCGCCGATTCATGCGGGCGCGACACATGAACCTGCGTGAAGTCGTCGAGCGCCTGAGCGTCCTTCAGAAAGGGTTCAGCATGCTGATTCATTGTTGTGTTCTCCGTATTCTTCGTGCGCTTCGTGCGCTTCAGGCATTTGCCACGACATTGCCGCCGACACCGGCGTCCGCAGTCGAGCACGCCGCAACCACCGCGCGCACATCGAGCGAGCTTTTCGGCAACGGATTGTTGGGGCGCGTTTCGAGCCAGAAGCGATACAGCGTGTTCTTTGCAGCTTCGAGACGATAATTGCTGGTCGCGCGCATATCGGAAAGCGGCGCGTAGTCGTTGCCGAGCGCGAGCATCGCGGCTTGCGCGGTGGCTTCATGCCATTCGGCGTCGCGCAGCACGGCTTCCGCGTGCGTTGCGCGCTTCGGCGTCGCTGCCATGCCGCCGAACGCGATGCGCGGCTCGCGAATCAACTCGCCGTCCGCGATAAACGAGAACGCGGCACACACGGCGGAGATGTCCGAGTCGAAGCGCTTCGACAGCTTATAGGTGCGGAATTGCAGCTTTGCACGCGCGCCCGTGCGAGTCGGCACCTTCAAGCCGACGACGAACTCGTGCTCGGCCATATTCTTCTTCTGGTACGCGACGTACAGGTCTTCGAGCGGCATTTCGCGTTCGACGTCGCCACCTCGGACAATCACGCGCGCGCCGAGCGCGATGAGACCGGGCATCGAATCACCGATCGGCGAGCCGTTCGCGATGTTGCCGCCGAGTGTGCCCGCGTTGCGAATGGGCAGCGAAGCGAAGCGTAGCCACATTTCCGTAAGCTCGGGATACTGCTTTGCGATCTCCGCGTAGGCGTTTTCTACCGTCACGCCCGCGCCAATTTCGATCCAGTCGGCACGCGTTTCGAGCTTCTGCAATTCGGCGATCTGTCCAACGTACACGACATTGCCGAGTTCGCGCATCTGCTTGGTGACCCACAGGCCAATGTCGGTGCTGCCCGCGAGAATGCGCGCGGCCGGCTCGGCCTGCTTGATCTGTGCGAGCGCTTCGACCGTGCGCGGCGCGTCGAAGCGCTGGCCGGCGTGCTCGTAATGGAACGTGTCGTCGCGTTGCAGCGTCGCGAGCGCGCCTGCGAGCGCCTCCACATTCACCGGTGCCTTGGGCGCGGGGACTTCGAACATGCGCACGGCCGCATCCACGATCGGACGATAGCCGGTGCAGCGGCACAGATTGCCTGTGAGCGCGTTGCTGATTGCTTCCCGCGAGGGCACCGTCCTGTTTGCGCAGCCATGCTCGTGGCCGTGCTTGTCGTAGAGCGACCACATCGACATGACGAAGCCCGGCGTGCAGAAACCGCACTGCGAGCCGTGGCATTCGACCATCGCCTGCTGTACCGGATGCAGCGAGCCGTCGGGCTGACGCAGATCTTCGACGGTGAAGAGCGCCTTGCCGTCGAGCGTCGGCATGAACTGGATGCAGGCATTGACCGCCTTGAAGTCGACGCCGCCCTTTTCGTTGCGCTCGCCGACCACGACCGTGCACGCGCCGCAATCGCCTTCGGCGCAGCCTTCCTTGGTGCCGGTGCAGTGCGCATCTTCACGCAGATACTGCAGGACCGTGCGGGTGACAGGCGCGTCCTTAAATTCGCGGATCGCGTTGCGATGGTAAAAGCGGATTGGCTCAGTCATGTCTTATCGCTCTCGAATGTTCTTTGTCCAGCAGGGATGGTTCGAAAACTATCACCGTCAATAAATACAACCCATAGCCCGGGTCGCATGCGGGACATATGCGCAATGCGATATCGAGATGGAATTGGCGCGCTATGGGCTTATATTGGGTTGGCTGGTTTTAGATGTTTGTTGGTGCAACGCTTGATTTCGGCCATTTTGTAGGGGCGCGCGGTGAGCATTTCGCCCTTCGCCGAGGGCAAATTGAGCGTCCGACGCCCCACTATCTGGGCTTCGCACCGGCTTACGTCTGACCAATTATTAAGCAAATGCTGCAAGAGAATCGGTTCCATGGGAAAATCACGCCTTCCCGCCGTTTTCAAGTCTGGTTTTCCCCATGTCCACCGACACAGCGACACCCCGCAGCGAATTCGCCACGACCATGCAGATCATTCCGGTCGTCTTTTTCACGTTTCTTTGCTATCTGACGATCGGCATTCCGCTGGCGGTGCTGCCAGGCTACGTGCATGACGACCTCGGCTACAGCGCGGTGCTCGCGGGCGCGGCGATCAGCGTGCAGTATCTGGCGACTCTGGCGTCGCGGCCGCTGGCAGGACGTTCGGCAGACACGTTGGGACCAAAGCGCACGGTGACGATCGGCTTGCTCGGATGCGGCGCGAGCGGCGTTCTTTTGCTGCTGGCGGTTTTGTGCGGACGCTGGCCCGTGCTGAGCCTTGGCCTGCTCGTGTGCAGCCGGCTCGTGCTCGGATTCGGCGAGAGTCTGTGCGGCACCGGCGCCATTCTGTGGGGGATCGGCCGAGTGGGCACGAGCAACAACGCGCGAGTGATCTCGTGGAACGGCATCGCCACGTATGGCGCACTGGCGGTCGGCGCGCCGCTCGGCGTTGCGATCGAGCGGACGGTCGGATTTGCGGCGCTCGGCATTCTAGTGATTCTGCTGGCGGCGCTCGGCTTCTACCTCGCGCGGCCGATGGCATCCGTGCCAATCGTGCACGGCGAACGGATGTCGTACCGAAGCGTGTTCACGCGCGTCCTGCCGCACGGCATCGGCCTCGCGCTCGGCTCGGCCGGTTTTGGATCGATTGCGACGTTCATCACATTGTTCTATGCGGCGAAGCAGTGGCCGAACGCGGCGTTGTCGCTGACGGTGTTCGGCACGCTGTTCATCGGCGCGCGGCTGCTGTTCGCCAACACGATCAAGACCTACGGAGGTTTCCGGGTCGCGATTGTTTCGTTTTCGTTTGAATGTGTCGGCTTGCTGATGCTGTGGCTTGCGCCTGAGCCGCATATTGCGCTCGTGGGGGCGGCGTTGACCGGATTCGGGTTTGCGTTGGTATTTCCGGCGCTCGGCGTCGAGGCAGTCGGACTCGTACCGCCCGCGAGCCGAGGTGCGGCGTTGTCGGCCTACTCGGTGTTTCTGGATCTGTCGCTGGGAATTACGGGGCCGTTGGCGGGGTATATTGCCGGCGAGTTTGGATATGGGTCAGTGTTTCTGTTTGCAGCAATTGCCGCTGCAGCGGCTGTGGGGCTTTCCAGTTTTCTTTATCTTCGGGATGTGAAGGTTGGGAAGATGCCTGCGGCGCTTTGAGGGCTTTTCGGCTCAACGCACCAACTCACACTTGAGTTCCGTGGCTCCGGGCAGGCAGCGGTGTAATCAGGACCAGCGCCGTGGAACGCCTGGCCTTGGTGAGCAGGTAGTCGTACGTTCAGCTGGTACTCGTGGGAACGCTCGGCCTCGAGTCGCCCCAAGTTGCGTTTGTCGAGCGGCTAAAGCGATCATCGTTGCGACAGGCTGGAAATCAATCGGCAACCACATGTCGCACGATGTCCATGATGAGCAACAGGAAGGCTGTCGTCCATCATCGACTCATCACCCGCAACAATTAGGTTCGGTCTAATTTCCGGATGCCGCGGGCAGAAGACTTCGTCGCCCATACGGGCGACCGGACGACCATCGAAGATCATCGTTGGTGCTGGGAACAGCTACATCCGGAGGTACGCGCGTGGCGTTCAACTTCGGCGGGCGCAAAGCGATATTCAACATTGTGCGGGCGGGCAGCGTTGCCAATCCACTGACGAGCGATGTGCTGAAGACGTTCCACTGTCCGAGTTCCATGTCGGCGTTCAGTTTGACCGACAGTGGTCCGCCGTCAAGACTACCTCCGGCAGGCGGACTTTCGAGCGTGTCGCATTAGCGGAGTGGTTCCCAGCCCTCTACTTCCCTTCCGACAATCCCCGCTCCAACGCCGCGACCCCGGCGGGCAAATCGACCTTCACCCCGAGATCGACCATCGTCCGGCCCAGCGCGTGCAGAGTGCGAAACAGATTGTGCTCGCGGCATTGCTCGCCCATTTGCCCGATCCGGACAATCGGCAATCCGAACGACCCCGAAATTTCGACCTGATGCTGCCGCGAAATATGCGCGCATACGTCACCTGGACTCAGCCCCGCGGGCACTTCGATGCCCACCACCGAATTCAGCCGGCAAGCGACCGGCGCATATAGCTGCAAGCCGAGCGCGGTCACGCCTTCCTGCAACGCCACCGAACACTTGAGGTGCCGCGCAAAACGCTTTTCAAGCGTCTCCGCGCACACGAGCCGCAGTGCCTCATGTAAAGCCAGCACGCCCGACACGGGCGCCGTGTAGTGATATCCCGCGTTATGCCAGAAGTTCTCGGCGAGCGACGCGTCGAGACACCAGTGCGCATTCGGCGCGGTACGTCCTTTCACGCGCTCCCAGGCTGCATCGGAAAACGCAATCAGCGAGACTCCCGGAATAGACGACAAGCCCTTCTGCCCGCCCGTGATCACCGCGTCGATACCCCACGCGTCCATGGCGAGCGGCATGGTGCTCAATGTGCACACCGCGTCGACGATCACCAGCGCGCCTGCCGCCTTCGCCAATGCGGCGATGTCCTTCAGCTGGTAATTCCAGACCGTATTCGAAGTCTCGCCCTGCACCACCGTGACGATCTCCGGTCGCTCACGGCGGATTGCCTCGGCGATCTCGTCGAGACTCGCCACCGTGCGGTCGGCCACTTCCAGTTCCGTCACTCGCGCGCCGACGCGGCGGCCCATCTCCGCCATGCGCCCGCTGAAAAAGCCGTTTTTGATGCTCAGCACGCGCGTACCTTCCCACGCGAGATTCGAGATTGCCATTTCCATCGCGGCCGAACCGGGTCCCGCCACGCCCAGCACCCATTTCGAATTGGTCTGGAACACGTAGCGCGCCATCGTCTTCACCTGACCGATCACCTTCACCATGGTTGCGCCCAAATGGTTGATGACGATCGTATTGGCCTTGGCGACCGCTGCGGGAATCGGTACGGGGCCGGCGCCCATCATCAGTAACGGCTCTTCGGGAAGAATGGCGTCGAGCGATTCGACAACCGGACACGGCACAGCAGTAGACGCAACGTTAGATGATGAAGTCGGCATGATCGGTACTTGAAGGAAAGCGCAAAGATGGAATGCACAGGAGCCAACGGCCTCGCCAGCTATGACACTGGCGAGGCCGTCGTCCGATCATTCACCGATCCGAGCAATTGCGCAAGTTTTTTGACCGTGCTTTACCGGCGGGCGCCGCAAACGCGCGTAGGCGACGCGCCTGGCCGCACCGCGGCAAAACCTCACTTCACCTTGGTCTTATCGAGCTTCTTGCCGGTTTCCGCATTGAAACGCTCGACGTATTCTTCGATCAGCCGCCGCACCGCGCGTCCGATCTGCCGGTAGTCCGACTCGTTGAGGTTGGCCAGCGACACACGCCCCGACGCATGCTGCGTGCCGAAGCCGAGCCCCGGCAACAGCACCACCCGAGCCTCGCGCGCGAGCCGGAACAGCAATTCGGTAGGCTGCGTGCTCTTCAACTGCCAATCGACGAACTCGCGCCCGAACATCCGTTCGCCAAGGTACTCGGCGTCGAGAATCGTGTAGTAGTCGACCTGGTTCGGGTCGCTGTCGTCGAATGCAATGCCGACCTCCTCATAAAGCGCCTGCTTGCGCTTGCGGATCAGGCGCTTCAGCGCGTTCTTGTATGCGTCGGGCGTATCCATCAGCGAGAACAGCGAGAACAACACCATCTGCACCTGCTGCGGCGTCGACAGCCCCGCCGTGTGATTCAGCGCGACGGTGCGGCTGTCGGCCACCAGACGGTCGATGAATTTAAGCTTTTCAGGCTCTGTGGTGATCGACTCATAACGTTCGTGCAACTGCTTCTTCACGTCTTTCGGCAGTTCCGAAATCAGCCTGTCGAGCACGTTGTCGCGATGCGTCGCAATCGTTCCGAGACGCCAGCCGGTCGCACCGAAATATTTGGAGTACGAGTACACGAGAATCGTGTTCTTCGGCGCAAGCGCGAACAGCGACACGAAATCGTCGGCGAATGTTCCGTACACGTCGTCGGTGAGCAGAATCAGATCGGGCCGTTCCTTGACGATGTCGGCAATGTACTGCAGGCTCTCGTCGTCCATTTTCACCGAAGGCGGATTGCTCGGATTCACGAGAAAGAAGGCCTTCACTTTCGGATCGCGCAGCTTGTCGAGTTCTTCTTTGGTGTACTGCCAGCCATTCTCAACACCGGCGTTCAGATTCACCACGTTCAACTGGTAGTCGTTCAGCCGCGGAATCTCGATGTACGGCGTGAAGATCGGCATGCCGAGCGCGATGGTGTCCCCCGGCTTGATCAGGTGATTCTCGCGCATCGTGTTGAAGATGTACGTCATGGCGGCCGTGCCGCCCTCCACCGCGAACACGTCGAATTCGCCGACGAACGGATGCCGGCCGATCATCTCCCGGCGCAGATATTGTCCGACGATAACTTCGGATAGCTTGAGCATCCGGTCGGGCACCGGATAGTTCGATCCGAGAATCCCCTCGCACATTTCATAAAGGAAGTCGCCGGCGGAAAGCCCCAGCTGATCGCGCACGTAAGATACCGCGCCGCGCAAAAAATCGATCCCTGCGACGCCTTTGTTTTCGCGCAAGAACAGGTCAAAGCGCTCTTCCAGGCCTTCGCGCCGCGGAAATCCGCCGACGCCTTCAGGCATATAAGCGAACGAGCGCTCCGACTCGCGCATGGCGAAGAGCCCCAGCTGCCAGAAGCCGTGACGCGGGATCGTTGCGAGGAAATTCGGGTTGCCCCGACCGGCGTTCAGCATCGACGCATTGGCTGGCCGCTCGACTGCGCCCCCGCCCGCAGCCTTGATGAGTTCGTCCTTCAGCTCGAACGGGCTGAGCGCGGCAAGACCCGGCTGTGCCATGTCGCCACGTTTCTTGTCGTCCTTCTCTTTTGCCATGATGTGTTCTCCTGAGCCAGGTGAAAGACGCCGCCGGGCATTGATTAGCGCGATGCCGCGGCCGGCGCGAAGAGATCGATACAACGCGTTTGCTACACGAGTCCCACCACGAGCGGGCCGAGCAACGTCAACGCGACGTTCGCGATTGCATAGGTAATGGCGAACGGCACGGTCGGCACCGCGCTTTCCGCCTTGTCCAGCACGCCGCCAAAAGCCGGATTCGCACTACGTGAGCCCGACAGCGCACCTGCCAGAATGGCCGCGTTGTTGTAGCGAAGCACGTAGCGGCCGAACAGCATCGTGAGCAGGAGCGGGAACAGCGTGACGAACACGCCGAGCAGGAAGATCGTCATGCCGCTTTGCTTGACCGTGACCACGGCCTGCAGGCCGGAATTCAGACCGACCACGGCGACGAAGGCCGCGAGCCCGAAGTCCTTCAGCAGTTGCGAGGCTGCCGTGGGCATCACGCCGTACATGGGGTGCTTGCCGCGCATCCAGCCGAACAGCAGGCCGGCGAGCAGACAGCCGCCGCCTGAACCGAGCGTGAGCGGAATTCCACCCACGTTGATAACGATGAGCCCGATCAGCAAGCCGAGCACGAGACCGACGCCCATGTAGATGAAATCGGTCTTGTTGCTGTACGGCAGTTCGTAACCCGCGGCTTCCACGGCGCGCTTGGTGTCTTTCGGCGAGCCATAAAACGTCAGCACGTCGCCATGTTCCAGATGGGTTTCCGGCAGCAGCGGCAGCGGTTGCCCGGCGCGCGTCACGCCTTGCAGATAGACGCCATGGCGCATGTCGCGATCCACCATTTCCCGCGCGGCCGCAATCGTCGTGTGGTTCATGCCTTTGCGGGTGAATACGCCTTCGCGCGTTTGCATGACGACGCCGACATCGCCAATGTCTGCAACTTCGCTGCCGTTCGAGCCGAACTCGACGACGGCTTCGCGACGGCCCACGACGAGTACGACATCGTCGTGATCCAATACCAGGTCGGGTGTGGGATCGAGCGTATGGCCGCCTCGCTTGACGCGCTCGATTGTCAGCATGTCGCGATGCAGCGTCTCGACCTGCTTCACCGTCTTGCCCGCGCTGACGTCGATCCGGTACGCGCGCCCTACCAGTTCCGGCAACGCCAGAAGCTGTCCTGGCCCGCGAGCCGGCGCGCCCGCGGTGAGCTCCCGTTCTGCTTCGATGGACGCATCGCGCAGACTCTGCCCCATGAACTTCGGCAAAATATTCACGCATACGATGATCGCGCCGAGCGAGCCGAACACGTACGTCACCGCATAGGCGATCGCAACGTCGGATTGCAGCGATTTCACCTCGTCGGCGGGCAGCCCTAGGCGCGCGATCGCGTCGCCCGCAGTGCCGATGATCGCCGACTGCGTGAGCGCGCCGCCAGCGAGCCCGGCCGCGAGTCCCTTGTTCAGGTGGAACAGCTTCGCGCAGACCACCACGGTGATCAGCGCGGTGACCGCGAGGAAAACCGCCATCGCGATTTCGCGCAGCGTCTTGCGGTTCAGCGAATTGAAGAAACCCGGACCGGAGTCGTAGCCGACCGCGTAGATGAATACGGCGAACATCACCGACTTCACGCCGTTGTCGATCGTCACGCCTGCCTGACTGATCACCACCGCCGCCAGCAGCGATCCGCCGACGCCGCCCAGCTGGAACTTGCCGAAGTTGATCTGGCCAATGAAGTAGCCAGCCGCGAGCGACAGAAACAGCGCGATCTCAGGTGATTTCTGGAATATGTGATGTAGCCAGTCCATCATGTCCTCGCTGAATAGTTTGCGATGCTAATTACCCGACACTGCCCGCCGCGGGTGTTCGCCCCCCGCGCGGTGAATCCGACCGGCTAGCTGAGCTTGCCGGCCAGGCCGACCACGACCGGTCCCATCAACGGCAGAAAGATGTTGGAAAGCGCGTAGGTGATCGTGTAGCCGATCACCGGCGTGGAGTTGCCGGCCACACCGACGAGCGCGCTGATTGCGGGCGTGCTGCACTGCTGACCGGCGATCGCGCCGAGCAGCATCGGCGTTTCGAGCTTGAGGAACATGCGGCCAATCCACAACGACAGCAGCCCCGGCACGAGCACCATCAGAATGCCGGCAACGGGCAGCGCGAGGCCGTATTCGCGCACCAGCTTGATGGCGTCCGGTCCCGCCGACAATCCCACCGCGGCAATGAAAGTGGCGAGCCCGAAGTCCTTGAGAATCTGCGCAGCCGCCGGAGGCAGCGAGCCGACGAGCGGATGGCGCGAGCGGATCCAGCCGAACAGCAGCCCGGACAACAAACAGCCGCCGCCGGTGCCCAATGCGAGCGATACGCCGCCGATGCGCCCGCCCAGGTGGCCAATCGCCATGCCGACCAGCACGCCGAGGCCCAGATAGACGAAGTCGGTCTTCTGCGTTGCGACGAGCACATAGCCGAGACGCCGCGCGCCGCGATCGACATCGGCCTTGGCGCCGACCAGCGTCAGCACGTCGCCGCGATTCAGTTCGGTGCCGGGCAACGCGGGTATGGTCGTCTCCAGCCGCGTGACGGCCGCGATGTAAACGCCACGCGCCTCGTCCGGCGGTGCCCGCTCACGCATCTGGGCAACCGTGAGACCGTGCGCGTCGCGCCGTGTCAACACGACGTCGAGTTTCTCGGCAAGCACCTGGCCGAAGCCGGCGCCGTCGACTTCATCGCCGAGATCGGGTGCCGCGGCGACGATCGCTTCGCGGCGGCCCGCGACGAGCACAATGTCGCCCGAGGCCAGCGCGAGGCGCGGATCTACCGGCACATTCGCGCCGTTGCGCCGCACCTGCTCGATGGTGAGATTGAAGCCGTGCTGCTGTTCGATGGTGAGAACCGTTGCACCATGCGCCGCCCCGACGCGAAAAACGCGGCCCACCAGCGCCGGTGCGGCGGCATGCTGGCCCTCGCCCAACGCTCCGTCGCCGCCGAGCTTGCGCCAGACGCGCGCCGCCTCCTCGCGCAAATCGACGCGCAACAGCAAAGGTGCAAACTGGCTCGTAAAGAGGACGATGGTGATCAGCCCGAACAGGTAACTCACGCTGTACGCGGTCACGATGTTGGCTTGCAGACGCAGCGTCTGCGCTTCGTCGAAGCCGAGCCTGGCGATCGCCTCGGAGGCCGTGCCGATCACCGCCGACTCGGTCGCCGCGCCGGCCAGCAGACCAGCCGCAGTGCCGGCGTCGAGCCGCATGACGGTCACCGCGATCATGATCAGCACGAGCACCGACACGATCTCGACCACTGACAGCAGCCCATAGCGCCACCCCCGACCGATATTGGCGAAGAATTGCGGCCCACCGGTGAAGCCCAGCGCAAAGATGAACAATGCGAAGGCGATGTTCTTCAGATCGGGCGCGAGGCGCGCGCCTGTCTGGCCAAGTAACAACGCAACGATCAATGTGCCGCAAACACCGCCCAGCTGGATAGGACCAATACGAAAAGAGCCAATCAAATAGCCGATTGCGAGGCTCGTGAACAGAGCGATCTCCGGTTGAGTCCTCAGCAATTCACCGATCATGTTGACTAGCCGATTTTTGAAATTATTCGCAAATTGCTAAATATCTGCGTAAGAGAAATTACGCCCGTTGCCGTTGTCGATAGTTGACTTAAATCAGCTATCCCACGGAAAAGATGGAATGGCGTCTTATGGCGCAAAGATAGCGCGCAGCAAATCACGAATGCCGCGCTGACTGCTGCGTCATTAAACGGAAACATTGCTGACCGGACTTCGCTTGATGCGCCCGGCAGGGTGAAACGCCGCAAGTGCGGTTTGTACGAAATGCCTTTACTCATGAATGGAGCGGTGATTCACGAGCTTTTTTAAATTATGAAAGTTTAGTATCCCTGTCAATGCTATTTTTTTGCCATGAACACTTGACTTCACAGAGCGCGGACCTAAACAAACTCCATCCGCATTCGCTTTAGCGCATTGCTTATTGCGATAGCTCCCTTATACTCATTCGCTCCAGGCAGACTTGACTCGTCGGCATTAGCCGGGAATTCGCGAGCGCCGCGAAACGTTCATGGGGATACGCGATGCGCATCATTCTCTTCAGCAGCCGCCAATACGACATCGAAACTTTCACTGGAGCGAACAGCCGCCATGGCTATGAGCTGCATTTCCAGGAATCGCATCTGGACAGCGAAACTGCTGTTCTGGCGCAGGGCTACGAGGTGGTGTGCCCGTTCGTCAACGACCTGGTCGACGCGGCCGTGCTGGAGCGGCTATATGCAGGCGGCACGCGGATGATTGCCTTGCGTTCGGCGGGCTTCAACCACGTGGACCTCGCAACGGCCGAACGTCTCGGCATCGCGGTCGCCCGCGTGCCCGCCTATTCGCCGCACGCGGTGGCCGAGCACGCAGTGGGCCTGATCCTCGCGCTGAACCGGCGCATTCCGCGCGCCGTCGCCCGTACACGGGAAGGCGACTTCTCGCTGCATGGGCTGCTCGGTTTCGATTTACACGGCAAGACGGTGGGCGTGATAGGCACCGGCATGATCGGCCGCGTGTTCGGCCGCATCATGGCGGGCTTCGGCATGCGTGTTCTCGCGCACGACCCCGGCACGCCCGCGAGCGACCTGCTCGCGCTCGGCGCGCGCTATGTCGCGCTCGACACTCTTCTGGCGGAATCGGACATCGTGAGTTTGCACTGTCCGTTGGTGCCGTCGACCTACCATCTGATCGACGCCGCCGCGCTGGCCAAAATGAAGCGCGGCGCGATGCTGATCAACACGGGGCGCGGCGGACTCGTCGAAAGCAATGCGCTAGTCGGTGCACTGAAGGACGGCCAGCTTGGCCATCTGGGGCTCGACGTCTACGAGGAAGAAGGCGGTCTCTTCTTCGAAGACCATTCGAATCTCCCGCTGCAAGACGACGTGCTCGCGCGTCTGCTGATGTTCCCGAACGTCATCGTGACCGCGCACCAGGCGTTTTTCACACGCGAGGCGATGAACGAGATCGCGCAGACTACGCTCGATAACGTCGCCGCCTGGCAAACGGGTGTGCCTCGCAACACGGTCTCTGCAACGGGCACAACGAGCGCAGCGGGCACAGCAGGCTAGACGCCGCCGACCTTCAGCGAAACGGGGCGGATCGCGGTGCGGGCGTCGTCCGGTGCACCGCACATCTCACGCAGCAAGGCCGCCTCGCGCTCGTGCACTTCCACCGGAAACCAGCGTGCGCCAGCATCGGCAAGATAACGCGCGCGATGCTGGCCATTGCGAAACGCCACCACACCCTCCCGCTCGAAACCGAACCAGCCGAGTAGACCCGGCGCGCGGCGCGTGCAAATCGTCACGTAGGGCATCTGCGGAATACGAGGATTGTCCGGATCGAGAAATTCGCGAATGCCGCGCACCTTGCCCGCATGCCATTCGGCGATCGGCTTCAGAACGTAGTCGGTGTTGTCGCGATCGGCGCAGGCGAGCAGCTTGCGCACGTCGACCAGCACGACCTGATGCCGGGTGCCGTCGGCGACGAACACGCGTTTCAGGCGCACATGGTCGTACCATGAATGTTGATGCAGCGGCACGATCCAGGCCGTCTCAGCGCAGGCCGGCGCAGTTCCGGACGATGAATTGATTAGAGGCAAAGGCAGGCTCGAAGAGCCGGCGAAGATTCGCCAGCGCGTTAAGAGAGCGCTAACGCTACGAGTCGATTGTGAAAGAAGCATGTCAAGCCACGGTATTAACTGCTCTGCATGAGTGCCGACGAGCGCGGCACAAGCGCCCGAACTGGCGGGCGAACGCGGACCTTCAAGGACACAACGATGAAAGACACCCTGAATTTCAATCGATATGTGCGCATAGAGGCTAACCAGGATAACGGCGTAGCAACGGTCGTG
>JGI25156J39149_1000687_pt1 | contig 18159 bp, 15 predicted proteins | sample AraplaCL_Col_mMS_FD_39149 | JGI IMG/M metagenome (IMG submission 39149)
GTGCTGATGGTGCCGTTCACTGCGCCGGAACCCATCGAGGCGTACGGCATCCGCGTGGCCGATGCGTGGAAGGCCGGCCGCAAGGGTGTGGACGACGGCGCGATCATCCTCATCGCCAAGGACAACCCGGCGTCGCTGCGCAAGATGCGTATCGAGGTCGGGCGCGGGCTGGAAGGGGCGCTGACGGATGCGCAATCAAAGCGCGTCCTGCAGGACGTGATGGCGCCGCACTTTCGCCAGGGCGATTTCTACGGCGGGCTGTCAGCGGGCATCTCGGCCATCCAGACCGTCATTGCGCAAGAGAGCCTGCCGCCGGCTGAGCGGGCAAAGCGCCAGCAATCCGGTGGCGGCATCGGCGATTGGCTGCCCGTGCTGTTTCCGCTCGCGATCATCGTGTTCTTCGTGCTCAGCGCGGCCATGCGGTCGGGCGGGCGCGTGACCGGCAGCATGCCCGGCCGGCCCGGCTCGCGCGTGATGATGGGCAATCGCGGGTGGGGCCCTGGCACCATCGGCGGCTTGGGTGGTGGATTGGGCGGCTGGGGACGCGGAGGCGGTGATTTTGGCGGCGGAGGCGGTGGAGGCGGCGGCTTTGGCGGCGGGGGTGGTGGTGATTTCGGTGGCGGTGGCGCCTCCGGCAACTGGTAACCGGTAAACACATCCATGGCTTCCACGACCCGACATCACCGCGGCGCCCGGCGTGCCCTCACCCATCTGCTGACGACCTCGTCGCACGCCAGACGCGCGTTTCCGCCGGCNGANCTGCAAAAGCTNGAAGCCGCNGTGCGCGAAGGCGAACAACGCCATCGCGGCGAAGTGCGCGTCGTCATCGAAAGCTCGCTGCCGATGCGCGACGCGTGGGCTGGTGTATCGCCGCGTCACCGCGCCCGGATGCTGTTCGGGCTGCTNGAGGTGTGGAACACGCGCGAGCACGTNGGCGTGCTGCTCTACATCAACCTGGCCGACCACGCGGTTGAGATCCTGGCCGACCACGGGATCGCCGCGAAAGTCGACGCGCACACGTGGCGCACCATCTGCGAGACCATCACGCGCGGCTTTGCCCAGCGCGTGAGCATGACCCCGGTGCTCGATGCGCTGGCGCAGATCAACGACCTCCTCGCCGCACACGTGCCTTCCGATGGCACGCCGCGCACCAATGAGCTGAGCGACCGGCCAGTCGTGCTGTAACGGCGCTACGTTGAGTGAGGCTGCCAAGCAGCGTCCCAAGCCCGGATCTGCCGCCACATCCGTCGCCTTGTTTCGCACAGACCCGACTGCGGGTGCCATCCACGGCACGTGTTTCAGTTCTGATACGAAAGCGCACGCGCGAAGGAACGCATGGGCAACACGCCCAGGCAATCAGGCGTCTCATCTTTTAGGATGACATGATGGGCGCCGCCCCTCAGGCATCTGCTTCATGTTCTGCGGTGCCGTCACCCACATCGCCGAGAAGCCGTTACGCCATTTCCGCGACGCACATGTGCGTCGTGCGATACGAAGGCACCTGCTACGGGGCTCTGCATTGCAAGATTTGCGAACCATGTTTCATGAATGCAACCATTCGAGGCCCCTCTGGTTGCCCCCGAGTTTTTGCATCGCACCAGGCATTTAACGTCACTTTTTGCGTCCGTTTGCGCGATGTATTGCGCACAAAACACCTCGGCCTGGGGCGATTTTCAGTAGCCACTGCCGCTATCCGGCACGTATCCAATTCGAAACATCCGACTAGCGCCTGCCACTGCAAACACCTTGATTCCGGCTGGGATCGTTGTGGCTCAACGGTTTATCCGCCGTGGCATGGTCGTCGCTCTACTGTCCGGGCCAGCAAGGCCAATCAGTGATCCGGAGGCTCGGCAATCAAACCAGAGCGGCATGCAACGCCGCCGCCGAGACCGCAGGACAGATTCAAGACGGAGTGCAAATTCAAAGGCACTCCGAGGGGAAGCTCAGAACGAAGGCGGTGCACCGGCCACACCAGATGGCCAAGCACCCAAGAAAGCGCCTGATACAGCCATTGATAACGGCTTCAGGCATACGAGGGGAGTCCACTCGTAGCAGGGAAAGTCGAATTAGAAGTTGTCCGGGGGTAACGTCGGTGCGAACCGACGACAAAGCCAGTCTCGAACAAGCGAGACCGCCAGGTTGCCAGGCATGCACAGCACGCCGACAGCCGCATGGTGCAAAGAGGTTTCTCCCCCAGACTGCATTTGCGGACGGACGGCTTTCCGCCCTTGTCCGACGGTTGACTTGGCAGTCCATTGGTGGCCGCAACAGCAGTGCGCGGCCCCATAGAAAAACGTTGGGGGAAAACATGAACGCGTACATCAACCGCCCGTTGCTCTATGTTTCACTGCGTCACGATGCAACGCGTTGCCGCTACCTGGCTCAACAGGGTTGGCAACTGCTGTTCGCCAACAACCGCCGCGACCTTGAAGCGCTGAACCTGCGCGATGAGCCCGCCCTGGGCGGTCTGCTGGATCTGGATTGCGGTTACTCCGACACCGAATTGGAAGAACTGGAACCGTGGCTTGCCCGGCAGAACATTGGCTGGATCGGAGTGGTCGGCAATGGCGACATGCTGTCTGACCCGATGCGCAAACTGCTCGGCCTGTACTTTGTCGACTACTACAACATCCCGTGCGACAGCGCCGAATTGGCACACGCATTGGGGCACGCCGTCGGCATGGCAAACCTGCGCCCAGCGGCAACGCTCACACGCGATGCGCTGCGCCCCGATGGCATGATCGGTAACTGCCCCGCCATGCAGGGCTTGTTCCGCGGCATCGAGAAGGTCTCGAAATGGGATACGCCCGTGCTGATCTCGGGTGAATCCGGCACCGGCAAAGAGCTCGCGGCACGCGCAATCCACTGCGCCTCGCGCCGCGCCGGCCAGCCATTCATCGCCGTCAACTGCGCGGCCATCCCCCCCACGCTGCTGATGTCCGAACTGTTCGGCTATGAGCGGGGCGCCTTCACCGGCGCCGTCAAGCGCAAGCCCGGACGCATTGAACTGGCGCACGGCGGCACCCTCTTCCTGGATGAAATCGGCGATATGCCGCTGGAAAGCCAAACCAGCCTGCTGCGCTTTCTGGAAACCGGCTGCATCGAACGGTTGGGCGGTACAGAGTCGGTTGCCGTCGACGTGCGTGTCATCTCAGCAACGCATGTCGACCTGGAAGCGGCCATCGCCGCAGAACGCTTTCGCGGCGATCTCTACCACCGCCTCTGCGTGCTGCGCGTCAAGCAACCTGCACTGCGCGAGCGCGACACCGACATCCTGCTGCTGGCCGAACACATCCTCAACAGCGTGCGTGGCCATTCGCCCGAACACATCAAGGGGTTCTCACCGGCGGCACTGCGTGCACTCAGCGCGCACACGTGGCCGGGCAATGTGCGGGAGCTGATCAACCGCATCCGGCACGCCGCTGCCATGTGCGAAGACGGCATCATCAAGCCGGCCGATCTCGACCTGCAGCCGCCCGTCGAGCCCTCGCACCCGCCTACCCTGGCCGAGGCACGGGAAGCCGCCGAGCGCTGTGCCGTCAAAGAAGCCCTGCAACGCAATCATGAACGGCTAATCGACGTGGCCGAAGAGCTTGGCATCTCACGCGTCACGCTGTTCCGGATGATGCGCGAGCACAAGCTGCAGATCCGCAAGGGCGAACTTGGGATGGTGTGTGTGCAGGGGTAAAGGCAAGGCGGATGGCGGGGACAGAACAAAAAACAGGGGCGGACCATGTCAGTCAGCCAGCAGGAGACGGCGCGGGTTGACCCAGCGCCGAAATCGAGGGGAGCGAGGGGGGGAAGTTGGCAGGGGTCCCGCCGACTGTATGTGTATGGCGGGGCCCTGCTCTTCCTTGAGTATTTCCTGCTCGGCATCTGGTGGTGGGGCCACCACATCTTGCAGAACACCACCATTCCCTCGCCGGGGTGGGATCTGGCTGTCTTCTGGAGTGCCGCCAACCTGGCCATCACGCACGGCGCGACAGCAGCTTATGACTGGGGGTTGTTGCGCGCTGCGGAAGCCGCCATCCTGCCGCCCGACATTTTTGGGCCGTTCTCCTATCCGCCAACGTTTCTGCTGCTGATCTACCCGATCGGCATGTTGTCGTTTGGTGCGGCCACAGTGGCTTTCTCGGGCTGCGGCATTGCGCTCTATCTGGGGATGCTCAACAAAACGCTGCGGTCGGTGCCAGACTCGCTGCGGCTGCCCTGGCTCATTCCGGCGGTTGCGTTTCCTGGTGTGTGGGTCACGCTGGTCACGGGGCAGAATTCGCTCTTCACCGCAGCAGTTGCGGGTGCGGCGCTGGTGCTGCTGCGGCGATCTCCGGTGGCGGCAGGTGCTTGCATCGCCATGCTGTGCATCAAACCGCAACTCGGCATCCTGTTCCCGCTATACCTGCTCTGCGAGAGCCAGTGGCGCGCACTCGCATCGGCGGCGTTCTTCTCGATGCTGACTTTGGTGGTGAGTTGGCTCGCATTTGGCACAGCCACCTTTGTTGCCGCCGCGAGAAGCATGGCCATGTTCCGCCACGCTATTGTCGAGAACGGTGGCGTGATCCTGTACGGCGCGCCAACGGTGTTCGGCACGCTGCGGTCCGCCGGGTACTCGACCACGGTGTCATATGCGGCTCACGCCGGCGTGGCGATGCTGGTGATTGCGGTTTGTGTTTGGTTATGGCGCAGCACCTGCCGCTTTGAGTTGCGCGCTGCCTCACTGCCCGTTGCGACGCTGATGGTGCAGCCCTATCTCATCTACTACGACCTCGCCTGGCTCGCTTTGCCGATGGCTTGGCTTGCGGTCGATTTTGTGCGCCACAGCAGCAACCGATTCGAAAATGCGGTGCTGCTTGCCGCCTGGCTGGTGCCTGCACAAGGCCTGTTCGCTGTGCTTTCGCACCGGACAGGGCAATGGGCGCCGATCGTGCTGGTGGCCTTGCTCGCCATCATCGTGAGGCGCGCGCGTGCGCCACAACGCGTGATCGCACCACACGAAAGTTTTGACGCTGCAACACCACCCGTTGCCGCGATTGGCGCACACGCATCCAACCCGACACAGGGGACAACGGCGTGAACAGAAGCTTTGAGGGCCTGCGCGGCATCGCGGCCCTGTTCATTGTTGTGCATCACATGTTCTGCGCATGGCCGCACCCGCTGTCTGCCAATGCCTATCTTGCGGTGGACCTCTTCTTTGTCTTGAGCGGCTTCGTCATCAGCAGCGCGTGTGGCCCGCAGTTGTCGAATCTCGCTTCGCTGCGCACGTTCATGATCCGCCGCATTGGCCGTCTGTGGCCAACGCACATCGCAACCACGGTCCTGGCCCTCGTCGTGGCCCGCCATCTGCCGGCGTTTGGCGAGACGCTGGCACTCGCCACCATGTCGCAGGGCCTGAACGTCTTCCAGGCCGGTATCGGCAACGCCGTGAGCTGGAGCGCCAGCGACGAAATGTACGTCTACCTTCTGTTCGGTGCGGGTTGCATCCTGATGCGCGGCCGCACCCGCATGGTGGTATTCGCAGCGTTAGCCTTGACGGCGTGGGCGCTGGCCGCCTGGATCGAGATCGACCGAGCCTGTCTTCTCCAGGGCGGCTGCCTCAGTAAGTTGGTTCACCAATTCGGCTGGCTGCGGTGTATTGCAGGCTTTTTCATCGGCGCCCTCATTTATGAGTTCCGAGATCGCCTTATTACCTGGGCGAGCCACCCCGTCTTTCAGGTGACGGCGTTTTCAGCAGCGCTGTTCCTGCTCATTTCGGCAGATGCCCTTCCCTGGTCTGCACTGACCGCGCCACTGACGTTCGGTGCGCTGATCGGTGCGCTCATCAGTGACCGCGGCCCGGTCGCGCGCATCCTCCAAACGCCAGCCGCGCAGTATCTCGGCAAGGTGTCGTACCCGCTGTACCTTACTCATGGCGTCATGCTGCCGCTTGTTGTAAGCATGCCGGCAGACGTCGGGCTCAAGCAGCAACTTGTCACCTACGCGCTATTTCTCTTCTGGGCGTTTGCCTCCGCCAGTTTGCTGCACAACTACGTCGAGTTGCCGTTTCGTAACCGGCTCAATGCGTGGTCTCAAATGCGCTCGCATGCAACGTCATCGCAGGTGCCGATACGATGACGCATGGCGACGCAGCTTCCGCAGCAATGGACACTTAACCCAGTCGGGACACGCCAGCCACGTGTTCGACAAGACCATTGGCGGATGGCGTACGAGCCGAAATGGATGCGAAATGACGGCGCATCACCACAACCAGTAGTGCAAGCAGCACCGCAGGAAGCACCTGAAGATAGCGGCCGACGTAGGCCGCAAGAACGCCCTGCACAGGTGCCAGCCACGCCGCAACCAGCAGAATCCACTCCAGACGATTCAACGCTTGGACCTTGGCATCGCGCATCAGAAAGACGATCGGCAAGATCAACCAGACCAGGTCGTAGAACATGATGTAAGGCTGCATCAATAGCGTGGCCACGACGAAGGCCGTTGCGCGAAGCTCGAACCTTGCGCGCTTGGCCCACAGGAAGGTCATGACCATTACGGCAGGCGCAGCAACCAAGCCATGCACAACATAAGCCACGCCCACGGGTAGACCCACGCTGCGGCTGACGGCGAATACGGTTGGCATGCCGATCCACATGTCACGGCCACCATGCTCCACCGCGATCCGGCTGAACTCGGGAAGATACGCTGCAAACGCGCGCCATGCGTCAACACCGAAGACGGCAACGCTGCCTCCAACAAAGGCCAAGGTGCAGAGACCCGCCACAACAAGCACCTTCCATTGGCGACCGCACACGAGCGCCAGCGGAAACAGCACGCCAAATTGCGGCTTGATCACCAGTATCGCGATACACAGCCCGGCAACCCCCGCGTTTGTCTCAAGCAAGGCAAGCGCGACGCCCGCAGCAGACACGGTCAGAAGCGAGTTCTGGCCCAACCCCAGCGCGACAGGCACCCCCGGGAACGCTGCGAACCAAGGCAACCATGCACGATCGACGTTGCGGTTGATACGCACAAGCATCGCGCCATAAGCGGACAAGCCGAGCACAAAGTAAAGGATAAGGGCGCCCCCGAATGGCAGCAGCCCCAAGAGAATGACTGCCAGCAAGAAGGTGGGCGGATAAGGCCATGGGGAGTAGCCGATCTGGTGTCGCAACGACTCTTCCATTGGCTGCATCCATTGCGCAGAAAACACAGCTACGGCGTTGTGCTCGATCGCAACCCGAGCGGCCGACCAGAACACCGAAAAGTCGTAGCCGAGCATTGGCGCTGTCCAGTCGTGAAGCACGTAAAAACGGATCCCCCAGATCATCAACGCCAAGACCTGGAGCACCAATGCTGCCATCGCATAGACGGTCGGGCGACGGGTCAGGCGCCCAGAATCCAATGCCGACATGACGCGCCTCCCTTGCTGGAACACGCCTAACCGCGCTGACCTCGCATCATCTGAATCACGCGTCGCTCACCTGTCAACCGGTTGCGCAGCCGGCGCTCCTGATAGCGGCGCTTCACCAGGTAGATCGGGCGCCCCTTGGCCTCGTCGTAGATGCGGCCAATGTATTCGCCCACCACGCCCAACCCGATCAATTGCAAGCCACCAAAGAACAGCAACAGCGACAGCAGTGAGGCGTAGCCGGGCACATCCACGCCCAGAACCATCGTGCGTGCGATGATGTAGCTGCCGTACACGAATGCCAGGCTTGCAATGGCTAAACCGATATACGTCCAGCTACGCAGCGGCCAGGTGCTGAAACTGGTGATGCCTTCCAGCGCGAAATTCCACAGGCGCCAGCCGGAGAACTTCGACTGACCTGCGCTGCGTGCCTCGCGCTCGTACGGAACGATCACGGTGTTGAAACCCACCCACGCAAACAGGCCCTTCATGAATCGGTGCCGCTCAGGCAACTGCTTGAGCGCATTGACGACCGCACGGTCCATCAAGCGGAAATCGCCAACGTTTTCCGGCAGCTTCAGGTCGGACAACGTGTTGTGAACGCGGTAGTACGCGGCAGCAGTTACCCGCTTGAGGAAGGTGTCGCAGGCACGGCTGGCGCGCTGTGCAAGGACCACTTCGGCCCCCTTCTGCCAGTGTGCCACCAGGGTGGGAATCAGTTCCGGCGGGTCTTGCAGATCAGCATCGATTGGGATGACGGCATCGCCAAGTGCCTCGTCAATGCCGGCCGTCAGCGCGGCTTCCTTGCCGAAGTTGCGTGTCAGATCGATTACCCGTACACGCTCGTCCATGCGTGACACCGCGATCAACTTCTGCAGTGTGTCGTCCTTGCTGCCGTCGTTCACGCACACGATCTCGAACTGTGTGAACTCGATCGACTCCAGGATCGGCACGACCCGTGCAAAGAAGGACTCCAGCGCCTCGCCTTCGTTGTAGAACGGCACGACCAGCGAAAGCAGTTGATTTCTTTTGTAATCCAACATCATTGTTCTCCCCGTCCAAGGCGCCTTGGCACGCGGCTGTGTAACGCGTTGCGTGTGCGCTCAAGATGAATACGTCGCGCGATATGCGCGAGTGCCAGAAGCAATACAAGCGGCATCAGCTGAAAGCCGAGTCGGTCAATCAGGAGCATTCCGCCCAGCGGCAGAAGCCACAGCAGGATCAGCCCTTCACGTTCACCGGGCAACCACCCTTCCCGCCAGGCATGAGAGGCCAGCCAGGCAATGGCTAAACCCAGGAAGGCCATGTCGTAGTCGTACAGGTAGGGGCTGGCGAGCATGCTTGCCGTCAGCACAGCCGCGGCGCGCAATGCAAAGCTGCATGGCCGGCTCCAGGCGTACGCGACTGCGGCACAAGCCGTGAAAGCCCCCATCAGGTGCAGCGCGTAGGCCAACATCACACTGCCGTGCAGCATCTTGACCATGGCAAAGAGGGTCGGCATGCGCTCCAGATGAACTGCGCCGGATTCCACTGCCGAGCGCGCCAACGCCGCGTTGTGCAGAAAGGCAATGAACGACTGCGGGCCGAACGCTGCCAGCGCCAGCACTGCCAGCGCGAGTGAGGTCAGCGCCATTGCAATCAACGTCTTCCAGGCTCTCGCGCACATCAGTGCCACCGGAAACATCACAGCCAGTTGCGGTTTCACCGTCAGCAGGGCCAGCAACATGCCCGCTGCGACCGGGCTAGCGGGCCGCTTTGGACGAGGGGAATGCAGCAACGTGAGCGCCAAGCCAGCACACGACGCCAGCAGCAACGCGTTTTGCCCCGTTGCCAGCACAACTGCAATCCCGGGAAAGGCCGCGCACGGCAGCCATGCCTGCCGCCAAGGCACGATCCGGCTGACAACCCACAGGAAGCAGCCAACGCTCATACTCAGGAAGACGAGCACGGCAAGCCAGTACGGCAGCAGGGCGAAGGGGGCGACGAAGGGCAGGAACGTTGGCGGATAGAACCAGGGCAACAAGCCCTGGGTAGTCGCCACCAGAGGGACGGTGGCCAGCTCCAAGCTGTGCAGCACGGCCACATCGTAGGCAGCGAGTGGGTGCCCTTGCAGCACCAACTGCGCAGCGCTCCAGAACACCAGAAAATCGCCGCCGAGCGGGAAGACACCCGCGACCTGCAACACACTGGCGCGAACAGCCCAGATTACAAAGTACGCGACGTAGCAGGCCAGCGCAGCCATCGAGTACACGCGCAGGCGGTCCGGGCCCAACCAGTGGCGAGCACCCGCGGCGGCCACTGGAGACGCCGTCGTCCCCTCGGGCGCCCTGTGCTTTAGAAGGTTCAAGGCGATGGCCATGGTGCCCTCACACCCGCGTTGCCACGCGACGCACAACAAGCGCCATCATGGCGATCAGAACCAGCGGCCCGATCTGCGGCAGTTTCAGATATGGATTGGCGTGCTCATAGATCGGCAGCAGCCAGGCCACAACAAGCGCCGCCCGCTCGCAGCTCGACAGGCCATTGCCACTGCCATCACGCACACCGTCGCCCACCAAACCGGCAATGGCCAGCCCCAGCCATGTCAGCTCGTAGTCACGCAGATATGGCGACACCATCAGCGTGGCAATCGCCAGCGCCGCAGCACGTAACTCAAACGCCGTCGTCCGCCGCCAGACATAGGCCATCGCGGCGGCCATCGCCAGCGCTGTCAGCACCTGTACGGCGTACGCGCCGGTCACACTCGCCCCGGCCAGCCGGGCGGCTGCGATGGGCGTTGGCATGCCCCACCATAGGTTGGCGCCGCCCTCGATGAAGCTCGCCCGCACCCATTGCGCGTTGACAAGGAACGCCGGCACCGTGCGCCAGCCGCAGACCAACACGCTGACACTCGCAAACGCCACGGTCGTCAGCAGCGCACTGGCCAGCGCCTTCCATGCACGCGAGATCACCAGGGCCAGCGGGAACAACGCCGCCAGTTGCGGCTTGATGGCAAGCAATCCGATCAGCACACCGGCAAGCACGGGACGCTTGTTCAGGTGATACACGGCAGCCCCGGCCACACCGGCCGTCAACAGCGCGTTTTGGCCGGCAAGAATGGTGATGAGCGTTGCCGGAGCGGCCAGCACAGGCAACCACAGCCCTTGGCGCCACGGGTGCTGTGCCCCCGTCAACATGCTGATCGATTTGAAATAGACGAGCCCCGTGCCGGCCAGGAACAGCAGATAGCTCAAAGTCAGCGGCATCAACGACAGCGGCAAGACCATCAGCAGAAAGGTCGGCGGATAGAGCCAGGGAAGGATCAGCTCGGCCCCCTTTCCCAACGTTCCATGCTCGGCAATCACCGCAGTCAGCTGGCGCACGTCGTATGCATGCAGGGGGCCCTGCGTCAGCGCGAGATGGGAGGCCCCCCAGAACGCAGAGAAATCCGTTCCAGGACGCGCCATCGTCACATCGGCAAAGCCACTGCTTGTCCAGGCCCAGCCAAGCAGCAGCACGCAGAACAGAACCAGCAGCGCACCGCTGTAGGCGCGCACTCGGGCCAGATCGATCCAGTGGCCAGCAGCATCCTCACCAGTTGCACGAGTTGCTGCAGCGGCGCTGCGCGCGGCTGGCAGACGCACAGATCTCTGGCTCATGCTGCTCCTCGCGTCGGTTCCGGGTGATGCGCCGCACACGATGTCTGCGCTGCGCTGAGTGGGCTTCGTCACGCGCGCGACAGCTTCACGCCGCGTGCGGGTCTTAGAGCCCAGTCTTGTTCGCGCACTCGGATAAGGCAAGGCAAGGCACGCGCCTGCGGTCTGTGTTTAGCGCCGCCCCAGCGTCGAAATTGCATCGACGTTTCAGCACTGAAGCACGGGGACATTTCTCGCGATGCGTTGTGGCTACGGCCTTGCTACGCGCAACCATCAGAGCGATACGCCAGGAGGATCCAACAACGTTTCCGTCCGGAAACGTCGCCCGGCTATGGACACACCCTCGGCTGGGGCACTGTGAGGAGGCTCACGCAGACCCCCAGCCTACCCGACGGCGATTTCCACCATCCACTACGCTACCCCCCCACCTGTCCATTTGAATGAGAGCACCCCTGCGCAGCGTCATCCCTACGTAGCCTCATCCAAATCGACGTGCCGCGCCACGCGTTTCCCCCTGGCAACCCCGCCCTCGAGAACGCGGCCCCCAATCACCAGGCACACGCCCCCGAATTCTGTCGGTCGCCCGCAAACCCTTGTCGCACATGGAAGTGCACGAGGGTGGCCCGGCTCTTGCCTATGCCAGATCGCAAGACCTCGTCACCGCCGCCTTGAACGGGGAGCAGCAAGTTCACAGCAGAAGGCGAAGCGAAACGGAATCTCCAATTCAAAGCATCGAATTGAAAAAAAGGGATCGAGACAAATGCCGACCAACAACGCGCTCACATCGCCCACACGGGACAGCACGCTGCGCGACACCGCACGGTGCGTGTCACGTGAGTTCCTGCGGGCAGGTGACGGCAGCCAAGGCTGCTGGCCGTTTCATGCTTGTGCCATCTGTGCGCCGCCGACATGACCTCTTTCATTCTGGCTTTTCGAACGCGCATTTTTTCCACTGAAGGAGATTGTCATGAACTACCTCAACGCACTCAAGAAATTCGCCCGTGACGAAGATGGCGTGACCGCCATCGAATACGGCCTGATCGCCGCCCTGATCGCAGTCGTGATCATCGCCTCGGTCAAGCTGGTCGGCACCAACCTGAGCACCGTGTTCAACAACATCGCAAACGCGCTCTAACGCGCTGATGTTGCAAACGCGAGGCTCGCTGCATTGCTGCCCAGCAATGCATGCCAAGCAAGTGCAAGCGTGGGTCGCCATGAATGTGACAACCCACGCCCCAGCAACAACGGGCAGAACTTCTGCCAAGGTCAAAGGGAGATTGTCATGAACCGCTACAGCACGCTTCTACAGCAGTTCCTGTACGACGAACAAGCCGTCACTGCCATCGAATACGGCCTGATCGCGGCGTTGATCGCCGTGGTGATCATCGCTTCCGTTCAGCTCGTCGGCACGAATCTGAGTTCGGTGTTCTCCAACATTGCAGCCGCGCTCTAGCGGATTGCCAACTCGGTCAGCTACCAGCGCTACGCAGGAGACCAGCATGCATAAGCCAATCAACCCCAAGAAGTGGCTGCGCGACGATCATGGCGTTACCTCGATCGAGTACGCACTGCTGGGTTCACTTATCGCGATCGTCATTCTCGGCTCCGTCGTGGCGCTGGGTAGCGGTGTGAAGTCTCTCTACGAAATGATCGCTGCGGCTATCCCGTGATGTTGCGCCGCGCCGAACAACAACAACTTTTGCACGACCCGACCTCATTGAACTGAACACGCAACCGCACCAAAGAACCCGAGGACACCATGAACGACGCCACCCTGCTCTCGTCAATGATTGGCCCCGTTGCCATGGGCGTGGCGCTGATAGCGGCGACCATCGACGCGCAGCATCGCCGCATCCCGAACTGGCTGACCTTCGGTGCATGGCTTGCGGCGCTGCCGTTGCAGGTAGCAGTCCATGGCTTCGGCAATGGCGCGCTGGAGTGGACGTGTGGCTGGCTTACGGGCCTGGCGATCTTCCTGCCCTTCTATCTGCTGCGCGGCATGGCTGCGGGCGACGTGAAGCTCATGGCTGCCGTAGGCGCCTGGCTCGGCGCGTTCATGGCCTTTGAGATTGCAATGGCCACGTTCGTGATCGGCGGCATCTGGGCGCTGCTATTTACCCTCCGGCATAAGCGCATGGCGCAGCTGCGCCGGAACCTGCGAGACGTCCTGTTGACGTCGGGGCAGGTCAGCCGGGAAGCCGGCGCGCCCACCCCGCAAGCCGATGCATCTTGGTCGGTGGGCACGTTGCCGTACGGCGTTGCGATTGCCGCCGGCACGATTGCAGTCCTGTTTGCGTCGGCCTGATGCGCGCAATTTGCACATCTGGGCGCGCACTTCGTATTCACTCAGCCAAACGGTGATGAAGATGATCGGGGACCAAAGAATCGAGCACACAGAATTCGGGCACGCCCAACATGCGCCGCGCTCGCTTGAGGCGGTGCCATCGCCCACCGGGCTGGACGCCGCCCGTCGCGAGCCCGCTGCCCCTTGGCACATCCTGCCGCGCACCGTGGCCGAAACGGGCCTGGACATCTCGTTGCTGCTCGGGCTGCTCATGAAAGTGGCCTACCTGCATCGCAGCGCCACGCTGGTCATGCTGATGGACACCATCAAGCTGCCCGCCATGGTCATCAATGAAGTGGCGGCCTACGCCGTGCGCGAGCGCATGCTGGAAGTCGCACACCGTGGCGCCAACGACCTGGACGTGCGCTTTCACCTGACCGACGCCGGCTATGTACGCGCCGCTGAGTTCACCGCGCGCTGCAGCTATGTCGGTGCCGCACCCGTCACGCTGGAAGCCTATGTTGAATCCGTTCAACGGCACTCCATCCAGTTCGCATCGTTGTCCAAGACCGATGTCACCGCCGCCTTCAGCACGTTCGTGATGCCGCCTGACCTGCTCGACGATGTGGGCGTCGCACTGAACACGAGCCGCGCGCTGATGCTCTACGGCCCTGCCGGCGGCGGCAAGACCTATCTCGCCCAGCACCTCGGGATGCTGCTGCCCGGCGCCGTGCCGGTGCCGCACGCCATCACGATCGCGGGCGAGATCATCCAAATCTTCGACCCACTCGTGCACGTGGCGCTGGAAGACGAAGAAGGCCCCGTGGCCCGGCGCCCACTGGATCGCCGCTGGCAGATGTGCCATCGGCCTGCGGTGCTCTCCGGCGGCGAGCTGACGCTGGAGATGCTCGAGCTGCGCTATGACGGCACGACCGGCTTCTATCAAGCGCCCCCGCACATGAAGGCCAACTGCGGCATCTACATCGTCGATGACCTTGGCCGCCAGCAAGTGGGCGTGAGCGAACTGCTCAATCGCTGGATCGTGCCGCTGGACCGCCGCGTCGACATGTTCTCGCTGCGCAATGGCGTGCGGTTCTCCGTGCCGTTCGATGTTTGGCCGATCTTTTCGACCAACCTTGAGCCGGCTCAGTTGGGTGACGATGCGTTCCTGCGCCGGCTCGGCAGCAAGCTTTACGTAGGCCCGCTCTCGGTGGCCGACTACCGCGAGGTCTATCTGCGCGCTGCGCAGGATCTCGGCCTGCAGAACCCAGATGGCGCCTTCAATTACCTGCGCGAAGCGCTGCACGAGGGCAGCGGCAAGCCGTTGTTGGCCTGCATTCCGCGCGATCTGCTGCGCCTGGTGGCCTCCGCCGTCCAGTACCACGGCGGGCCGTCCGAGGTGACCGCAGAGGCGCTGCGCCGGGCATGGGACATCTACTTCTGTTCGCACACAGATTTCAAGACAACCGATTCCATGAGTGCGGGCATGGGCTGGCGGCAGGACAAGCAGGCTCGCACCTGAGCCTTGCCGATCCGATCCGCTCTATTGATCTCAGAAGGGGGAACTCATCATGAAAAACGCGCGTGCAATCGTGATGCTGGTCGTCGCATTGGTAGCGGGGATCGCGGCCGTTGTCTCTGCATCACGCTGGCTGTCTCAGCAATCATCCAGCTCCGTCAAACAAGTCGCGGTGGCCGCCAGCGACATGGATCTTGGCCAACCGCTGGGCAATGAGCAATTGCGCATGGTCAGTTGGCCAGCCGGCAGCTTGCCACCGGGCACGTTTGACGATCCCAAGGCGCTGCAAGGGCGCGTGGTGCGCGCGAGCCTGCAGAAAGGCGAACCGATTCTGGAGAGCAAGCTTGCACCCATCGGCACCAAGGGCGGGCTTTCTGCCGTCATCGCAGAAGGCAAGCGCGCCATCACCGTGCGTGTGAATGACGTGGTGGGCGTAGCGGGCTTCGCATTGCCCGGCAACCTGGTCGACGTGATCGTCAACACCAATGAAGACGCGAAGAGCGCGAACAACAATAACAACAGCATCTCCAAGATCGTGCTGGAAAAGATCCTGGTGCTGGCAGTCGCACAGCAAGTCAGCCGCGACGACACGCAACCCAAGGTCGTCAACGCAGTCACGCTGGAAGTGACACCCGATCAGGCAGAGAAGCTCGATGTGGCACGCAGCGTCGGAACGCTCTCGCTGGTGCTGCGCAATCAGGTCGACGTGGCCGCCACGGCAACCGGCGGCGCCACCAAGGGCACCTTGTTGGGCACGCCCGCAGCCGAGCCCGCACCCAAGGTGGTGATGGTCAGCACGACACGTGCAACTGCCAAGGTTCGCCACGTTGGCTCGAGCCCGATTCGGCAACGCGACTGCATCGGTGTACTGGCTGGCGTGCAAGGCAGCATGGAATGCTTCTGACCCGCCATACCTGACAGTCCTTCAACACGCATTGCAACGTAGAGGTTAACCAGCCACAGCGTATCAACCGCATTTTCATCCTGTGCAGCAGACCCTCGGGGGGGGAGATATGAAGACGAACCAAAAAACCAATGTCGCCACTGTCGCGCCACGTAGCGGACAGATCCTCGGCAGCACACGCCTGCTCGTCCTGGCAAGTGCCGCCAGTGCCATGCTCTGCATGCCAACGCACGCGACAGCACAAACGGCCATGGAAGCGGGTGCCGTAGCCAAGTCCACGACAGCACCGGTCGTGATGCAGTCTCGCGCCGGAGCATCCGCGCCAGTGCAGATGACGATCAGCATGAACCCGGCGCTGGCGACCGCGCCGGTGGCTGACGTACGGGGCCCCAACTGCACAGGAGCCGTGCGCGGCGAAAGCAGCGTAGTGGTGCCTGTTGGCAAGTCTTCGCTCATCTCGCTACCGGAGCCCGTGCGCAATCGCACCCTCGGCAATCCGGCCGTGGTGCAGGCCACCATGGTGTCGCCGCAATCGATGTATCTGCTGGGCCGCAGTGTGGGCACCACCAACATGATCGTGCAGGGTCGCAGCGGCGCCTGCAGCATCGTCAATGTAGTGGTCAACGCAGATGCAGGCGGCTTGCAGACCTCGCTCGCGCAGTTGATGCCAGGGGAAAGCAAGATTCGTGTGATGACCGCGGCTGACAGCCTGGTACTCGCCGGCAACGTGTCGAGCGCGCAGGCCGCGCAGCAAGCCATGGAAATCGCACACGCCTATGCAGCCTCCGCACAGAGTGGCGCAGACAAGGGCGGTGGCGCAGCCGGTGCACCCGCAGGCGGCAGCGGCGCCAGCGTCATCAATATGATGATCGTGGATACGCCGCAGCAGGTCATGCTGGAAGTGAAGGTGGCCGAAGTGTCGAAGACCCTGCTGAACCAGCTGGGCTCGGCACTCAATGTCCAAGGCGGATTCGGCTCGTGGAGCGGCGGCCTGTTGACCTCCCTGTTGACCGGCTCGTCTACCGCGCTCTTTGGCAACAAGGCGAACAACCGGCCCTTCCAGGTTGAGCTGGATGCGCAAAAGAACGACAGCCTGGTGAAGATCCTTGCCGAGCCGAATCTCGTCACGCTCAGTGGGCAGGAAGCCAGCTTCCTGGCTGGCGGCAAGATCTACATCCCGGTTGCGCAGAGCAGCAGCTCAGGCGGTGCACCCACCATCACGCTGCAAGAAGAGGAATACGGCGTTGGCCTGAAGTTCACGCCAACCGTGATGGCCAATGGCCGCATCAACCTCAAGGTGGCACCGGAGGTGTCGGAACTCTCGCCCACGGGCGCAACTGTCACTGGTGCCAACACGAACGGCCAGACCATCCTGCCGCTCATCACCACGCGGCGCGCGTCCACCACCGTGCAGATGCGTGACGGAGAGAGCTTCGCCATCGGTGGGCTGCTGCAAGACAACGCACGCGGCTCGCTGAAGGCATTGCCTGGCGCGGGCGAAATCCCCGTCCTGGGCACGCTCTTCCGCAGCACGCAGTTCCAGCATGATCTGACGGAGCTGGTCATCGTCATCACGCCGCGACTGGTGCAGCCAATGCAGACAGCCTCGTATCCGCTGCCGACTGACAGCTTCTCAACGCCTAACGAGCTTGCCGTCTACCTGACGGGCAACATGGAAGGCTCCGGCGCCAAGAACCGCGCAGCCAAACCAGCAACGACCGCTGCACCTGCAACGGCACCGCAGGCACCCGCACAGGCACCGAGCGCACCCACTGCGCCCAGCTCGCAGGCGCCGATGCCGGCCCCGGTTGCGCCCGCCCCGGTGGCCCCGGCCATCCCTGCACCGCGCACTGAGGTGAGCATCGCCCCGCCCACGCAGCCGGCAAACGTCACGCCAGAAAAGCCGGCGGCCACGCTACCGGTTGCAGAAGCCGCGCCCGCCACAACATCGGCCCCGGCGCCCACGGACGACAACGCCGCGCGTGTCGCCCGAATCGAAGCCACCGCAGCACGGCTGGCCCAGGCCAGAACCAAGACGCAGGGCCGGCAGACGGCAGTGGCCGACACGACCACAACCCCGCAGACACGCTAACCCGGGAACCATGTGGAGATATGCCATGAACACCAATCTCAAATACCTGCAACGCGCCGCACTCTTGATCCTGGCTTGCCAGGCCCTGACTGCCTGCATGACCACGACACCCAACTGGGACAAGCACTTCGGCGAGGCCGTCACCAGCGTCAAGCAAGCACAGGTGATCAATCCCGACGCACCGGCCGGGTTGCCCGCGCTGAATGGCTATGACGGCAAAGCCGCAGTGGCCGCCATGAGTAACTATGACCGCTCGATGACCCGCTTCCCCGCTGGGGGTACTGGCACCGGCAGCGGTGGGTACGGCGGATTCGGCAGCGGTGGGTACGGCGGCAGCGGGATGT
>JGI25156J39149_1000698_pt1 | contig 17901 bp, 17 predicted proteins | sample AraplaCL_Col_mMS_FD_39149 | JGI IMG/M metagenome (IMG submission 39149)
CGCGACGGCCGGCAAGGGCGCGCGCGGCAAGGCGCGCTGATGCCTCGCGGCGCTTGACGTGGCATATTGGCGGGCGTAGCCATCGAAAGGAGCCCACCATGCGTATCCAGACCTCATTTCTGTTCGATCTCGACGGCACGCTCGTCGACAGCGTCTATCAACACGTGCTGGCCTGGAAAGAAGCGCTCGACAGCGAAGGTATTGCCCTATCGGTGTGGCGGATCCATCGAAAAATCGGCATGAGCGGCGGCCTCTTCACCAATCAGCTTTTGCGCGAGACGCACGGCGACATCAGCGCCGAGCGCGGCGAGCGTCTTCGTCACGCGCATGCGGCGGCGTATAAAAGGTTGCGCGCGCAAGTATGTCCGCTGCCGGGCGCGCGCGAATTGCTCGACGCGCTCACGCAAGCCGGCACGCCGTGGGCTGTCGCCACCAGCGGCCGCATGGAAACCGCGGCCGTGAATCTTGAGGCGCTCGGCGTCGATCCGTCGAAAGCCGTCGTCGTCACGCGCGACGACGTCAAATACGCAAAGCCCGACCCCGATCTCTTCATTGCGGCAGCCGAACGCCTCGGCGTCGAGATCGAGCATTCGGTCGTGGTCGGCGACAGCATCTGGGACATGCTCGCGGCGCGGCGCTGCCGCGCGCTCGGCGTGGGCTTGCTGTCGGGCGGCTACGGCACGGAAGAGCTGGAGCGCGCCGGCGCGCTCCGGGTCTACGACGACCCGGCTGCGCTGCTCGATCATCTGGACGAAGTGGCCGCGCGGCCGTAACCGGCGCCGTCGCGGCATCGCGCGGCTGCCCAACGGGCGGGCGGCCGTCGCGTCCCCTATCCCCGTTTCTATCCGCGTTTTTATCCGTATCGCTTATTCGCTTTATTCAGGCCGCATACGCTGGCTTAAACACGCGTAACTTTGTACTGTTGAAGCCAAGAGCCCTGTACTATACGGATCAACGGGAACCGGCCCGGCAACAGCGATAGAAAGACCGGCGTGTACGCAGGTGGCGGCGCGCCGGCATGTTCCACGTGAGCGAGTGCGGCGACCGGCGAGCCTGTCACGGTGATCCGCTGCGGCGGCACGACGAACCACGTGAAAATATGAACAAGTTTATTCGACCACCCGTCTCCTATCCGACCACGGTTGTTTTCGTCGACGACAACGACAACTATCTCGACGCGCTACGCCGGTTCTTTCCGGACGTTTCCACCAATCTGTTTTTTTCGCGGCCGCAAACGGCGCTCGCCTTCATCCGCCAGCACGCGCGCGAGAATTCGCTGGAGTTCGCCCCGGCTGCGGCGTGCCTGAGCGAGACGGGATTCGAGCGCTTCGTGGAAACATCGCCGCAGCGGGACGTGCTGGCGCGCGATGCGCGTTTCGCCGAAGTGGCCGCTGTCGTGGTCGATTACGACATGCCGGGCGTGAGCGGTGTCGAGTTTCTGTCGTCCATCTCCAACTTGCATTGCGCGAAAATTCTGCTCACGGGCGTCGCCGACGAAACCGTCGCGGTCAAGGCATTCAACGCGGGCATTGTCGATCTGTATCTGCGCAAGACCGACGCCGATTCGGCGAACCGGCTCGTTCACTTCCTGAAGGACGCCAAGAGCCGCCACTGTTCCGAGGCGGGCTGGCTTGCACTCGGCGAGAACGGCATCACCTATTGCGATCCGCGCACGCGCAAAGTAATCGACGACGTGGTGAAAGAGAAGGGCATTCTCGAGTACTACTGGCGTCCCGAGCAGAATGCGATTCTCATGTTCGACCGCGAGGGCAGGGCGAGCGTTTTCGTCGCGTGGGCCGAGCACGACTGGATCGCGCAGGGCGAAATCGTCGCGGACGAAAGCGGCCCCGCCGAGTTGCTGAAGCAGATGGCGGTGCGCGAAGTCATGCCGCTCTTCTGGCCGCATCTCGCGTATCGATCCAGTCTCGAGTTCAGAATGCTCAAGCCGCAGCCCATTCCCGGCTGGGGCGACGCGTTCTACTGCTGGAGTCCGATCGAGTCGCCGGAAGTGGCCGAAGCCGGCATCAAGCCGCTGACCTACGCGCATTGGCGGAGCAACCGGGCGCGCTAACGCCTGCCGGCGCGTCGAGCTACATGTACGCCATTCCTACCGCCTTCGTGTCGGCCATGTTCGTCGTGTTCGGCCTCTATGTCGTCATCACGCAGGGGCTGACGCGGCTCTCGGCGCCATTCCTTCTGATGTGCTCGGCCACCTTCGCATGGCAGGGCACATGGACCTTGCTGTTCCAGACTGAAGACCCGCAGATCGCGGCCTTGCTGGTTCGCGTCGGTTATCTGTTCATTCTGTTTCTTCCCACTACCTTTTATCACTTCGTCACCGAGGTGGCGGCGCGGCGGCGCGAGCGGCCCATGTTGCTGGCCTCGTATGGATTATGCGTCGTGCTGGCGGTCCTGCTGCCCGGCAATGAAGTGGTGTCAGGCTATCAGCGTTTTTTCTTCGGCTACTATCCGGTCGCCGGTCCGCTGCATCCGTTGCATGTCCTGCAGACGGTGTTGCTCGCGGCGCGCAGCGCGCAGCTTCTGCTCGGCGCGCGCAAGCAGGCGGGCGGCGAGGCGCGGCGGCGTCTCGATCTGTGTCTCGCGGCGCTGGGCCTGTATTCTTTCGCCGCTGTCGACTACGCGGTCAACTACGGCTATCCGTTTTATCCGCCCGGCGTGCTGTTCATCGCGTTGAGCCTGGGGCTGCTCGCCATCACGATTGTGCGCTATCACCTGATTCATCCCTATGCGCTCGCGGCCACCATTGCACACGAAATCGCGACGCCGCTCGCCACCATCGGCATGCACGCGGACGAGATTGCCAGCGTCTGGAGTCATGTGTTCAAAGGCTATCGGCTTGCCGTCGCGCACGGCCTGTACGACGACCACGAACATTCGGATCAAACCGAGCGCATTAGCCAGCTTGCCACGGCAATCCGGCGCGAAGTATCCGGCACGAGCGCGATGGTCGAAATGGCGCTGGCTTCCTTCACCCTCGACCGGCTGGACCGCAGCCGTTTCAGCGCGCATGCCGTGCAGCAGTGCGTGAACTCCGCGCTGGAGCGTTACCCGTTTCGCGCAGGCGAACGAGAGCGCATCACGGTCTCGCCGATCGACTCGACGCTGCGTTTTTCCGGCTCGGACACGGTAGTCGTGTTCGTGCTCTTCAATCTGCTGAAAAACGCGTTGCATGCGATTCACGTGAGCGGCGAAGGGCAGATCGCGATCAGCGCGCGGGAGGACCAGGGATTCTGCGTGCTGCAATTTCGCGACACCGGACCCGGCATCGCGCCGGACGTTCTGCCGCATATTTTTGACGCCTTCTTTTCGACCAAGCGCCATGGCAGCGGCGCCGGCATGGGCCTCGCTTTTTGCCGCCGCGCGACGGAGCTGCTCGGCGGCAGTATCGAATGCACGTCGGTGCGCGGCACGCACACTACCTTCACCGTGCGCCTGCCCGTACCGGGTTCGGCAGCGGACAGGGCGTTGCCCGGCTTGCCGGCGCGCGAGGCGCGCCGGCGTTAAGCCTTTCGCGGTGCGCCGCGGCCTACTCCGTCAGCGCGGACAACGGCAACTCATACTCCTTCACACGTTCGACGATTCCATCCGGAAAGCGCCGGATCTTGCGGTCGCGGCCCGCGTAGAGAATCTGCTGATAGCCCTGCGACACCTTGCGTCCGTCGACGCAAAAGCGAAACAGCAGGTAGGCGGAGCATTGCCTGACTTGCACGGTGTTCAGATAGCAATCCACGCGCTGGAACGGAAACGTCTCATGCACATATTCCTGATGCGCGCGTTTGGTCACGAACATGCCGTCCGAGCCGAGCAGATCGTCGTGAATGCATTCATGGAACCACCGTTCGCGGCACACGCCTTGCCACTCGAAGTAGCGCGCGAAATAAGTATTCATGAAGGCATTGGAGTCTTTTAGATAGATGTCGAAGGAATGGACAAAGGTCTTCGGCGACCCGGCGGTGAGCGGGTTCTCCGAAAGCTGAGCGTTACCGCGATTCAGAGCCTGGGGGATAGCTTCTCGCATCAACATACGATTTTCCTTTTGCAGGATGGCTGCTGGTGGCAGCCACACATGCCGGCCGGCACGGCGGGCATATCCCATTCTGTTGGGGAAATGGACGATGTGGCTATTCATCCACGATAAGAGCCGTGCAATTCATTGGCGACTCGCGCCATGGCGTCTCGATGACGGAATATCTGGCCGACGACAGTGTTGACGCAGCGATTCTTTTATTCAGTGGGTCAGCGAACAGAACACGGGGACGCGTCTGGCCGGATGCGGAAATGGTGATAAGCGGACAGGCAAGCCGCGATGCGCGAGTTCTGGCTTGATTCGCGATTGGGGAGCGGTTTTATTAATCGCGCATAACCCGCGTGGATAAGCGCCGCTCAGGCGGCACCGGCATTGGCACCGGCATTGGCGCCGGCATTGGCGCGCAGAAAGCCGCACACCGCCTTGTGCATGGCTTGCACGCCGGGGCTCGAATCGATTGCGCGCCAGCAGCCGTGCACGAGTCCCGCGCCGATCCACAACTGCGCGTGGCCGCCGGCCGCCTCGATCCGTTCGACGAAAACCCGGGCGTCGTCGCGAAGCGGGTCATGCTCGGCGCCGACGGCGAGCGTGGGCGGAAGCGCGTCGTAACGCGCGGCGTCGAGCGGCACGGTCCAGTCCGGACGCGGCGCCGCTTCGCCCCAGTACAGGTCGCGAAACGCGTGGACGTCGGTGAGCGTCAGCATCGGCGCGTGCGCTTCAGTGTCGCGGGCGGGCGGCTGCGGGTCGGTGCCGAGCATCGGATAGATCAGCGCCATGCCGCTGATGCCGGCCATTCCCTCGTCGCGTAAACGCAATGCGACGCTGGCCGCGAGCGTGGCGCCGGCGCTGTCGCCCGCGAGCTGCAGCGTGGCGCCGGCGGGAAGATCGAACGGCAGCCGGCCTTGCAAGGCGGCGCGGGTGAGCTCGAGACAATCGTCGTGCGCGGCCGGCGCGCGGTGTTCGGGCGCGAGCCGGTAGTCGACGGCGATCACATCGAGGCCGGTGTCCGCGGCGAGGCGCGCCGTGATCAGTTGATGACTGTCGAGCGATCCGAGCACGAAGCCGCCGCCATGAAAATACAGCACGACGCCGCGCCGCATGCCGTCCGCCGGGGCGCGGTTGCGATAACGGCGCAATGCAATCGAATGGCCGGCGGCGGCCTGAAACGACGCGTCTTCGGTCACGATGTGCGGCGGCAATGGGGGCGTGAGCGCGGCGGCGTAGCGGTCATAGATCTCGCGCTGCTCGCGCGGCGTCAGGGAGGTGCTGTGTCCCGGGTAGATCGCTGCGGCTCGCGCGATGAACGCCGCCATTTGCGGCTCAAGCATGCTGGCTCCGCTTTCCTTGCGCGGCCGCGGGCAGCCCGATCATGCGGCCCGCGTACGCGGCGGCGGGTAAAGCCGCCTGCGCGTCGGCCAGTTCCTTGATGCGCGCGGCGACGTCGGCGTCGAACGCGACCGAGCGCGGCCCGCTCGTGTCGACGTGCAGCAGCATCTGCTCGCCGGCCGCAACCGGCGTGTCGCCGTCGTCCGCGAACATTTCGAGGTACAGGTGCAAGCGCTTCGTGTCATGCGCGAGCACGCGCATGTCGACGCGCACGCGCGCGCCCTGCTTGATTTCGTGCAGATAGTTGATGTGCGCTTCGAGCGTGTAGATGGAGCGGCCGCGTTGCTTGCGTACGGCGTCGGGCAAACCGATCAGGTCGATCAGTTCGTCGGTCGCGTAGCTGAAGATCAGCATATAGAACGCGTCGCGCAGATGACCGTTGTAGTCGACCCATTCCGCGCGCACCGTGTCGTGGTAGCAGGGCAGGGAAGTGGTGGGCGGCATGGTGCGGGGTCTCCTTGGGTTCGTGTGCGACGCGTGATGCGATGGTGCGCCGGGCAGCGGGCGCGGCAGTATTCCGGTCGATTCGCCGATCACAGCCGGCAGGCGTCAATCCGCCGGCGCGAGGCCATGGCGCGCCTTGGCCTCGCCGATTGCCGCCAGCACGCTCGTGATGCAGTCGTCGCGATAGCGCTCCAGTTCCTTGATCGAGCGCGGGCCGACCTGTTCGGCGGTGCCGTCCACCACGCGGTCGATCAGTTCTTCCGTCAGCTTCGGCGCTACCAGTTTAGTCCACGGCAGTTCCAGCGCGGGGCCGAATTGCTGCATGAAATGGCGCATGCCGGCGTCGCCGCCCGCGAGCGTGTAGGTGAGGAAGGTGCCCATGAACGACCAGCGGATGCCCGCGCCGAAGCGGATCGCGTCGTCGATCTCGCCGGTGGTCGCCACGCCTTCGTTGACGAGATGCAGCGCCTCGCGCCACAGCGCTTCGAGCAGCCGGTCGGCGATGAAGCCCGGCACTTCCTTGCGCACCCGCAGCGGACGCATCGAGAGCGAATGGTAAATGCGCAGCGCGGCGTCGATGGTGGCGGGCGCCGTCCTTTCTCCGCCGAGCACTTCGACGAGCGGCAGCAGATACACGGGATTGAACGGATGCCCGACGATACACCGCTCGGGATGCATGGCCCGCGCGTAGAAGTCGCTCGGCAGAAGCCCCGAGGTCGATGAAGCGATGATCGCCTCGGACTTGGCAGCGCGGCTGATCTGCTCGTGCAACGCGAGCTTCAGATCCTCGCGCTCGGGCGCGCTTTCCTGAATGAAGTCGGCGTCGCCCACACACGCTTCGATCGTTTCGACAAAGCGCAGTCGCGCCTGCGACGCCCCTTGCACGAGGCCGACGCGTTCGAGCGCGGGCCACGCGTTCGCCACGTTCTCGCGCAACTGCTTTTCCGCGCCGGGCGCGGGGTCCCACGCGATCACATCGAGGCCGTGGGCGAGCGCGCGCGCCACCCAGCCGCTGCCGATCACGCCGGCGCCGATTGCGGCAAATGTTTTGATATCGACGATCACTGCCATTGCTGACGTTTCCTTGTTTGCCTATGAGTTCTGCTATGCCCGATTCACGCGTATGCGCCGGCCGCGCGCCGTTCGAGTTGCCGTTCGCCGCGCGCGGGCAGGCCGAGCGTGCGTCGTCCTTCGGCGGGCGTAAGCGCCCGTCCGCCGAGGCGCTCGATGATTTCCACCGCGCGCTGCACGAGCGTGCCGTTGGTTGCGGGCACACCTTTATCGAGCCAGATGTTGTCTTCGAGACCGACGCGCACATGGCCGCCGAGCAGCATGGCCTGCGCGACCATCGGCATCTGCATGCGGCCGATGCCGAAGCCGGCCCATTGCGCGCCGGGCGGCAGGTTGTCCGCCATCGCTTTCATCGTCGTGGTGTCGGCGGGCGCGCCCCAGGGAATGCCGAGGCACAGCTGGAACAGCGGCGGCGCATCCAGCAGCCCTTCCTTCAGCAGCTGCTTCGCGAACCACAGGTGGCCCGTATCGAAGATCTCGAGTTCGGGCTTCACGCCCAACTCCTGAATGCGCGCGGCGCCAGCCCGCAGCTGCGCCGGCGTCGACACGTAGATGTAGTCGCCGTCGCCGAAATTGAGCGTGCCGCAATCGAGCGTGCAGATTTCCGGCAGCAACTCCTCGACGTGCGCGAGGCGCGTGAGGCCGCCGACCAGATCCGTGTTCGCGCCAAAGCGCATCGGATCTTCGCCGGGGCCGATTTCCAGATCGCCGCCCATGCCCGCGGTCAGATTAATGATGACGTCCGTGCCCGACGAGCGGATCCGGTCGACCACCTCGCGATAGAGCGCCGGATCGCGGCTGCCGCGTCCGGTTTTCGGATCGCGCACGTGGCAATGCGCGACGGTCGCGCCTGCTTTCGCGGCTTCGATGGCCGCCTCGGCGATCTGCTTCGGCGTGACGGGAATGGCCGGGTGCTTGCCGACGGTGTCGCCTACGCCGGTGACCGCGCAGGTCACGATGACTTCATGATTCATGCGTGCAAAATTCCTATGTTGTTCAGTGCGCGACTTGTGCGGACGAAGTCAGCGACTCGGATTCAGCGGATCAAAGCCCGAGATAAGCCTTGACCGCGGGCAAACCGTCCTTGCCGTCATAGGTCTTCACGCCGGCAAGCCATGCGTCGAGTACCTGCGGGTTTTTCTTCAGATAAGCCTTGGCGGCATCGGCGGGCTTCTCCTTGTTCATGACCGATTGCATCACCACGTTTTCGAGCTGCGTGGAAAAGCGCAGGTTGCTCACGAGCTTGCCCGCGTTCGGGCAACGGGACAGATAGTCGGGCGACGTGAGGGTGTACACGCGCGCCTCGCCGTCGTTCGGACCGAAGACGCCTTCGCTGCCCGTCAGATATTTCATGTCGATCTGAATGTTCATCGGATGCGGTTCCCAGCCGAGAAACACCACCCATTTCTTGTCGCGAATCGCGCGTTCCACTGAGACGAGCATGCCCGCTTCGCTCGATTCGATCAGCTTGAAGCCGCCGAGGCCGAACTTGTTGGTGGCGATCATCTTCTGGATGGCCGCGTTCGCGCTGCTGCCGGGCTCGATGCCGTAGATCTTGCCGTCGAGCTGATCGCGATGTTTGGCGATGTCGGCGAAGGTTTTGAGACCCGCGTCGTACGCGTAGGTTGGCACGGCGAAGGTCGCCTTCGCGCCCGTCAGATTGGGCGGTTGCAGCACCTCGATCGACTTCGACTCGACGAACGGCGCAATCGCCTTCTCCTGCACGGGCCACCAGTAGCCGAGCGAGACGTCGAGCTGTTTGCTCTTCAGCCCGGCAAACGAAATCGGCACCGAAGCGACGGTCGTCACCGGCTGATAGCCGAGCCCTTCAAATACAGTGGAGGCGAGCGCCGTGGTCGACGTGATGTCCGTCCAGCCGATGTCGGCGAAATGCACGGCGCGACAAGCAGGCGGATCCTGGGCAAACGCGGGCAGCGCGGTGACGGCGGCGCCGCATGCGGCCGCGAGGCAGGCAAGGCGGGCAAGTTGGGCAAGCAGCGTTTTGATGCGTAACTTCATGACCTTCCCCTATTGACGCTCATGTGCGTCTGATAGCGTGTTTTCGAAAGAGGCCGCTTCGCTGCGCGAAGGCACGGCGCGGCCCACCGGCAAGTGATGCGTGAGGTACTACCTGAACCTGTCGACCCTGCGTGAGATCCTGCGTGTGGAATGGCACTAAAGTTAATGCCCCATATTGCTGCCAAAGCGACCATCAGCGACCCGTTCTTGCTTCCACGCGACAACGAGGGAAAACCAGCACGCGCAAGCCGCAGGCGGCCTCCGCGCGGCGTTGCGGCGCAGCATGCGCTGCCGCGAATTTTGGCGCGCCTTGTCCGCTCGCGATCTGCTTGCTACGCTCGCCCGGAACCGCGCGTTCGCCCGTGGCTCACGCCGCTTTTCACCGGATTTTCGCCCCATGCCTGAAGAAATTTCGTTCCTGCTGCTGCCGGGCTTTTCGGCGATCGGCTTCATGTCGGCCGTGGAGCCGCTGCGCGTAGCCAATCGCTTTCGCGGCGAGTTGTACCGATGGCGCATTCTCAGTCTGGACGGCGCGCCCGTCGCGGCCAGCAACGGCATTTCGATCAACGCCGACGCCGCGATCGGCGACCTCGAAGAAGCGGGTGAAGCGGCGACGCTCTTCGTCGTGGCAGGCTTCGAGCCGCTCGCCTGCTACACGCGCGAGCTCGGCGAGCGGCTCAAGCGCCTCGCGCGGGCGGGCGCGACGCTCGGCGGCATCGACACGGGCAGCTTCGTGCTCGCGGAAGCCGGGCTCTTCGGCGGCGCGGACAACGTGACCGTGCATTGGGAGGCGCTGTCGGCATTTCGCGAGCGGTATCCGTCGCTGGATGCGAGCCAGGAATTGTTCGAGATCGGCACGCGGCGCATCACGTGTGCGGGCGGCACGGCGTCGATCGACATGATGCTCGACCTGATCGGCCGCGAGCACGGCGCCGCGCTCGCATCGGCGGTTTCCGAGCAGTTCGTGGTGAGCCGCATCCGCCAGCGTTCCGACCATCAGCGGATGGAAATCGCCGCGCGCTACGGCGTGCACAATCGCAAGCTGATTCAGGTGATCGGCGTGATGGAGCAGCACATGGAGGAGCCGCTTGCGCCCGACCGGCTCGCGCAGGAAATCGGCGTGACGCGGCGGCAGCTGGAACGGCTCTTCTGCGCGTCGCTGAAAGACACCCCCACGCATTTCTACCTGCAATTGCGGCTCACCCGCGCGCGCGAGCTGCTGCAACAGACCGATATGTCGATCACGTCGATCTGCGTGGCGTGCGGATTCGAGTCGCCGTCGCATTTTTCGCGGACGTATCGCGCGCGCTTTGGCGCGAGCCCGAGAAGCGACCGGCAGGTGAGCGGCGGTTTGGTGCCGCCGAAGGCAGTAATCAAGGCGGGTGCTGGCGAATTATCGCAGGCGCAGCAACAGTGAATTCACTGGTTTGGGGTTTACCCTAGGTTCCCGGCCTCCTAGACTGTGTCCATCTGCTGAAGACACACCGCCTTCAGCGCCTGACAAAACAATCTCTGGAGGTCGTAATCATGAAATCGCTGATCGAAGCCGCTGTTATCGCCGCGCTCATTTCCGCACCGCTCGCCGCTTTCGCACAGTCGAACCAGCCGGTCACGCGCGCTCAGGTTCGCGCCGAGCTGATTCAGCTGGAAAAGGCCGGCTACAACCCGGGCACGTCGAACGACTACGATTACCCGGCCAATATTCAGGCCGCCGAAGCCCGCGTCGCCGCGCAGAACGGCACGGCTCAAACGAGCGGCTATGGCCCGGCAACCAGCGGTTCGTCGCAAGCCGGCAGCCGCGCTCAGGTGACCGCGAGCTCGTATTCGGCTCCCGTGTATGTCGGCCATTAATTGAGCTGATCGCCGCGCGGGCAGGATTGCCGCGCGAGACGAAAAAAACGGCACGCCAAGGCGTGCCGTTTGTGCATTCAGATGCCGCCCATGCACATGTACTTGATAACAACGTAGTCGTCGATGCCGTAGTGCGAGCCTTCGCGCCCAAGGCCTGACTGCTTGACGCCGCCGAACGGCGCGACTTCGTTGGAGATCAGGCCGGTGTTGATGCCCACCATGCCGTATTCGAGCGCTTCCGCGACGCGCCACACGCGCGCGATGTCGCGGCTATAGAAGTACGACGCCAGACCGAACTCCGTATCGTTCGCGAGCCGGATCACTTCCTCGTCCGACGAGAAACGGAACAGCGGCGCGAGCGGGCCGAAGGTTTCGTCGCGCGCCACCTTCATGTCGGGCGTGACGTCGGCGAGCACGGTCGGCTCGAAAAAGCCGTGACCGAGCGCGTGACGCTTGCCGCCCGTGACGACGCGCGCGCCTTTCGCGAGCGCGTCTTCGATATGCGATTCGACCTTGAGCACAGCGGCTTCGTTGATGAGCGGACCTTGCGTCACACCGGCCTCGGTGCCGCGGCCCACCTTCAATTGTTCGACGGCGGCGCGCAGCTTGTCGGCAAACGCGTCGTAGACCTTGTCGTGCACGTAGAAGCGGTTGGTGCACACGCAGGTCTGGCCGCTGTTGCGATACTTCGACGCAATTGCGCCGGCCACGGCAGCGTCGAGATCGGCGTCGTCGAACACGATGAAGGGCGCGTTGCCGCCCAGTTCCAGCGACACCTTCTTGACGGTCGGCGCGCACTGCGCCATCAGCAGACGGCCAACCGGCGTCGAGCCCGTGAACGACAGCTTGCGCACAATCGGATTGCCGGTCATTTCCGCGCCGATCGCCTTCGGCTCGCCGGTCACCACGTTGAAGACGCCGCGCGGCACGCCGGCGCGTTCGGCCAGCACGGCGAGCGCGAGCGCCGAGAGCGGCGTGGCTTCAGCCGGCTTGACGATGATCGGACAGCCGGCCGCGAGCGCCGGGCCGACTTTGCGGGTGATCATCGCGGCGGGGGAATTCCACGGCGTAATGGCAATTCCACGGCGTAATGGCCGCGCAGACGCCGACCGGCTCCTTCGTCACGACAATGCGCTTATCGGCGGCGGGCGTCGGAATCGTGTCGCCGCTCACGCGCTTGCCTTCTTCGGCGAACCATTCGAGGAAGGACGCGGCGTACTGGATCTCGCCCTTGGCCTCGGCAAGCGGCTTGCCTTGTTCGGTCGTGAGAATGAGCGCGAGGTCGTCGGCGTGCTCGAGCATCAGGTCGTGCCACTTGCGCAGAATCGCCGCCCGCTGCTTTGCCGTGATGGCGCGCCATGCCGGCCAGGCGGCGTTCGCCGCGGCGATGGCGCGGCGCGTTTCCGCCGTGCCCATGCGCGGCACCGTGGCGATCACTTCGCCGGTCGCCGGGTTCACGACTTCGAAGGTGGCGGCATCGTCGGCACCTTGCCACTCGCCCGCGATATAGCCGGCGCTCTTCAATAGAGCCGGGTCTTTCAGAGTCAGTGTGCTCATGAATCGTTTCCTCAGGCTGCGACAGCGACGCTGTCCTTGATCACGTCTTCGAGAATCGCGAGCGCCTCGTCGAAAACGGCGTCCTGAATCGTCAACGGGAACAGGAAGCGGACCACGTTCGAATAGACGCCGCACACGAGCAGCAACAGGCCGCGTTCGAGCGCGCGGGCCTGCACGCGCTTCGTGAAGTCCGCGTCCGGTTCCGTGCTGCCGGGCTTGCAGAACTCGACGGCCACCATGGCGCCGGGGCCGCGCACGTCGGCGATCTGCGGCGCGTCTTTTTGCAGCGCGGTCAGTTTGGCCTTGACGCGCTCGCCGAGCACGACGGCGCGCTCGCAGAGCTGCTCTTCGTCGATGATGTCGAGCACCGCATGCGCCGCGGCGAGCGCGAGCGGATTGCCGGCGTATGTGCCGCCGAGTCCGCCGGGCGCCGCCGCATCCATCACCTCAGCGCGGCCGATCACGCCCGACAGCGGCATGCCGCCCGCCAGGCTCTTCGCGACCGTCATCAGGTCGGGCACCACGTCGTAGTGATGCATGGCGAACAGCTTGCCGGTGCGCGCAAAGCCGGTTTGCACTTCGTCCGCGATCAGCAGAATGCCGTGCTCGTTGCACAGCTTGCGCAGCGCGCGCACGAACTCGGCCGGCGCCGGATAGAAACCGCCTTCGCCTTGAACCGGCTCGAAGATGATGGCGGCCACACGCTTCGGGTCGATGTCAGCCTTGAACAGGAATTCAATTGCCTTGAGCGAATCTGCCGTGCTGACGCCATGCAGCGGATTCGGGAACGGCGCATGGAACACGTCCGACGGGAACGGCCCAAAGCCCAGCTTGTACGGCGCGACCTTGCCGGTCAGCGCCATGCCCATCAGCGTGCGGCCGTGGAAGCCGCCCGTGAAGGCGATCACGCCGGGACGGCCGGTCGCGGCGCGCGCGATCTTGATCGCGTTTTCCACGGCCTCGGCGCCGGTGGTGAAGAAAGCCGTTTTCTTCGGATGATCGCCTGGCGCGCGCTGATTGAGCTTTTCCGCCAGATCCACATAGGACGCGTACGGCACGATCTGATATGCAGTGTGCGTGAAATGATCGAGCTGGTCGCGCAGCGCCGCCACGATCTTCGGATGACGATGCCCCGTGTTGCACACCGCAATGCCCGCCGCGAAGTCGATGAAGCGGCGGCCCTCCACATCCCAGAGCTCGGCGTTTTCGGCGCGCTCGGCGTAAAAATCGCACATGACGCCGACGCCGCGCGGCGTGGCTGCGTCTTTGCGGCTCTTCAGGTCTGCGTTCTTCAGGTTCATTGCGTGGCTCCTCGCTGTCGGCGGACGCCGCGCCCAAGGCGCGGCACATGCAGCGACTATAGTGAGATTTGGCTCTGAGCTTCAGAGCCATTTCTATAAAAATGTAGGAGCCATTTAGGCGGGCGATGGCGCCGGCAAAGCGCCGGGTGCCTGCCTCAGAGGCGGATCAACACCGCGCCCAGCGTGACGAGCGCGCATGCCACGACACGCCGCGCGGTCAATTTCTCGTGCATGAACAGCCAGCCGATCAGCACCGCGAAGATCGAGCTCAATTCGCGCAGCGCGGAAACCATCGCGATAGGCAGATAACGGTAGGCTTCGATGATCAGGCAATAGGCGAAGAGCGCAAGCGCGCCGGACGCAATGCCTTTCGTCACCACTGCGCGCCCGATGAAAAGCCCCTTCGCGCCCCCGCGCCGATGCCACGCGAGCAGAAACTGCGGCACGTTCCAGATCAGATAGACCCACATGATGTAGCTGAGGCCGTTGCCCGCCACGCGCGCGCCGATTCCGTCGACCACCGAATACGTCGCGATGAAAAAACCCGTCAGCAGCGCGAACGGCACGCTCTCGCCCGAGAAGCGCATGCCGCGCCGGAACGCCAGCGAGACGATGCCCATCGACACCAGCGCGACGCCGAGCGCCGCGAGCGGCTTCAGCGATTCATGGGCGAACACCAACGCGCCGACGAACACCAGCATGGGCGAGAGACCGCGCGCAATCGGATAGATCTGCCCGAAGTCGCCGCTCCGGTACGCCCGGATCAGCGCGAGCAGATAACCGAACTCCAGCACCACCGACGCGAAGATGTACGGCCACGCGGCGGGCGCGGGCATCGGCAGCACGAGCACACCGACGCTGCTCACGGCGATGTACGGAATCGCCATCATGCCGAGCAGCCAGACACGGTCTTCTGACAGATGCAACGACGCGTTCCAGGTGGCATGCAGCAGCGCCGACAGCAGGACCAGCAAGACGACAAGGGTTTCCATGAAGGTGGGCAGCAGGCGAGGGATGGCTGGCCGGACAGCCGGCCGCAAGCCCGTGATTATTCCAGCAGAACACGCGAATCGAGGAGTGGGCGACCCAAGCGAAGGGGCTTTATAAGGCGAAAAGCGGAAATTTGTGGCGCGCAAGATGACGGCCGAATGACGCCGGTATGACCCGCGCATGATGTCCGTATGACAACGTTTTGCCTGCGTGCAGCCGTCATGCCGGGTGACTTGCAGCCAGGCTATATTGCGTCATTCGCCGTGCCGTCCCCGACATCCCGCACTATTCGCGACGCCCTCATGCAGCCTTTGAGCTTCCTTCCCGACAGCTTTGCGGAGTACGAAGATCTTAAGGCGATCCTCGATCACGGCAGCGCGAGCTTTGCGATCCGCACCGTTTGCGAGACGACGGTGCGCGGCCGGCGCTTCGGCGTGCATACCGCGAGCATCGGCTCGACGGATCCGCAGGCGCCCGCCATCGGTTTTTTCGGCGGCATTCACGGGCTCGAGCGAATCGGCTCGCAACTCGTGCTCGATTACATGCGCGCGCTGCTCGCGCGGCTCGAATGGGACGAACTGCTCGTCCGTCAGTTGCAGTCGATCCGCCTCGTCTTCATGCCGATCGTCAATCCGGGCGGAATGTGGGCGGCCACGCGCGCCAATCCGAACGGCGTCGACCTGATGCGCAATGCGCCGCAAAACGCCGACGAGCGCGTGCCGCTGCTCGCGGGCGGCCAGCGCGTCGGCGCTTGGTTGCCGTGGTATCGCGGGCGCCGCGGCTCGCCGATGGAAGCCGAGGCCGCCGCGCTGCTGCAGGTGGTCGAAACGGAACTGGCTGCGCGGCCGTTGAGCATTGCGCTCGATTGCCATTCGGGCTACGGCTGGAGCGACAGCATCTGGTTTCCGTATGCACGCACGCGCAAGCTGATGCCGCATCTGCCGGAAATGTATGTGCTGAAAACCATGTTCGAGCACTCGCATCCGCATCATGGGTATACGTTCGAGCCGCAAAGTCATCAATATCTGCTGCACGGCGATCTGTGGGACTTCGCCTATGACCGCGCGCCCGCCGCCCACGTTTTTTTACCGATGACGCTCGAACTCGGCTCGTGGCTGTGGATCAAGAAAAACCCGCGCCAGCTTTTCTCGCGCCAGGGGTTCTTCAATCCGGTGAAAGCGCACCGCACGGCGCGCGTGTTGCGGCGTCACGCGAATCTGCTCGATTTCCTCGCGCGGGCGGCGTTTTCGTCGCAGCGCTGGCTGCCGCAAGGCAATCGCCGCGAGCAATTGCTGCAAAGCGCGATCGATCACTGGTACAGGCCGAATAGTTCATGAGCACATGGATTCTGCTGCGCGGGCTGACACGCGAGACGCGTCATTGGGGTGCGTTGCCCGACGCATTGCGCGAAGCCACGGGCGCCTCCCGTCTCATGTTGCTCGATCTGCCGGGAAACGGCGCGTTCGCGCATTTGCGCGCGCCCGCGAGCGTCGCCGCGATGGTCGAGTTCGTGCGCCTCGCTGCTGTGCGAGGCGGTGCGGCCGGCGTAGGTGCGACCGGCGTAGGTGCGGCCGGCGTAGGTGCGACCGGCGTAGGTGCGACCGGCGTAAGTGCAACCGGCGCAGGCACGGCCGGCCCCATCAACCTACTCGCGATGTCGCTCGGTGCCATGGTCGCCACCGCGTGGGCGCAACAACATCCCGGCGAAGTCGCGCGGCTCGTCCTGATCAACACCAGCATGCGTCCGTTCAGCCACGTGCACGAGCGGCTGCGGCCAGCAGCATGGCCGGGTCTTTTATCCGTCGCCCGGCATTGGAACGACGCCCTGTGCGCGGAGCGCGGCATTCATCGGTTGACGTGCAATGAGACCGGCACGCTCGCAGCGGATCTCGAATCGTGGAGCATGATTCGCCGCAGCGCGCCGGTGAGCCGCGGCAATGCGCTGCGGCAACTGTGGGCGGCGGCGCGCTTTCGCGCGGGCGCGGAGAAACCTGTTTGCCCGCTGTTGCTGCTTTCCGCGCGCGGCGACCGGCTCGTCAATCCTGCGTGTACCTCGAACCTGGCCGGGGCGTGGGGCGCGCCGCATCGCGAGCACCCATGGGCCGGGCACGACCTGCCGCACGACGATCCGGCATGGGTGGCCGAGCAGGTGCGCGCATGGCTCGCGCAGCAAACGGCCGAGGCCTGGGCCATGCGTTAGGCGCAACGGCGCGATTGCGCGGTTACGTGGTTACGGCGGGGCCTGATTGCGCACCCGCAGCAAGCGCGCGGGCAGCGGGTATAACCTAACTCGCGGCGTCCGTCGCATGGCGCCATGCAGGTGCATAATCCTTCTTCAGACGATGCATCCGATCCGGGCGATACTCGCCATTGCCGCCAGCCGGGGGAGTTCATCATGCAAGCCAAGAACGAAGAAGCCGTCACGCACTTGCTGAACGATGTCGTCGAGCTTGCACGAGCGCGCTTGCCCGAGCCGGCGTTTCACGTCGTCGAGCCTTTTTTGCGGCACTACTATGATTTCGTCGACGCCGACGACCTGCAAAGCCGCTCCATCCCCGATCTCTACGGCGCCGCGCTGGCGCACTGGCAAACCGCGCAGCGCTTCGTGCCGGGCAAGGAAAGGCTGCGCGTCTATAACCCGATTCTCGAACAGCACGGCTGGCATTCGGATCACACGGTGATCGAGATCGTCAACGACGACATGCCGTTTCTGGTCGATTCCGTCTCGATGGCGGTGAACCGCCAGGGGCTCGCGCTGCATTCGGTCGTGCATCCGGTGTTTCGCATCTGGCGCGGTCCCGACGGCGACATCGTGCGCGTGACGCAGGGCGCCGAAGAAGCCGCCGACACGCGTTCCCAGCTGGCCTCGTTCATCCACTTCGAAGTCGACCGTTGCGGCGACGCGGCAAAGCTCGACGCGCTGCGCGACGACATTGCGCGAGTGCTGCGCGACGTGCGCGCCGCGGTGGAAGACTGGCCGAAGCTCGTGGAACTCGCGCGCGTCACGATCAAAGGCATGAAGGCGGGCGAGAGCGGCCCGGATGCCGTGGAAGCGCGTGCGTTCCTCGAATGGATGGTGGCCGATCACTTCACGTTTCTCGGCCAGCGCGACTATGAACTGGTGCAGCAGGGCACGGGTTACGGCTTGCGCGCGGTGCCGGGCTCGGGGCTCGGCATCATGCGCGACGAGCTGCGCCCGCTGACGGCCGGCGCGGCAACTACCGAGGTGACAAT
>JGI25156J39149_1000702_pt1 | contig 17862 bp, 15 predicted proteins | sample AraplaCL_Col_mMS_FD_39149 | JGI IMG/M metagenome (IMG submission 39149)
CTCAACACCTACGCCGACGAAGACGCGCTGAAGGCGGAGCAACGGCAGGTGCTGGATCATCTGGACGAGGAGATGAGCACCACGCGGGTGAACCTGCACAGCCAGGACANCGCGCTGACNGACCTGCTCAATCGCGCCGCCGACGAAGAGCGCCAGAAAAGACCGGTACCCAAGTTCCTCACCGACCAGATCGCCACCCAACGCAACGTAGTAGCCCACGAGCGCGCGCTGCTGGAGCGCGAAAAGGCCGAGCGCGATGCGACCGAGCAACAGCAGGCGCAGGAGCTGCAGCATTTCCGCGAGCTGAAGGCAGCCGAGAAGGCCGATCGCGGGTACTGAGGGCGTCGATGGAACCTCCATCAACGCGGTCATGTCACGGTAAAAGGCTGCTCCCAGCCCGCCGATCCTAGAACGGCAATTTCAGCGTGGCATCCACCGCCAGCAGCTGCGTACGGAACGTATCCTGGATCCGCTTGAGCGCCTGCTCGTTGTCCGCGTCGAAGCGCAGCACCAGGATCGGGGTGGTGTTGGAAGGACGCACCAAGCCCCAGCCATCCGGCCAATCGGCGCGCACGCCATCGATGGTGACCAGGGTGGCGTCGCCGAAATTCGCCTGTTCGCGGAATTTCTCGATAAANCGGTAATGCGCGCCCTCGGCCATCTCCACCTTGAGCTCCGGCGTGGAAACACCCTTCGGGCAGGTGGCGAAAATCTCCTCCGGCGTGCGCCCTTCCAGGTCGCCAGCCAGGATTTCCAGCAGGCGCGCGGCGGCGTAGATGCCGTCGTCGAAGCCGTACCAGCGTTCCTGGAAGAAGAAATGTCCGCTCATNTCGCCGGCCAGCTCGGCGCCGGTTTCGCGCATCTTGGCCTTGATCAGCGAATGGCCGGTGCGCCACATCAACGGACTGCCGCCGGCATCGAGGATCTGGCCCNTGAGGTGNCCGGTGCACTTCACGTCNTAGATGATCGTGGCGCCGGGGTGGCGGGACAGCACGTCGCGTGCAAACAGCATCAGCGTACGGTCGGGGAAGATGATCTCGCCNCCGCGCGTGACCACGCCCAGGCGATCGCCGTCGCCGTCGAAGGCCAGGCCCAGGTCCGCGCCGGTCTGNTTNACCGANAGAATCAGGTCTTCCAGATTGTGNGGATCGGAGGGATCGGGATGATGGTTGGGAAAATGGCCGTCGACCTCGCAGTACANCGGAATCACTTCGCAGCCGATGCCTTCCAGCACCTGCGGCGCCACCGCGCCCGGAATGCCGTTGCCGCAATCGACCACGATCTTCAGCGGGCGCTCGGTCTGTACGTCGGAGGTGATGCGCTCGATGTAATCGGCCGCGACGTCGACCAGGCGCAGGTTGCCGCCACCATCGGATTCGAGCGCGCCGGTGACGATGCGCTGATAAAGATCCTGGATGGCGCCTTCGGACAGCGTTTCGCCGCCCACCACGATCTTGAAGCCGTTGTAGTCCGGCGGATTATGACTGCCGGTAACGGCGACACCGCANCCGGTGTTGTAGCGATAGGTGGCGTAGTACACCACTGGCGTCGGCACCGCGCCGACGTCGATCACATCGATGCCGGCCAGGCGCAAGCCATCGGCCAAGGCNCCGGCCATCTCCGGACCGGAAAGGCGGCCATCGCGNCCCACCACGATTTCGCGCAGGCCTTTCTCGCGCATCACCGTACCGATCGACTGGCCAAGCAGCTTGGCCACTGCCGGCGTCAGGCTTTTGCCGACTACGCCGCGCACGTCGTACGCGCGGAAGATCGTAGGGTCCACGTTCACGGCCTCGGGAGCGGGCGCCGGTGCAGGCCGGCTGACGGCGGCGGGCGTGGGCCTGATTGGTTCGGGCCGGGCCGGNGATTCGGCTTCGATGACGTCGGACAACGTGGGTTCCTCAACACGCGCACGGGGCGGTTTGCCGACGCGCGCAAACAACCAGAATAACGCAGCACCACCGGCCAGGCTCAACAACGTAAGAAAGGCGGCGAATGGCCAGGTGGACGGCAGCACGATGTACGCGCCCGGCAACACCGCCACGACATTGAACGTGCTGCCGTCGACCGGCTTGCCGACCGGCTCGACATCGGCCGAACCCGTACTGCCATGCGCCATCAGTTCGAGGTTGTCGCCGCGATCGGTGCTCTGCTGCAGCCGCAGCCGACCATCGCGCACCGGTATCGCCTCAAACCGATCGGCCACCGGGGCGAACGGCAGCTCGATCCAGGCCCAGGCCAGCGGTTTTTGCGCGGAGCCCAGCGGCTCCACCACGGTCAGCCGGCGATCGCCCAAACCCTTGAGCATGGCTTCCATCGGCGGCGCACCCTCGGCATCCGGCGCGGTCATCAGCTGGGCGGCCTTCGCGTAGCCGAAGTCGCGATAGTTCACGTGCAGCACTTCGTCCAGCCCGGCGCTGTACAGCTCGATGTTCAAGGCTTGCGGCAGGCGTTGCTTCAAGGCTGCGACCACTTGCTGCGCGCTGCCCGGCAAACCGCTCAAGTCGATTCCCGCAACCGCCTGGTTCACCATGTCGTGCTGCTTGGCGATTTCCTCCTTCAAGGCCTGCACTGCCCGGTCCTGCGCGGCATGCACGCGCTCCACGGCGCCGTTCTGGTTGGCGATCAGCCAGGTCTGCCACGCGCAGAACACGGCCAGCGCCANCAGCAAGGTGCCGGCCGCCAGCATCAGTAATCGTCCCCACTGCACACCCGGCAAACGCGCTCGTGCGCCGTTCATCGCCATGCCCCGCCCTCGTGACTCAATGTTTTCCGGTTGAACCGAATCCGCCCTCGCCCCGTTCCGAAGGCGCAAACGATTCAACGATTTTCAGCCGTGCCTGCCCTACCGGCACCAGCAGCAATTGCGCGATGCGCTCGCCCACCGCAATGGTGTAAGGCTGCGTGCCGCGATTCCAGCAGGAGATCATCAGCGGCCCCTGGTAATCGGCATCGATCACGCCGACCAGGTTGCCCATCACCAAGCCATGCTTATGGCCAAGNCCGGAGCGCGGCACGATCAGCGCGCACCAGCCCGGGTCGCCAATATGGATNGCCATGCCGCTGGGCACCAGTGCGCTTTCGCCCGGCGCCAGGGTAAGCGGCTCTTCCAGCGCGGCGCGCAGGTCCATGCCCGCGCTGCCGACCGTGGCTGCCTGCGGCAGCGGAATGCTGTCGCCCAGGCGAGGATCGAGAATCTTCAGCTCGACGTCGATCATCCGCGCGCCGCCTTGTAGCGGTCGGCGATGCATTCGATGAGCTGGTGGGCGATCGCCGCCTTGTCGGCGCGCGGCAGTTCGCGCGCGCCGTCGGCCCAATAGAGCGTAATGGCGTTGTCGGCCGTTTCGAAGCCGAGACCTTCGCCAACCTGGTTGGCGGCGATCATGTCCAGGCCTTTGCGTTGAAGTTTGTCGCGCGCATAGGTCTCCACGTTCTGCGTTTCGGCGGCAAAGCCCACCAGGAACGGATGCGGTTGCTTGGCCGATAGGCTGGCGAGGATGTCCGGGTTCTCTGCCAGCTGCAGCGTGAGGGCCGCGCCGTCCTGCTTCTTCAGCTTGTGCTCGGCCACGCAGTTCGGGCGATAGTCGCCGACCGCGGCCGAGCCGATGTAGATGTCCGCATCGAGCGCCGCTTCCGTCACGGCCGCATGCATCTGCGCCGCGCTGCGCACGTCGATGCGCCGGGCAACACCGAACGGAGTGGCCATGCTGACCGGGCCGGCCACCAGCGTGACCTGCGCGCCGGCACGCGCCGCTGCCTCGGCGACGGCGAAACCCATGCGGCCCGAACTGCGGTTGCCGATGAAGCGCACCGGATCGATGTCTTCGTAGGTGGGGCCAGCGCTGACCACCACGCGCTTGCCGCGCAGCACCTGCTCGGCAAAGGACGCGANCATCGCCGCCCGCAATTCNCGCGGCTCCAGCATGCGGCCCGATCCGATTTCGCCGCAGGCCTGGTCGCCGGAGGCCGGCCCCAGGATATGCACGCCACGCGTGCGCAAGATCGCGACATTGGCCTGCACCGCCGCGTGCGCCCACATCTGCTGGTTCATCGCCGGCGCCACATACACCGGTGCCGCCGTGGCCAGGCACAGGGTGGTCAGCAGATCGTCGGCATGGCCGTGGGCGAGGCGGGCGATCAGGTCCGCGCTGGCCGGCGTGATCAGCACGCGCTCGGCCCAGCGCGCCAGTTCGATGTGGCCCATCGCCGCTTCGGCGGATTCGTCCCACAGGCTCACGCGGACCGGCTCGCCGGACAGCGCCTGGAAGGTCGTGGGCGTGACGAAACGCGTCGCGTTTTCCGTCATCACCACGCGCACGTGCGCGCCGAGGTCGCGCAGACGGCGGACCAGCTCGCAGGACTTGTAGGCGGCAATGCCGCCCGACACTCCCAAGACGATGCGGCGCTCAGCAAGACTCATGGTGTAAGACGGACCCGACGCTCAAATAGACGGCTAGCTTACCGGATTCACATACGCCAACTGCTGTCCGCAGAGCGCCTTGAACGGGATGCTGGTCACATGAGCATCCGACACTGGCCCGAGACCGAGCGGCCGCGCGAGAAATTATTGGCACACGGCAGCGCTTCGCTCTCCGATGCGGAGCTGCTCGCCGTGCTGCTTGGCAGCGGCGTGCGTGGCAAGGACGCCATCGCACTGGGGCGCGAACTGCTGATGCAGGCCGGCGGCCTGAATGCCCTGCTCAGCCGCCAGGATGGCGAACTGCGCGTCGTCGGGCTCGGCCCGGCCAAGCGCGCGCGGCTGGCCGCCGCCCTCGAACTGGCGCGGCGCAGCCTGGCCGAGCAACTTGCCGATCGGCCCTCGCTGGCCAACCCGCGCGAAAGCGGCGATTACCTGAGTGCGCGCCTGCGGCANNTGCCCTACGAGGTGTTCGCCTGCCTGTATCTGGACAACCGCCACCGCGTGCTTGCCTGTGAAGAACTGTTCCGCGGCACGGTGGATGGCGCCAGCGTGCATCCCCGCGAAGTGGTCCGGGCTTGCCTGAAGCACAATGCCGCAGCGGTGATCTTCGCCCACAACCATCCCAGCGGCGTGGCCGAGCCCAGCGCCGCCGACCAGGCCATCACGCGGGAGCTGGGCCAGGCGCTCCGGCTGATCGGCGTGCGCGTGCTGGATCACCTGGTGATCGGCCACGCCGAACCGGTTTCCATGGCCGCCCGCGGCCTGCTCTGAACGACGCGCAAAAAAAACGGCGCGACCGGGAGGGTGCGCGCCGGGAGCCGCATTGAGGGGAGGGTATGAGGGAATGCGGCGATCCCGTATCGAGCCGACGGGGGAGACGCCGGAGATACCCAGGTATTGTCGCGACGCGTCATGACCGGCGTATGACATCGTCGGTCAACGCTCCGCAAGGTTCCCCCAGCAAGCCAGGCCGACAGTGGCTGGCAAGACTTATGCACACAGCGGCCCAAAGCCCACTTAGCGTCATATCACCGAAAAGCACATCAAGTTCACAATTTAATTCATTGTTTTATAAAACTAATCTGCATGACAGTGTGGTTGCGGACGCGCTTTCACGCCATCTTGAATACGGCGCCTTCACTTTCCCCACAGACTTATCCACAGCTTGATCCACTGCGCTGCAGCAGCCCTGCAGGGGCGCGGCTGACATCCCCGGCAAGGCAGAGCCCGGCGCGGCGGTCTGTTACGATGCGCGGTTCCATTCCCGAACGATCCCCTCCCGTGAAAGAAGCGCTGCGCGAACTGGTCCATTCGGCTATCCGGACCCTGCAAGGCGAAGGCGTGCTGCCCGCCGACCTTGACCTGCCCACCTTCGTGATCGAGCGAGCCCGCAGCCGCGAACACGGCGATTTCGCCACCAACGCGGCCATGCTGCTGGCCAAGCCGGCGCGGGCCAAGCCGCGCGAGCTGGCCGAGAAACTGGTCGCCGCCCTGCCCGCCAATGCCTTGGTTGCCAAGGTGGAGATAGCCGGCCCCGGCTTCATCAACTTCTTCCTGGCGGCCACGGCTTACCACGCCGAGGCGGGACGCATTCTTTCCGAAGGTCCCACCTACGGCCGCAACAGGCACGGCGCCGGGCACACGGTGGGCGTGGAGTTCGTGTCGGCCAATCCAACCGGACCGCTGCACGTCGGCCATGGCCGCGCCGCCGCCATCGGCGACTGCCTGAGCCGCCTGCTCGAGGCCACCGGCTGGAACGTCAAGCGCGAGTTCTACTACAACGACGCCGGCGTGCAGATCCAGAACCTGGCGATCTCCGTGCAGGCGCGCGCGCGCGGTATTGCCCCGGGCGACCCCGGCTGGCCGGAAGACGGTTACCGCGGCGACTACATCGCCGACGTGGCGCGTGCCTACCTGGACGGCGAAACGGTCATCGCCGATGGCCATGCGGTGACCGGCGCCAAAGATCCGGACGATCTCGACGCGATCCGCCACTTCGCCGTCGCCGCACTGCGTCGCGAACAGGACCTGGACCTGCAGGCCTTCGGCGTCGGCTTCGACGTNTATTTCCTGGAGTCCTCGCTCTACACCGACGGCAAGGTGGAGGAAACCGTGCGNGAGCTGGTCGCCCACGGCCACACCTACGAAGAGGGCGGCGCGCTATGGCTGCGCACCACCGATTTCGGTGACGACAAGGACCGCGTGATGCGCAAGTCCGACGGCAGCTACACCTATTTCCTGCCGGACGTGGCCTATCACCGCAGCAAATGGCTGCGCGGCTACGAACGCGCGATCACCGAACTGGGTTCGGATCATCACGGCAGCCTCGCCCGCGTGCGCGCCGGCCTGCAGGCCTTGGACTGCGGCATTCCCAAAGGCTGGCCGGAATACGTGCTGCACCAGATGGTGACGGTGATGCGCGGCGGCGANGAAGTGAAGATCTCCAAGCGCGCCGGCAGCTACGTCACCCTGCGCGATCTGATCGACGAAACCGGNCGTGACGCCACGCGCTATTTCTTGATTGCGCGCAAGGCCGACTCGCAACTGGTGTTCGACATCGACCTCGCCCGCTCGCAAAGCAACGACAACCCGGTCTACTACATCCAGTACGCCCACGCCCGCGTCTGCCGCGTGCTGGAAGAGCTGGCCGAACGCGGCCTGCCGCCGGTGGACACGCAGGCCGGCATCGCCAGCATGACCCGGCTGGACACGGAACACGAGCAGATCCTGCTGACCGAGCTGTCACGCTATCCCGAAGTGGTGGAAGCCGCGGCCAACAATCTGGAACCGCACCTGATCGCCCAATATCTGCGCGAACTCGCTGGCGCGCTACACAGCTACTATCACGAGCACAAGTGGATCGTGGACGACGCCGAGCTGCGCAACGCGCGCATCACGCTCGCCGTCGCCACCCGCCAGGTGATACGCAACGGTTTGGATTTGCTGGGTCTCAGCGCCCCGGAGAAGATGTAAATGGCAACACGCAAGGGCAAAGGCCGCCAGGCCGTTCGCAACAACAGCGGCGGGTTTCCGGCCTGGGCCGGCATTCTGGTTGGCATCCTGATCGGCGGCCTGGTGGTCGTGGTGCTGATGCGCCACTCGCTGGTGCCGATGACGCCCAAAGGCCCGCAACCCAACCCGGAAGCCACCGCGCAACCCGGCAGCGACGAAGGCCTGACGCCCGCCAGCAGCAACACCGCGCCCAAGAAGCCGCAGTACGACTTCTACTCCGTGCTGTCGGAAAAAGAAGTGCGCATTCCGGATTCGGAAATCAGCGCGCAGGCCAAGGCAGAGCAGCAAGCGCGACAGAAGCAACAACAGCAGCAGGAACAGGCCCAGGCTGCCGCNNCCGCAGCGCCCAAGCTGCCGCCCAACGCACCAACGGCAGTCACCCAGAACATCACGGCCGCGCCGGCTTCGGCCGTGGCGCCGCCGCCTTCGAACGGCCCCAGCGGTTTTCTGCTGCAGGTCGGTGCGTTCCCCAGCGCTGCCGATGCGGAAACCTTGAAGGCGAAGCTCGCGCTGCAAGGCTTTGTCGCCAACGTGCAGTCGGTGAACGTCGGCGGCCAGACGTACCATCGCGTACGCCTGGGACCGTTCCATTCGGCGACGGACCTCGAATCGGCGAAGCAACGCTTGTCGGCGGCGGGCATTTCGGCGATTGCGTTGAAGGCCGGCGGCTGAGGCGCATTCCCATGCGGAGCGAACGAGGGCGCCAAAAGGCGCCCTTGTCATTTACGCTCAAAACGAGCGCCTACGATCCGTTTATTTCGGCCTGCGACAAACGGTTCCCTCCCCTGCTTGCAGGGGAGGGGGCGCATCCTGGTGAGTATCGAGTTGTACCGACTTGCCATGCTGTTAGACGAGTAGTGGGCAACTTGTAGAAGCGCCCTTATGCGTGCTGGCGCTTCAAACGGATCAACCCGGAAATATCATCGTCGCCATGCCCCTGCCGCATCAGCTCGGCATAGTCGGCCAGCGACTGCTCGATCACCACGCGTGACGTACCCGCCTTCTCGGCGATCCCACGCACGATGCCCAGATCCTTGTGCAGCAGCGCAAGCTTGAAGCCCACGCTGAACTGGTTCTTCAACATCGTCGCGCCGCGCTTCTCCAGGAACCAGTTGCTCGCGGCGCCCGCTCCCAGCGTGGGAATCAGGCGTTCCGGATCGAGACCCAAGGCCTCGCCCAGTGCCAGCCCTTCGCACACCGCCTGCGCAATGCCCGCCACCAGTACCTGGTTCACCGCCTTGGTGGCCTGGCCCGCGCCGACGTCGCCCAGATGCGTGATGCGCAAGGCATACGCTTCCAATACGGCTTCGCACGTTCGAGCACTGCGGCATCGCCGCCCACCATGATCGACAGCTTGCCGTTCTTGGCGCCTTCCACGCCGCCGGACACCGGCGCATCCAGGAAATGCGCATGCACCGCGGCGAGACGCGCCGCCGCTTGCTTGGCGGTATCGGGCGCAACGGTGGAATGATCGATCACGATCGTGCCGGGCTTTACGTGCGCTGCAAGCGCATCCACGGTGTTCAGCACATCGGCGTCGGCCGTGACGCACAGCGCGATCACCTCGCACTGCGCGGCCAGCTCCTCCAGCGCAGGCGCGCTGACGCCCCATGTGCGCGCAAGCGCTTCGGCCTTGGCATGCGTGCGGTTGGCTACCGCGTGCAGCAGGCCATGCTGCTGCAGATGTCCGGCCATCGGTTCGCCCATGGCGCCCAGACCGATGAATGCTGCCTTGAGAGTCATACGTAATCCTTGCTGGAGGAGGTCGATCGGTTGCAGGCCGTCAAGTATGAAGAACGCGGCAGGGCACTACCAAGTGCACGCTCAAAGATGCGCCAGCAGAAGCACAGCCAATGCCGCGATGACCCACATGGCCGGCCTCACGTCACGCGCCTTGCCGGTGGCGAGCTTGATCAGCACATAGGAAAGGAAGCCATAAGCCACGCCGTCGGTAATCGAATACGTCAGCGGAATCAGCAGGATCGCGACGAAGGCCGGCACCGCTTCGTCAAACCGCTGCCATTCGATGCGCGTGATCGCTCCGATCATGAACACGCCAACCAGGATCAACGCGGGCGCCGTCGCAATGGCGGGCACCAGCGAAAGCAGCGGCGAGAGAAACAGAAACGGCAGAAAGCACAGCCCNGCCACCACGGCGACCAGGCCGGTACGCCCGCCCTGCGAAATGCCCGCCGCCGACTCGATGAACGCATTGGCCGGACTCGTGCCCAGCNGCGCCGATACCAAAGCTGAAAACGCATCCACCCGCATCGATTGGCGGATGTTGCGCGGATCGCCGTTCTCGTCCAGCAGGTTGCCCGCATCCGACACCGCCATGAAGGTGGACAAGGCATCGAAGAACGAGGTGAACAGCATGACGAAGATGAAAGGCCAGTACGCCAGCTTCAGCGACCCCAGCAAATCGAGCTGGCCGATCGCGGAAAAATCCGGCAACGCGAAAAAGCCCTGCCAGTTCACCAAGGTCGCCGCGCCGCCATAAGCACTGCCGTCGCCCCACCANCGCCCGATCGGCATCGCCAGCACCGTGGTCAGCACGATGCCGAGCATCAGCGCGCCCTTGATGCGCCGTGCCACCAAAAAGATCGTCACCGCCAGCCCGGCGAGAAAAGTCAGCAGCACCGGATTGAGCTTCGCCGAATGCACCAAGGTCACCGGGTCGCCCACGATGAACTTGGCGTTGACCAGGCCGATCAGGCTGATAAACAAGCCGATGCCGCACGACACGGCGTGGCGCAGGTTTTCCGGAATGGCATCCACCACCAGCTTGCGCACGTTGAACAGCGCCAGCAGCGCGAAGATNACGCCCGACCAGAACACACAACCCAGCGCCGTCTGCCAGGACATGCCNCCGCCATGCACCATCACGAAGGCGAACAGCGCATTCATGCCCATGCCCGGCGCAACCAGCACCGGATTGCGTGCGTACAAGCCCATCGCACAGCTGCCGAAGAAGCTCACCAGCACGGTGGCCGTCAGCCCTGCCGAGAACGGCACCCCGCCATGCGCCAGCACCGCGGGATTGACCACGATGATGTACATCGACGTGAGAAACGTGGTGATGCCNGCCANCACCTCGACCCGGGTGCTGGAACCCGCAGCGCGGATGCCGAAGAACCGTTCCATGGCGGAAGCTTGTCCGCCTTCGCTATGCGCCATGTTGAACGGGTCCGCTTAAGGAAACCCGTATTCAGCCACGATGGACGTCATGTGTCACGAAAGGATTTTCCGCCGACGGCGGCTCCAGCCAGTGCGGATGGNTCAGCGTATGGCGCATGTCCGCCAGGCCGCTTTGCCAGTGCTCGTGCATGGTCGCCGCGCTGAACTCGTAGTCCTTGTAGTGCCCTTCGTACGGCTTGTCGCGATAGATCAGGTGGATCAGGTTGGTCAGCGCCCCATTGGCGTAGCGTTCGGCGCGCCGATAGGCNGGCGTGTCGCGCTTGTCCTCGGGGATCAGTTCCATCAACTCATGCAGGAAGCGTTGCTGCTCGCGCGTCTGGTGCATGTATTCGGTGACCAGGCGCGTGCGGCTGGAATACTGGATGTCTTTCGCACGTTCGGCCACGCCACCCATGTCGCGCGGCAAGGCGCCGACCGCGCTCCACAGGTCGACCTGGAAGATCAGCGCATCGCGATGCGGCCGCTCGGTCAGCACCTTGTACAGCGGCGTGTTGGAAACCATGCCGCCATCCCAGTAGTACTCGCCATCGATTTCCACCGCGGGAAATCCCGGCGGCAGTGCGCCCGACGCCATGAAATGCTCGGGCCGCAGCGTGTCATGGCGATTGTCGAAATAGGCGAAATTGCCGGTGCGCACATTCACCGCGCCCACCGATACGCGCACGCAGCTGGGGTGGTTGATGCGATCGAAATCGGCCAGCCGTTCCAGGGTTTCGCGCAACGGCGCCGTGTCATACCAGCTGGTGGTGGCCGGCGTGCCGTGCCACTGCAGGACCGGCGGCGGCATGCGTGGCTTGAAAAAGCCATACTGCCCTTCCATGANCGCCCGCCACGCGGCAAACATGTTGACGCCCTCGCGCACGATCGGCGGCATGCTCATGCCTTCGACCCACGGATAACCCGGGGAGCTCGGCCACAGCGCCGACTTGCAGATGCCTTCCCAGAATTCGGTCAAGCGTTCGACGCGGCGTTCCGGTGCATTGCCCGCGATAATGGCGGCGTTCAAGGCGCCGATGGAGATGCCGGCGATCCAGTTCGGATGCAACCCGGCTTCGGCCATCGCCTGGTACACGCCCGCCTGATACGCGCCCAGCGCGCCGCCGCCCTGCAGCACCAGTGCCGTGACCTTGTAGGCATCCTGGGCCGGATGTTGGGCGGCNGCCTCAGCCTTGGACGAGGTCTTCTTCTTCGCGTCCATAAGTCTTTCCTGTGTGGGCTTCTTCAGCGAGATAGTCGTAGACCACCGTGCCCAGGTCGAGCGTGAGGTCGGTGATGTAATGCACGGCCGATTCCACTTTCAGCACCGGCAGGTCGGCCACCGGGGCCAGCGCATGCGGATGCAGCTCCAGCGACGCGGGGCCGGTCCAGGCGCCTTTCAGCGTGACGTTGCTCGTGTAATAGCGCACCAGCTCGCAGATACGCGGCGTGCCGTCGACGTGCGGAATGATCTTCAACAAGAAGTTCGGCGCGGCNAGGCCGGCGAGAATCGCATCCGCATCCGCCGCCCGATGCTTGAAGCCCATGGTGGCCTTGGCCACGCGCACCTTGCCGTAATCGAGCGTGCCGACCAGCGTATCGATTTCCGTTTCCAAAATAGGGGTGGCCAGTTTCTTTGGAAAACCCCACAACTCGCGGCCACCGGCGATCGGCGGGTGATCGTTGAGATACATCGCATGCACGTAGCCGCCGCGCTCGCCGCGGAAGCTCACCGGTATCACCTGGCCCGATTCGGTGTAATCGCCGAAGCCGGTGGAATCGGGCATGCGGATGAACTCGTACTTCACTACCGGCTCGATGATTTCCAGCGGCTCCGGCACCACGGCGCGCAACGCGTCCATATCGGTGCGGTAGGTGATGACCAGGAATTCGCGGTTGACGAAGCGGTANGGGCCCTTGGGGAAGGCCGGGCTGGTCAGCGGCATGGCGAACGCNTTGGCTTTGACGTCGGCGATTTTCATTTTGAATTCCTTGTTGAGTAATGCCTGTGCGCTTGCATCCAGTCCCTCTTTGCTCGTCATCCCGGCGAACGCCGGGATCCAGTGACTTTGAGGCGCCTCAGAGGCGCTGGGCTCCGGCGTTCGCCGGGGTGACGGCGAGGTACCACTGAAGCAAAGCGGATTACTGCATGTACCAACCGTGGCTCACCACCAAGCTCTGCCCGGTCAGCGCCGCACTCGGGAACGCCGCCAGGAACAGCGCCGTCTGCGCGATGTCTTCGACCGTGGTGAATACGCCATCCACCGTGTCCTTCAGCATCACGTTCTTGATCACTTCGTCCTCGGTGATGCCCAGTTCCTTGGCCTGCTCGGGAATCTGCTTTTCCACCAGCGGCGTGCGCACGAAACCNGGGCAGATCACGTGCGAGCGCACGTTATGCGCCGCACCTTCTTTCGCCAGCGTGCGCGCAAGGCCGAGCAGGCCATGCTTGGCGGTGACGTATGCCGATTTCAGCTTCGAGGCTTCGTGCGAATGCACCGAGCCCATGTAGATGACCGTGCCNCCGCGATTGTCCTTGTACATGTACTTGAGCGCGGCCTTGGTGGTAAGGAAGCCGCCGTCGAGATGGATCGCCAGCATCTTCTTCCAGTCTGCAAACGCGAACTGNTCGATGGGGTTGATGATCTGCACGCCCGCGTTGGAAATCAGCACGTCCAGGCTGCCGAAGGCTTCCACCGTCTTGTCGGTGCCTGCGTTCACCGCGTCTTCGTTGGTGACGTCCATGGCGATGCCGATNGCCTTGCCGCCGGCCGCCTTGATCTCCGCCGCCGCCGCATCCGCGGCCTGCTGATTGATGTCGGCGATCGCCACCGCCGCACCGTTCTTCGCATATAGCTCGGCGATAGCCTTGCCCAGGCCGCTGGCGGCGCCCGTGATCAATGCAACCTTGCCGTCGAGACTTGCCATGTGCCACTCCTTCGGATGAATGAAAAAGGTGGGGCAGCACATCGGCCTGCCGCAGGATGTTTCGACGCTTCGCCGAAACATCCCTGAGGCTATCGCTAACGCATGCCCTCGGAGAGGTAGGTATAGCCGGTCAAACCTTCATTCAATGTTACAAACAGGCCTTCCGCCTGCTCGCCCTGGATGCCGGCGGCGGAAATCCGTTCACGGTAACTGCGGCGCAAGGCCTCCAGATCGTAGCCGACGTAGTCCAGCATCAGGTCGGTGGTATCCCCNCGCCGCNTGTGCGCGAACACGTANTGGCCACCATCNACGCGCACGTTCACCGCGTCGGTGTCACCGAACAGGTTGTGGATGTCGCCCAGGGTTTCCTGATAGGCGCCCACCATGAAGATGCCGAGGCGGTACGGCTCGCCCTCGTTCAAGGCGTGAAGCGGAAGGCTGACGTCCACGCCTTCGGCATCCACGTAGTGGTCGATGCGGCCGTCCGAATCGCAGGTCAGGTCCACCAGCACGCCGCGGCGCGTCGGCTGCTCGTGCAAGCGTGCGATCGGGGCGATCGGAAAGATCTGGTCGATCGCCCATACGTCGGGCACCGATTCGAACACGGAGAAGTTGACGAAGTATTTGTCGACCAGCTTTTCATCCAATTCGTCCAGCGCCTGGCGATGCGCACGCTCGGCNGGCAGCAGGCGCGCGCGCACCGCATTGGCGATGGCGTAGTAAAGCTCGTCCAGCCGCGCGCGCGCCGCCAGCGAAAGCTGGCCCAATGCATACAGCGTCTGGCCTTCCTGCACGTGGTGCTGGGCTTCGTGGAAAAGCTCCAGCGGCGGGCGCGTATCCAGTTCCTCGTGCACCTCGCGCAAGTGGCGAAGCACGGCCGGCTCATCGCCATCTGGCGGCGGCAAGCTGCCGGCGGGCACCGCTTCCACTTCGCTGACGTTCACCACCATCACGGCGTGATGGGCGGTCATGGCGCGCCCCGCCTCGGTAATGATGTGCGGCGCCTGCAGACCTTCGGCTTCGACCGCTTCGGCCAGCGACTGCACGATCGTCGCCGCATATTGTTCGATCGAATAATTGATCGAGTTGTGGCTGCGCGAGCGCGAGCCTTCGTAATCCACGCCCAGGCCGCCGCCCACGTCGACGATGTCCAGCGGCACGCCCATCTGCGTGAGTTCCACGAAATAGCGCGTGGCTTCGCGCATGCCGTTGGCGATGTCGCGCACGTTGGAAATCTGCGAGCCCATGTGGAAGTGCTGCAGCTTCAAGGTGTGCTTGAGGCCCGCCTGGTCGAGGCGCGCCACCAGTTCCAATACCTGCGCTGGCGACAGGCCGAACTTGCCCTTGTCGCCACCGGTGTTCTGCCATTTGCCCGCGCCGATGGACGCCAGGCGCACGCGCACGCCGAGCAGCGGCTCCACGTTCAAGGCGTTCGCTTCGCTGATCACATGATCGAGCTCGGACAACTTTTCGATCACGATATGGATGCGCAGGCCGAGCTTGCGCCCGATCAGCGCCAGGCGAACGTATTCGCGGTCCTTATAGCCATTGCAGATCACGATGGAGCCTGGCCGCGCCATCGCCAGCACCGCCATCAGTTCCGGCTTGGAGCCAGCCTCCAGGCCAAAGCCATGCGCGCCGGCCGCCACCAGTTCGGCCACCACGCCGCGCTGCTGGTTCACCTTGATCGGATAGACGGCGGTGTAGCCGCCCGCGTAATGCCACGCGTCGATCGCCTTGGCGAACGCGCCCTGCAAGCGCGCCAGGCGGTCGGCCAGGATGTCCGGGAAGCGCACCAGCAAGGGCAGGCGCAAGCCTTCGGCGCGGGCACGCTCGACGATGTCGGGAAGGGAAAAGCCGGGGCCGCTCGGGCCATGCGGACGGATCACGATGTGGCCGGCGTCGTTGACGTCGACATAGCCATCGCCCCAGTAGGGCACGGCGTAGGTATGACGGGCAGCATCGATATTCCAGGCGTTCGCCATGTGACGGTATCTCCTGATTGGGAGGATGTCGTCGTCGCAGCGGCGGAGCCTTGACGAACACAAAGCTCCCCAGCCGGAAGCCTCACACGCCGCGGGGCCGGAAGAGCCTGATGGCCGCCCATGGCGGCCGGTCGCGTATTGTAACGGCCGGCTGCGACAATTTGAGGTCAGCTTTTTGTTTCTCGTGGCAAAAGCCGGGGAGCGCCGGAGCTGCTGCGGCACGACTCCAACCGTTGCCGCTACAATTACTTTCCTTTAACCCGAGCTCCAAGGATCTGTCCGTCATGTCGCAGCCCAGCTGGTTCACCGAAGCACACCAGGCTTCCGGCTCCTCCATCGGTTATCGCGTTGAAAAGCTGCTGCATGCGGAGAAAACCCCGTTCCAGACCATCGAGATCTACCAGACCACCGACTGGGGCAACCTGATGGTGATCGACGGCTGCGTCATGCTCACCAGCCGCGACAACTTCCTCTACCACGAGATGATGACCCACCCGGCGCTGTTCACCCATGCGCGCGCCAAGCGCGTGGTGATCATCGGCGGCGGCGATTGCGGCACGCTGCGCGAAGTGCTCAAGCACGAGGAAGTGGAGCACGCGGCGCAGGTGGAAATCGACGAGCGCGTCACGCGCCTGGCCGAGCAGTATTTCCCTGAGCTGTGCGAATCCAACCACGATCCGCGCGCCGAGCTGCTCTTCATCGACGGCATCAAGTACATGGCCGAGGCGGAGCCCGAATCGCTGGACCTGATCATCGTCGATTCCACCGACCCGGTCGGCCCGGCCGAAGGCCTGTTCAACGCCGCGTTCTACACCAGCTGCCACAAGGCGCTGCGCCACGGCGGCATCCTGGTGCAGCAGAGCGAATCGCCGCTGGCGCACCTGGAGCTGATCAAGTCGATGCGCGCCGCCATGCGCACGGCCGGCTTCAGCGCGGTGAAGACGCTGCCGTTCCCGCAGCCGTGCTATCCCACCGGCTGGTGGAGCTGCACCATGTCGCGCAAGGGTGGCGATCTGGCCGGCTTCCGCGAGCGTGGCGCGCTCAGCAAGAATTTCGCCACCCGCTACTACAACGCCGAAGTGCACAAGGGTGCGCTGGCAGTGCCGGAATTCATGCGCGAGGCGCTGGGGGATTGAAAGCCGAGAATCGTAAATCGGGAATCGTAAATCGAAAAAACCAGCGCGAGTTCCGCGTTTAACTATTCTCGATTTACGGTTGACGATTCCCGCTAAAACAACCGGCTGCGCACCTTCGGCAGCACCACGATCACCAGCGTCGCCAGCGGACCAAACAGCAACGACAGCAGGAACCACAGCAGCCCGCTGCGGTTCTTGCCCTGCGCCAGGCCGGCATTGATCAGGGCCAGGGTGCCCCATCCCACAAACCACGGGGCGTTCGCCTGGGTCAACATCGAAAACGACTCCACAGCTATCTCCTGCGTTCCTCGTGGGCGGCGGTCCTGCATGCTACAGGAGCTTGCGCAGCATGCCCAACGCGCACGTTCAGCGAAGAAGCCCGTCGTTTGCCGTTCAGAACCCTCTCAAACCCGCGCGGTTATGCTGGCGGCTTTTATGACTCCACGGAGCAATGCCCATGCGCGGACGGCGCCTTGTTGCCCTCATCCTGACCGGCGCGTTGAGCGCGACGGCCGCTGCCGCCACACCCCAGGCCGGCCACCACACCACCGCCAAGGCGGCGGCATCTTCGCGCCAGGCGGCGCTGATCGCGTTCCAGACCGACCTTATTAATGTGCTGGTGCCCAGCGGCGATCCGGACCGCCTGCTGGCCGCCGCCCTGCTGGCCCGTCCGCTGCCGAACCCGAGCAAGCTGAACAGCTTTCACGCCCTGGTCGAGCGCGCCAGCCGCGCCGACGGTGCCGGCCCCGCCATCACCTGGGCGCGACTGGCCGATTGCAACGCCGATACCCAGTCCTGCCCCAACAGCGATGCGGTCACCCAGCTCACCCAGCAGGCGCCGGACAACGCGGCCGTGTGGCTGGTGAAGCTCAGCCAGGACGTCGGCACGCTGAAGAAGGACGATGCGCGCCAGGACCTGGCCAAGGCCGCATCCGCCAAGCTCTATGACGACTACAGCGGCGTCGCGCTGAAAGCGTTGGCCAACGCCGCCACCATGCTGCCGCCACCGGCCGCCACGCTGGATCCCAACTCCGATGCCGGCGCGAACGGCGTGCAGGTATTGATCGCCTACGGCTCCGCCGCCGGCATGCCGCAGCCGGCCCTGCGCGATACCGCTACCTATTGCGAAGCGCAGGCGCCGAAAGACAGCGCCGTGAAGGATGACTGCCTGAAGCTGGGCCAGCTCCTGGAGTGGGGTTCGAGCCCG
>JGI25156J39149_1000721_pt1 | contig 17568 bp, 9 predicted proteins | sample AraplaCL_Col_mMS_FD_39149 | JGI IMG/M metagenome (IMG submission 39149)
TACGCCCAGGATGCTCAACACCATGGGCGTCGCCACTGGCCGGCGGGTCTTCTCGGTTGCGCTCGAAGCGTCCCGATAGGACGTGTGCCGGGCAACGCCCGGCACTCAAGCGATTTCGTCAGGCCGCGGCTTCTGTGGCAGACATCAGCGCACTGCGTATCGCGCTGGCGAGTTCACTGGCCTGAAACTTCGCGACATAGCCGTTCGCGCCGGCGTTCTTCACATGCGCCTCGTTGGCCGCGCCGGTCAACGACGAATGGATGATCACCGGAATGTCGCGGGTGCGCTCGTCGGCCTTGATCTGGCGAGTCAGCATGAAGCCGTCCATCTCGGGCATTTCGAGGTCGGTCAGAACGAGCGCGATGCTGTCCTTGACGCGCGCGCCGTTGCTCTGTGCTTCGTCGGCGACTTGTTGCAAGGTCTGCCACGCCTCTTCGCCGGTCTTGGTCATCACGTATTCGGCGCCAATCGCGGTCAATGCCTGCTCGATCAGCTTGCGGGCGAAGCCGGAGTCGTCGGCGGCAAGAATCTTCGCGCCGGGGCGAATGCCGAGTGCATCGCCCACGGACGTCGGGTCGACGCTCGGGTGCTGCGAGGGGAACACGTCGCGCAACACCTGCTCGACGTCGATCACCTGCGCGAGCCGCGAATCGCCCGTATTGCCGTCGATCCGCGCAATGCTCGTCACCAGGTTGCCGCCCGCCGCGCCTTCTGCGGAGAGCACCTGATTCCACTCGAGTCGCACGATGTCGTCCACTTCCTCGACCGCGAAAGCCTGGGTGGAGCGCGCGAATTCGGTGACGAGCAGGATATTCAGGCCGCGCGTGGGCTCGCAGCCCATGAGCCGCGGCAAGTCGATCACGGGAATGATCTGCCCGCGAATGTCGACGGCGCCCATCACGAACGGCGACGAACCGGCGATCGGCGTGACCGGCGGCATCGTCGAAATTTCTCGGACCTTGAACACGTTGATGCCGTAAAGCTCATGCGCGTCACTGCCGGGGACGGAGCCCAGCCGATACAGCAGCAGTTCGAATTTGTTGGAACTCGTCAGGTTGCTGCGTTCGTCGTGCGCGCGGTTATCTGCTGCCATCGAATCTCTCCAGGATTGCGGTGCGTGGCGCGCTTGCATGGATTGATGCCGTCGCGCCTCTTACTTTTTGTTATCGGCGCGCTTGCCGAAAAATTCAGCGCTTTGCCGGATTTCTGCTGGCAATCCCTGGGTGAGCCACCTGATCTCATTCACGAGATAACGTCATTCGTGTGAAGGTTACCTGCCGTTACACAAGCCACAGCGTCGTATCACACCGCGCCGTGGCGCGCTTCTAGAATCTCCCGCGATGGACGGCGGTGCCACGCGGCGCCCCGTGCTCCGTTGCCGTTTCGCTTTCAATCCAAGGAGAACGTATGATCCGCTTGCCTCTCGCCACTATCGTCAACGCCACTATGGTGAGCCTGCTGACCGTCGCCACGGCCGCCAGCGCCCAGACGGCGCCGGCCCCCGCCGCAGCGGACGCGGGCCGTCTGCATGCTGCCGACCAGACGTTCATTGCCGACGGCACCAAGGCCGTCGCCACTCAACGCGATGCCGCGCGCATCGCCGCCTCACGTTCCGCGGACCGCGACGTCAAGGCATTCGCCGAGCGCGTCTCGACCGATAACGCTAAGATCTCGGACGCGCTTCGCGCGGCGAGCCCGCGCGGCGTCGACGTGCCGAAGAACGACCCTGACACTGCCGTGCTCGCGAGCATCAACAATCTGCGTGGCGCCGAGTTCGACAAGGCTTATATCGAGCAGGTCGCGCTCGCCGGCGAGCAGAAGGCATTGTCGGCGTTCCAGGCCGAGATCGCTTCGGGCCGCGATCCGCAATTGAAGGATGCGGCGAAAAAGGCGCTGCCGACCATTCAGGAGCATTACGCGATGGCGCAGGAACTGGCCAAACGCAAGCATCTGACGGCGGCGCAGTAAAGCACTGCACGCGTGCCGCCTCGCTGGGACAAAGCGGCGCGGCGCGCGTTTTTTCCGGATTCATCGCATGAAGAAGCCTGCCAATCTGGCGCAACAGTTGGACCATATGCTTAGGCAAGCGGTCGCGCTTCAACAGAACGGCGCGTTGGCCGAGGCGCAGGAACTTTATCGCGAGATTCTCGAGCTTAGGCCTCGCCATTTCGACGCGCTGCAACTGCTGGGCGCATTGGCGTTGCAAAGCGGCCGCATCGAAGAGGGCGTCGATCTGCTCGCGAGGGCGCTCGCGGTCAACCCGAAACAGGCCGCGGTTCATTCCAACCTGGCGTATGCGTTAAACGCGCTGCATCGTTTCGATCAGGCGTTGGCCAGTGCGAACCGCGCGCTCGCCTTGCAGCCGCAGTTTCCCGACGCGCTCAATAATCGCGGCAACGCGCAGGCGGGCCTCGATCGTCCGCTCGACGCGCTCGCGAGCTTCGACCGGGCGATCGCGCTCGCCCCCGATTTCGCGCAGGCCTGGAACAACCGCGCGTGCGTGCTGCGCGATCTGGGCCGTCCCGCCGACGCATTGGCCAGCTGCGACCGTGCGCTTGCGCTGCAACCGGGTTACGCCGAAGCATGGAGCAATCGCGGCAATGCGCTTTCCGATATGAACGAGCCGCATGAAGCCGAGCGCTGCTATCAGCGCGCGCTTGAATTGGCGCCGGGCTTCGTCGACGCATGGAATAACCTCGGTCTTACGCAGATCGATCAGGGCCGGCATGAGCAGGCGCTTGCCAGCTATCAGCGCGCGCTCGCGCTCAATCCCGAAGCCGCCGAGACCCACTGGAACGAAGCGCTGTGTCTGCTGCAATTGGGGCAGCTCGAAGCGGGCTGGCGGAAGTATGAATGGCGCTGGGAGCGTAGCCGCATCAAGGCGAGCCGGCGCGTCATCGCGCAACCGCTTTGGCTCGGCGACTTTTCGCTCGACGGCAAGACGATTCTGTTGCACGCCGAGCAAGGGCTGGGCGACACGCTGCAGTTCTGCCGCTATGCGGCAATGGTGTCGAAGCTCGGCGCGAAGGTCATACTCGAAGTGCAGCCTGAATTGCGGCGGCTGATGTCCACGCTCGACGGCGCAGATCAGATCGTCGAAGCGGGCGAACCGCTACCGCCGTTCGATTGCCACTGTCCGCTGTTGAGCTTGCCGCTCGCGCTCGGCACGTCGCCCGGCAGCATTCCGTCGACCACGCCTTATCTTTTTGCGGAGCCCGCTGCGGCGCGCGCATGGGGCGAGCGTATCGACGCTGACGCACGAGGCCGCCTCAAGGTCGGCCTCGTCTGGGCCGGCGGGAACCGTCCGCACGTAGCGGAGCTTCGCAAGAACGACGCGCGCCGTTCGCTCACATTCGCGCGCTTCGCGCCGCTTCTCGATGTGCCCAACGTGCAGTTCTTCAGTCTGCAAAAAGGACCGGCGGCGCAACAATTGACTACCGGCGAATGCGCCGCGCATATCGTTGACCACACCGGCGAACTGCACGATTTCGCCGACACCGCAGCGCTCGTCGCGAACCTCGATCTGGTGATTTCCGTCGACACATCCACCGCGCATCTCGCCGGCGCACTGAACAGGCCGGTATGGATTCTCAACCGCTTCGACACCTGCTGGCGCTGGATGCTGGAGCGCAGCGACACGCCCTGGTATCCGCGCGCAAGGCTCTTCAGGCAACCGTCGCTGGGCGATTGGGACAGCGTGATGGAAACCGTGCGCGCAGCGCTCGCCGACCACGCGCTCACGTGGACCGGCGTAGACTGAACGTCCGTTTAAATGACGGCTATGCCACGGAGATTCATCAATGGAATACAGACATCTGGGTGCATCCGGTTTCAAGGTGCCGGTGCTGAGTTTCGGCACGGGCACGTTCGGCGGCAAGGGTGATTTTTTTCAGGCGTGGGGCTCGACGGACGTCGATGAAGCACGGCGTCTGATCGACATTTGCCTCGATGCGGGCGTGACGATGTTCGACACCGCAGACATCTATTCGCGCGGCGCTTCGGAGTCGGTGCTCGGCGAAGCGCTGAAAGGCAAGCGCGATAAGGTGATCATCTCGACCAAGGCGACCTTCCGTTTCGACGACGGTCCGAACAACGTCGGCTCATCGCGCTTTCATCTGATTCAGGCAGTGGACGCAGCGCTCAAGCGCTTGCAAACCGATTACATCGACCTTTTTCAGTTGCATGGTTTCGACGCCAGAACGCCGGTCACGGAAGTGCTGTCCACGCTCGACGACCTGGTGCGCGCAGGCAAGATCCGCTACACGGGTGTGTCGAACTTTTCCGGCTGGCATCTGATGAAGTCGCTGGACACGGCGGACCGCTACGGCTACCCGCGTTATGTCGCGAACCAGACTTACTACTCGCTCGTCGGGCGCGATTACGAGTGGGAACTGATGCCGCTCGGCGTCGATCAGGGCGTGGGCGCGGTGGTGTGGAGCCCGCTCGGCTGGGGACGTCTGACCGGCAAGATCAAGCGCGGCCAGCCGTTGCCCGATACGAGCCGTTTGCACAAGACCGCCGACATGGGGCCGCCGGTGCCGGACGAGTATTTGTACCGCGTGCTCGATACGATCGACGAGATCGCCATGGAAACCGGCAAGACCGTGCCGCAGATCGCGCTGAACTGGCTGTTGCAACGTCCGACGGTGTCGACCGTGCTGATCGGCGCACGCAATGAAGAGCAGTTGCGGCAGAACCTGGGCGCGGTCGGCTGGAACCTGACGCCGGAGCAGGTCGCGCGGCTCGATGCGGCGAGCGCCGTGCGGCCGGCTTATCCGTACTGGCATCAGGAAGGATTCGCCGAGCGCAATCCCAAAGCGGTATAGGCGGGCGGTTCGCTGCGAGTTCTAACGCGTGAGCCCGGCGGCTCGTCACGAGTGCCCGGACTCACGCATGCTGCAAGTTCGATTAGACCACTGCGTTGAGCCGCTTCAGATTGCTGGAGCGGCGCCCGACACGCCTCAAGCCAATCCGCCGTTTGCCCGCAGCACTTGCCCGTTGACCCACGCGGCCGCCGGGCTGGCGAGAAACGCCACCACCGACGCAATATCTTCCGGTTGCCCGAGGCGTTCCAGCGGCGGCATCTTTGCAAAGTGTTGAATCTGCTCGTCGGTCTTGCCGTCGAAGAACAGCGCCGTCGCGACCGGGCCCGGCGCCACCGCGTTCACCGTGATGTTGCGCCCGCGCAGTTCCTTCGCGAACACGTGCGTGAACGTTTCCACCGCGGCTTTGGTCGCGCTGTAGATCGCGTAGCCAGGCATGTTCAGCGCGACGGTCGTGCTCGAAAAGTTGATGATGCGTCCACCGTCGTTCATGCGGCCCGCCGCTTCGCGCAACGTATTGAAGGTGCCGCGCACGTTGATGTCGAATGTGCGGTCGTACAACTCGTCGCTCGTGTCGGCGAGCGGCGTCGGCTTGATCACGCCGGCGTTGTTGATCAGCACGTCCACTTTGCCCAGTTGCTGCTCGGCGGTTTCGAACATGCGGCGCACGTCGGCAGCCTTCGACACATCGGCCTTCACCGCCACCGCCCGGCCACCCGCGCCGTTGAGTTCGGCGACGAGCGCGTCGGCCTCGCTGGAACTCGACGCATAGTTGACGACGACGGCAAAGCCGTCGCTCGAAAGGCGTCGCGCAATGGCTGCGCCGATGCCTCGCGATGCGCCGGTAACGATAGCGACTTGTGCGTTCCTGATCGTGTTCATGGTGCGTTTCCTTTTCGGTATGGAGTTGGTGAGTGAATGATGAACGCTTTGTGCTTCGAGATAATCAGGTTAGACTCGCCATCATCATTCGATCTTCTTTAACAATAGCGCCCATATGGACCGTTTCGAAGAAATGCGTGTGTTCGTGCGGGTCGCCGAGCGGCAAAGCTTCACGCGCGCGTCCGACGACTTGCAGATTCCGCGCGCCACGGTCACGAACCTCATCAAACGTCTGGAGGAGCGGCTCGGCGCGCGGCTGCTTGAGCGCACCACGCGAACGGTTCGCCTGACGCCCGACGGGCAGGCATATTACGGACGCTGCGTGCGGTTGATCGCCGATATGGAAGAGGCCGAGGGCTCGTTCTCTAACCTGGCGCCCAAAGGCCTGTTACGTGTGAATCTGCAAGGCACGCTCGCCCGGCACTTCGTCGTGCCGACGCTGCCGGCGTTCCTTGCACGCTACCCCGATATCGAACTGACAATCGGCGAAGACGACCGTCTGGTCGACCTGGTGCGCGAGGGCATCGACTGCGTGCTGCGGGCGGGCACGCTGCAAGATTCGTCGATGGTCGGGCGCCGCGTCGCGCAACTGCAGCAAGTGACGGTGGCGAGCCCGGCTTATCTGGAGAAATATGGCGAGCCCGCCGATCCGTCGGCGCTCGAATCGCACCGCGCGGTCAACTATGTGTCTAGCGCAACGGGCAAGCCGGTGCCGCTCGAATTCGACATCGAAGGCCGCATTACGCCGATGCTGTTGCCCGGCGCGGTGTCCGTGACGGGCGTCGAGCTCTATACGGGTTCGGCGGTGGCCGGGCTGGGCATGGTCCAGGTGCCGCGCTATCGCGTGTCGGATGAACTGGCAAGCGGGCGTCTTAAGATCATTCTCGCGAATTTTCCGCCGCCGCCGATGCCGGTGTCCGTGCTGTATCCGCAGAATCGGCAACTGTCGTCGCGGGTGCGCGTGTTTGCAACGTGGCTGCGCGATATCTTCGAGGCGGCGGGCACGGCGTAAGCGCCGCCATGTAAGGTCTCATGGGATGATGTGCGCCGCACATCGGGTGCGGAACCTGCAACAAGGGAGCAGCAAGATGATCGATGGACTGGTGAGCGGGCGCCTGTATGGCGAGGCGCAGCTTCGCACGGGGCAAAACGGTACGCGCTTCGTGACCTGCAAGGTGCGCGCGGTCACCAATGACGGCGACACGATTTTCGTCAACGTGATCGCGTTCGATAACGGCGTGCAAACCGCGCTGCTTGCGTTGAGCGACGCGGACAGCGTTGCGCTGAGCGGGGCAATCACGCCCAAGGTGTGGACCGACAAGAACGGCCTCGTCAAACCGGCCGTCGACATGGTCGCTCACAAGCTCCTGACAGCCTACGAAGGGCGCAAGGACGCCGACACGTGACGGCTGACGCCGCGCGCGGCATGGCGCCGGCCGTGTAGCGGGGCGTTATGACACGAAGTGCGCCAAACTTGGCCGGTGCGCGTCGTGGAAAACTGTATAAATATACAGTATAGTGTTCAACTGCAAGCGGGGCGCGGCTTCAGCGGCTCAGCGCCCGTTTGCACTGAACTTGCGCGGTCGCGAGGCGTCCGTGAGAGGTGGCCCACTCATTCAGACGGTCGAAAAATTGTCATCCAACGGCATCATCAAGATTCGCGGCGCGCGCCAGCACAACCTCAAAAACGTCGATCTCGACGTGAAAACCGGCGAAATGACGGTCGTTACCGGCCCGTCCGGGTCCGGCAAGTCGAGCCTCGTGTTCGACACGCTTTACGCGGAAGGGCAGCGGCGCTACGTCGAAACGTTTAGCGCGTACGCGCGGCAGTTCCTTGATCGCATGGACCGGCCGCAAGTCGACCGGGTCGACGGCGTGCCGCCCGCCATCGCGATCGACCAGACCAATCCGGTGCGTAGTTCGCGCTCCACCGTCGGCACCATGACGGAGCTCAACGACCATCTGAAGCTCCTCTACGCGCGCGCGGCCGAACTGTTCGACCGCAAGACGGCGCATCAGGTGCGTCACGACACGCCTGAAACGATCTATGCCGAGCTGCTCGAACGCACGGAAAAGGACGATCCGCGGCTTGTCGTCACGTTCCCGGTCGAATTGCCGGAGTCGGCGTCCGAGCAGGAAGTGGAGCAATGGCTGTCGGCGAGCGGCTACACGCGTGTGCAGGCCCAGCGCGAGGTCGAGTCGCCTACCGGCAGGCGCAAACTGCTGGACGTCGTCGCCGACCGTTTCCGCCTGCGCCAGGCGGACAAGCAGCGCGTTGTCGAGGCGATCGAGGCGTCGCTCAAGCGCGGCGGCGGGCGCGTGAATATCTACGTGCTGCCGCCGGCTTCCGAAGGCCAGCAGCCGCCTGAGGCACAGCAAGCCGAGCCGCAAATCTGGCGTTTCTCCACGGGGCTGCACAGCCCGGAGAGCGATCTGCGCTACGCCGATCCGCAACCGGCGCTGTTCTCGTTCAACTCGGCCTACGGTGCGTGCGAGGTCTGCCGCGGGTTCGGCCGCGTGATCGGCGTCGACCTGGGTCTCGTGATTCCAGACGCGCGCAAGACGCTGCGCGACGGCGCGATCAAGCCCATGCAAACGCCGGCGTGGAAGGAGTGTCAGGACGATCTGATGCGCTACGCGGCGAAGGCCGACATACGCCGCGGCACGCCGTGGGGCGAACTCACGGACGCCGAGCGTGACTGGGTGATCAACGGCTCGCCTGACTGGAACGGCAAGTGGCAAAGCCATTGGTACGGCGTCAAACGCTTTTTCGAATATCTCGAATCGAAAGCGTACAAGATGCATATCCGCGTGCTGCTGTCGAAATACCGCAGCTACACGCCATGCGAAACCTGCGGCGGTGCGCGCCTGAAGACGGAATCGCTGCTTTGGCGCCTCGGCAGCAAGAAGAACGCCGACGACGTGCTGACGCCCGCACAGCGCTTCATGCCGCGCGGCGTCGAATGGAACCGCGCTCAACTCGAAGCGTTGCCCGGTCTCACCGTGCACGACCTGATGCTGATGCCGATCGAGCGCATCCGCCGCTTCTTCGACGAAATCGGTTTGCCGAGCGCTTTGCTCGACGACGCGCTCAAGCTGCTGCTCGCGGAAGTGCGCACACGCCTCAAATACCTGTGCGACGTCGGGCTCGGCTACCTGACCCTCGACCGCCAAAGCCGCACGCTGTCGGGCGGCGAAGTGCAGCGGATCAATCTGACCACGGCGCTCGGCACGTCGCTCACTAAAACGCTGTTCGTGCTCGACGAACCGAGTATCGGCCTGCATCCGCGCGATCTGAACCGTATCGTCGAAGCCATGCATCGTCTGCGGGACGCGGGCAATACGCTGGTGGTTGTCGAACACGATCCGTCGGTCATGCTGGCGGCCGATCGCCTGATCGACATGGGTCCGGGGCCGGGCGAGCGGGGCGGCTCGATCATTTACGACGGTGTGCCCGAGGCCATCCGCTCGTCGGGCACGCTCACCGGCGAATATCTCGGCGGCCGCCGGCACGTGGCGGACGCGGCGCACTGGTCGCAGCGCCCGGTCGACGCGAGCACGCCTCGCATCGTGCTCGAAGGCGCGACCGAACATAATTTGCGCGACGTGACGGTGGAGATTCCGCTGCAACGGCTCGTCTGCGTAACGGGTGTGTCGGGCTCCGGCAAATCCACGTTGCTGCAAGACGTGCTGTACCCGGCCATGGCGCGGCACTTCGGTCTCGCCACCGAGTCACCCGGTGCATTTCGCAGCCTCACCGGCGCGGACCAGGTGACCGACGTCGTGTTCGTCGACCAGTCGCCTATCGGCAAGACTGCACGCTCCAATCCGGCGAGCTACGTCGGCGCGTTCGACGAGATCCGCAAGCTGTTCGCGAAGGCGCCGCTTGCGCAACAACGCGGCTATGGCCCGGGCATGTTCAGCTTCAATTCCGGCGACGGGCGCTGCCCGACGTGCGGCGGTTCGGGCTTCGAACATATCGAAATGCAGTTCTTGAGCGACGTGTATTTGCGCTGTCCGGACTGCGACGGCCGCCGTTATCGCGCCGAACTGCTCGAAGTGAAGATCGAGCGCGGCGAACCCGCACGTGCGTTGAGCATCGCAGACGTGCTCGAACTGACCGTCAGCGAAGCCGCCGCCTATTTTTCGAAGGACGCCGAAGTATTACGCGTGCTGCAGCCTATCGTCGACGTGGGCCTCGAATACGTGAAGCTCGGCCAGCCGGTGCCCACGTTGTCGGGCGGCGAGGCGCAGCGGCTCAAACTCGCGGGCTTTCTCGCTGAGTCCGCGCAGGCGCGCACCGCGCGCGGCGCGAAGCAGGCAGTCGCCAAACGGCTTTTCATGTTCGACGAGCCGACCACCGGCCTGCATTTCGACGATATTGCCAAGCTGATGCAGGCGTTCGGCAAGCTGCTGGCAAGCGGCCATTCGCTGATCGTGATCGAGCACAATCTCGACGTGATTCGCGCGGCAGACTGGATCATCGACCTCGGTCCAGAAGGCGGCGACGGCGGTGGCCGCGTGTTGTGCGCCGGCACGCCCGAAGACGTCAAGGAGTGCCCCGAATCGCATACCGGCGAAGCGCTGTTGCACTACGACCGCGCAATGAGCGCGGCTGCGCAGCCTGCCGAGGAGGCATCGCAAGGCATTCCGTTGCAGAAGGCGCTGAGCGCGGCGCGCGCGCGCCGTGCCATCGAAGGCGAAGACGTGGTACGCATCGTCAACGCGCGCGAGCACAACCTGAAAGCGCTGGACGTCGACATCCCGCATGGCAAGTTCAATGTCATCACCGGTGTGTCGGGGTCGGGCAAGTCGACGCTCGCGTTCGACATTCTTTTCCACGAAGGGCAACGCCGCTATCTCGAATCGCTCAATGCGTACGCGCGTTCCATCGTGCAGCCCGCCGGCCGGCCTGAGGTCGACGCCGTGTACGGCATCCCGCCGACGGTCGCGATCGAACAGCGTCTGTCGCGCGGCGGCCGCAAGAGTACGGTGGCGACCACGTCCGAGGTGTGGCATTTCCTGCGCCTGCTGTATGTGAAGCTCGGTTTGCAGCATTGCATTCATGACGGCACACCGGTTACGTCGCAAAGCGTCGAGTCCATCGCCGCGCAATTGCTGCGTGACCATAAGGGGCAGCACGTCGGCTTCCTCGCTCCGCTCGTGGTCAACCGCAAAGGCGTGTACACCGATCTCGCGAAGTGGGCAAAAGCGCGGGGCAATACGCATCTGCGGGTGGACGGCGAATTCGTGCCGGTGGACCCGTGGCCGAAGCTCGACCGCTTCCGTGAGCACACTATCGAACTGCCGGTCGCCGACCTGATCGTGTCGGCGGACAACGAAGCGGAACTGCGGCACGCGCTCGATCAAACGCTGGAAGTCGGCAAGGGTGTGATGCATCTGCTCGCGCCGCTCGACGGTCTGCATGACGCAATAAACGGCGGGCAGCCCACCGCGAAGCTCGGCGCGGTCAAGGTGCTCTCCACCAAGCGGGCGTGTCCGGTTTGCGGCACGAGCTACCCCGAGCTCGATCCGCGCATGTTCTCGTATAACAGCAAGCACGGCTGGTGCACGACCTGTGTGGGCACGGGGCTCGCGCTTACACGCGAGCAACGCGCCGCGTACGACGACACGATCGTCGTAGACGACAATCGTGGCCGCGAACAGAGTTTGCCGTCGGAAGAGCAGGAACCTGAGGGTCTCGTCGACGAACCGTGTCCGGATTGCGTGGGCACGCGTTTGAATCCCACCGCGCGCGCCGTCACGTTCGACGCGCAAGCCATTACCGACGTCGCGCAGTGGACCGTGTCGGACACGCGCACGTGGATCGACGGTTTGCACATGACAGGCCGCGACGCTGAGATTGCGCGCGACGTGGTGAGCGAGATCGGCAGCCGTTTGCAGTTTCTCGAAGAGGTCGGGCTCGGTTATCTGAGCCTCGACCGGGCAGCGCCGAGCCTGTCGGGCGGCGANGCGCAACGCATTCGCCTCGCCGCGCAACTGGGCAGCAATCTGCAGGGCGTCTGCTATGTGCTGGACGAGCCGACCATCGGCCTGCATCCACGCGACAATCAGATCCTGCTGAACGCGCTGCGCAAGCTCGGCGACAAGGGCAATACGCTCGTGGTCGTCGAGCACGACGAAGACACGATCCGGCGGGCCGATCACATCATCGACATCGGGCCGGGCGCCGGCAAGCGCGGCGGCACGCTGATCGCGCAGGGCAGCGTGGCGGATCTGTCCGCGCAGCCCGAATCGCTGACGGGTCAGTTTCTCGCAACGCCCATCGTGCATCCGCTACAGCCGCGTCGCAAAGTCGTCGCGCCAGGCAAGCGCGCGGCGGCGGTGCCCGAGAACTGGCTGACCGTGCACGGCGGCAAACTGCACAATCTGCGCAACGTCACCGTGGGCATTCCGCTGTCGCGGCTCGTCGCGGTAACGGGTGTCAGCGGCTCGGGCAAGTCCACGCTTGCGCGTGACGTGCTCATGGCGAACCTGCTCGACGCAGTTGGGCGCTCGGTGTTGTCGTCGCCGGCTACGCGTCGGGCGCGAGCGGCGGCAGAAGAGAAGCCCGCCGCGAACCGCCGTTCGAGCGTGCTCGCGCGCACCGCGCCGCGTGCTCCGCTGAACGTCACGCATGCGTGGCAGGGCTGCGATTCGATTACGGGTTGGGAAAGCATCGACCGCGTGCTGGAAGTCGATCAGACGCCAATCGGCAAGACGCCGCGCTCGTGTCCCGCAACGTATATCGGCGTGTGGGACGCAATTCGCAAGCTGTTTGCCGGCACGCTCGAAGCTCGCGCGCGGGGCTACACGGCGTCGCGCTTCTCGTTCAACACAGGCGAGGGCCGCTGCCCGGCTTGTGAAGGGCAAGGCGTGCGCACCATCGGCATGAGCTTCCTGCCGGATGTGAAAGTGCCGTGCGATGTCTGCCACGGGCAGCGCTTCAACCCGGAAACGCTCGCAGTGACATGGCGGGGCAAGAATATCGGCGACGTGCTCACCATGGAAATCGACGAGGCTGTCGAGTTCTTTGCGCCGATCTCGAACATTGCGCATCCTCTGCAGTTGATGAAAGACGTGGGGCTCGGTTACCTCACGCTCGGTCAGCCATCGCCTACCTTGTCGGGCGGCGAGGCGCAGCGCATCAAACTCGTCACCGAGTTGAGCAAGGTGCGCGACGACATTACGCGGCGCGGTCAGAAACCGCCGCATACGTTGTATGTGCTCGACGAGCCGACGGTTGGCCTGCATATGGCCGACGTCGCCAAGTTGATTCGCGTGCTGCATCGTCTCGCTGACGGTGGCCATAGCGTCGTGGTGATCGAGCATGACCTCGATGTGATCGCCGAGGCAGACTGGATCATCGACCTCGGACCCGAAGGCGGTGTGGGTGGCGGGACAGTCGTCGCTGCTACGGACCCCGAAGGAATCGTGCAGGTTCGCGCGAGCCACACCGGCGCAGCGTTGAAGCCTGTGCTCGACCGTACTGCAGATGGCGGCGCTCGGGCTGCGCAAGTCGAAGCGGGCGAAGGCACCAACGGGTAGCGGAAACTCCGAGTCGCGTAGCAAAAGAGAGGGCCCGCATTGCCGACCAGGCGATGCGGGCCCTTTCCATTCCACTAGAGCATGTTTAGTTCGAGACAATGTTTTGTTTAGTGCACTGTCACGTCGTCGTATATCGCAAGCCGGGTTGGCACACGAGCAAATGCGAAAAACTTAGAACGTCCCGTCTAAAGGCCGGGCAGTGCCAGATTGAAACAATGCCATCAAAAAAAGTTTGACGCCCGATTTTGATTTGTTATTGTCCCTGTCCATTGAGTGTTTCATAACGCTTGGTGCGTTGGCGGGACACGCGCACCGGGCTCTTCTTTACGCTTTTCCAGCCTGTTTGAAAGCCACGCGTCCGTAATTCGGCCGCCGCTTCCGCTCGCGCTGGAAATTGGTAATCGCTTGCCACGACCGTCTGAGGCGTGGTCCAGCTTTGCGACATAGCAGCCGGACGAGCAGTGGGTGTGGTGCGCGAAACAATATTTGCTTATATCAAACAAATTTTGACTACGTGATTCTGACTTGCTATGTTTCTGCCACCGCATGACATGCAGCGCAATTTGAGCTGAGCCTTGCGCGCAGGCGGGTCTGTGGCAATAGTGTTCCCCAGTCAGTGAATCTTTCAACTCACTGACAGATCAGCTGGTTAGAAGCAAGCTCGCACCGGAAGTGCCCTCGGCAGAACGCTGGCGGGTTGATTAAAAGTTAGGCATCCAAAGTGTTTATGTCTCAGTGAATGTGCCGAGCCGCGCCGAAAATGGCGTGCCGCGAAAGCGGACTGGTTCACCTCGACATGAACATTGCACGAAATAGAAAAGCTTTCATTTCTGTTAGTAAATTAGTAGTCCAATTCAATCGATTGAATTGGATTCGTATCGCCTTTCGCAAAGTGATTGGATTAAACGCAATTTAATCGTTTTGGACTTATTTGCACTAATGCTGGGCATATTCGGTAAAGCGTGGTGCGCCGTCGTCGTAAAAAGGGCAGGGAAGTTCATAAGGCTTTTCTTTGCACAACAGGTGTGGTCTTACTGACAAGTGAGAAGGGGAAAATGAAACAAAGGGCATTGGCGTTGGCCATCAAAAGGATGCTTTGGGCAGAACTCGCCTTGTCGGCGGCTATGGCCGCACCGGCGTTTGCACAAAGCCAGCCGGCGACGACCGGCAACACCGCGGCCACTACGACGTCGGAAGCCACTCCGACAGCGACGGACTCGGGCAACGTAACGAAGATGCAGCGCGTGGAAGTTACCGGCTCGCTGATCCGCACGTCGGATAAGGTCGGCAATACCGAGGTGCAAACCATCACGCCGAAGGAAATCGAGCAGAGCGGTTACACGACCGTGGCTGATTTCCTGCGCGGCACGTCCGCCAACTCGGGCAGCAGTTGGGGCCAAACGACCATGAACAGCTCGGCGCAAGGCGGTGGGGGCATCGCGTTGCGCGGACTGAGCGAAAAGTACACGCTGGTTCTGGTGGACGGACAGCGCGTCGCCAATTACGGCAAGGCGGTGAACTTCACCGACACGTTCTTCGACGTCAACTCGATCCCGCTCAATATGGTGGATCACATCGACATCGTGAAGACGGGCGCCGTGTCGGTGTACGGCTCGGACGCGATTGCCGGCGTGGTCAACATCATCACGAAGAAGAACTTCCAGGGCTTGCAGTTCGACGGCCAACTGGGCAAGGCGCAGCATCCGGGCGACGCGCAGGGCAACTTCGGCGTGCTCGGCGGCTTCGGCGATCTGAATTCCGACCGCTTCAACGTAACGGCTGCGGCGAGCTATTACCGCGACACTGGCTCCTCGCTCGCCGATCGTTCGATGACGGCCAACCAGGACTTCAGCCAGTTCCCCGGCGGCCTTGCAGGCCCGCTAGGGCCGAACCAGCAGTCGTACTGGACGGCTCCTGACGGCACCAAGACCGCGCTCAACCCATGCCCTCCCGGCAGCGTGTCGGCGGACGGCGGCGCGGAGTGTAAATCGAATCCCGCGAGCACGACCTCGCTGGTTCCGTCTACAACGCGTTTGAACGCGAAGGTGCGAGGCACCTTCAAGATCAATGACGACGTGCAGGCCTACGCGGACCTATGGGTGAGCCGCAACGAAACCGTGCAGAACGAAGGCCCCGCGGCACTTTCAAGCATAACCAACGCCTACAATCCGGCCACCGGTTCCGCGCTGCCGCTGTCGCGCACCGTTCCGGGGACCAATCCGTACAACCCGTTCGGCGCACCGGCGCAGATCAACTACACGTTCCCCAACACTATTTCAGCGGATACGGTGTCCACCTTCTGGCGTGCGATGACCGGCGTGAAGGGCTCGTTCACCACGCAGAAGTTCGGCGACTGGGACTGGTCTGCGGACTACGGTCATTCGCAAAGCACCGTGGACACGACCTACAGAAACATGTTGAACGTGGCGGGTGTCGAGAACATCTTGCAGAACGGCGTGTATGACTTCGCGAATCCGTCGGCCACGCCTAACGGGCTGAACGGCGTGTTCCAGAACGACTACGAACAGGCTATCTCGAAGCTCGACAGCGTGACGGCGAAAACCTCGACCGGCAATCTGTTCAATCTGCCGGGCGGTCCGGTCGGCGTCGGCTTCGGTACGGAATTCCGCCACGAGAGTTCGCTGATCAATTCGCGCACATACACTGTGCAGGGCATCACCGCGCCGGCCAACGTGCAGACGGTCGACGGCGAGCGCAACGTGGCCGCTGTCTACTACCAGGTCGACATTCCGATCATCCGCAATCTGACGTTCACGCAGGCGGGCCGTTACGACCACTACAGCGACTTCGGCGGCGCGTTCTCGCCGAGCTTTGCGCTGCGCTTCCAGCCGGTGCAGGCGCTCACGGCATTTGCGTCGTATAGCCGCGGTTTCCGTGCGCCGACGCTCGTCGAAAACTCGCAGGCAACCTATCTTGCGCACCAGAACCTGGTCGATCCGAACGATCCGAGCGGTTCGTCGACCAAGCGCTTTACGACTGAACAGGTCAATGGCAATCCGAACCTGCAGCCCGAGCATACGAAGAACTACAACATCGGCTTCCAGCTCTCGCCGGATTCGTCGACCGATATCGGCGCAGCGTTCTACAAGATTCACATCGACGGCGTGATCGGCACCAACGATCCGAATGCGGTGATGAACGCGAACGACCCGTCGACGGTGATTCGCAATGCGGACGGCACGGTCGCCTACATCAAGGAGCAGTTCGTCAATCTCGGCTCGCTCGACACCGACGGCTTCGACATGAACTTCCGCAAGTCGGTCGGCACGAAGTACGGCACGTTCACGCTCGCCGGCGACTGGGCCTATGTGTGGCACTTCAAGCTGAACAGCCCCGGCGCACCGACGCAGGACTTCGCGGGTAACAACCTTGCGCTGCTGCAACCGTTCGGCGCGAGCAACCCGCGCTGGAAGGGCAACACGAGCCTGAGCTGGGACTATCGCAAGTTCACGACCACGCTCACGTGGCAGTACACGGGCCCTTACACGAATGCGGTGGCGTCCGAATTCGGCGACGGCGGCACGTTGTCGGTGGCGTCGTACAGCCAGTTCAACCTGATGGCCACGTATCGCGGCTTCAAGCACTGGACCATCTACGGCGGCATCAACAACATCTTCGATCGCAAACCGCCGTTCGACGTCGAGTGGCAGGCCACACCGGATATCACCGGCTACGACCAGTCGCTTTACACCAACATCGGCCGCTTCTTCCAGGTCGGCGCGACGTACCGCTTCTAAGTCCTCGATGTCTGTTTTTGAAAAGCAGTCTGTTTAGTCGGTCGGCTGCTTCGGCTCCCGTCTTCGGGACCGAAGCGGCCCAACTTTGTTAGAGACGCAACTGGAGTTCCCCGTGCTCAATACCCTTATCAACTATTCAGTTCAATCGATGGGCCTGATTCCCGTTCTGGCCTTCATCTTCCTGCTGGGCATCTCGATCATCGTCGAGCGCTTCATGTTCTTCTCGCGAGCGGTCAAGGCGGGCAAGACGCTCGAACATGATCTGAAGATGGTCGAGCCGGCCAATCTGTCCGACGCACAGAAAGTCGCCGAGCACTACAAAGCAACCGTGCAGGGCGAACTGGTCAAAAGTGCGCTGAAGGTGCAAGGCAAACCCGAAGCGGTGGTGGAGCGCGAACTGGAGGAAACCATCATGTTCCAGATGCCGCGCCTCGACCGCAATCTGTGGATTCTCGACACGGCGGTGACGCTCGGGCCGCTGCTCGGCCTGCTCGGCACGATCATCGGCATGGTCGAGTCGTTCAACGTGCTCGGCACGAGCGGCACCGCGAATCCGA
>JGI25156J39149_1000747_pt1 | contig 17038 bp, 13 predicted proteins | sample AraplaCL_Col_mMS_FD_39149 | JGI IMG/M metagenome (IMG submission 39149)
GTCTTGGAAGCGACTTCCTTGACCATCTGCGCGCCCATGTTCTGGAGCTTGTCCTTCAGCTCGATTTCCTTGGCCACGGACACGCCGTCCTTGGTGACCGTCGGGGCGCCGAACGAGCGCTCGAGAACGACGTTGCGACCCTTGGGGCCGAGCGTGACCTTGACCGCGTTGGCCAGGACGTTCACGCCTTCGACCATGCGAGCGCGGGCGTCCGCGCCGAAAATGACGTCTTTAGCTGCCATGAGATGTTTCTCCGGAATTCAGTGATTGGGTTTCAGGGCGGTGGCGGGAATCGGTTCGATCCCGCGGCCGGGGCATCGGCCACCTGGCAGGCGCCTCGGCCGGCCAGCCTGGAGCGCGAGGCACGGGGCTTCGCGCGAAGGGCTTACTTCTCGACGACGGCGAAGAGGTCTTCCTCGCGCATCACGAGCAGCTCGTCGCCGTCGACCTTGACGGTCTGGCCGCTGTACTTGCCGAACAGCACGCGATCGCCGACCTTCACGTTCAGGGCGACGAAGTCACCCTTGTCGTTGCGCTTGCCCGGGCCGATGGCCAGGACTTCGCCCTGGTCCGGCTTCTCGGCGGCGGCGTCGGGGATGACGATGCCCGAGGCGGTCTTGGTTTCCTGTTCCAGGCGCTTGACGACGACACGGTCGTGCAACGGACGCAGCTTCATTTTGACTCCTTCAATGCATACGCAGTAAGACTCGCGGCTGGCTCTACAGTAAGTAAGCGCCCGCTCGCGACGATTTTCGCAAGTGCTCCGGCGGCCTCGGCCCCCGTCGCTAGCACTCGCGTCGGTTGAGTGCTAGCAGGCATTATAGGGACTGTCGGTGACGATTCAAGGGTGGGGTGTCAGCGAGCCAAGTGTCGGTTCTCATTGGATCTCGGATTTTTGTCAGTCAACCCCGGATTCCGGGCTGCCCGGCTGTTGCTCGTGCGAGTTGGCGCGATTGGCGCCGCCAAGTGCGAGCGAGCGGGGTACTGAATGTTCAGGGATGGCTTGAGCCAGCCACGGCGCGCAGAGCGATCACGACCTCGGGGCCGCGTTTGCCGCTCAAGATCTTGTCTACAACCTGGGTGTCGGCAGGGAGTGAACTCAGGCTGGCTGGCGATTTCCGGTGCAACTGAGCCGCGTGCAGGATGAAGTCGATTCGAGCTTGCGCAGTGGCGCTTGGGTAAATCCAACAAGAGGCGTCCGCTGCCTCTGGCAGCACCCACTCTTCATAGAACGTCAGCATTGGAAGCGCGACGTCATGCAGCGACAACTCGGGGATAAGCAGATGCAGCATGTCGACGAGCCAGGAGCCGTAGTCGAGAACCAGGTCGTGCTGACGTGCGCGGATCGCCAGTCGAAACGCGAGCGTCAAGGAGGCGAGGGCGTCCAACCCGGCATGGCGCCGCAACTGGTTCCAGTCAGATCGCCTGAGCGTTGGAGCCCTTGTAGATTCAAGGGCGAATGCTGCCGTGCGTCCGCCGGAATTGAACGACCGTTGGACAGCCTGCGGGAGACGGCCGACCCATCTCGCCAAGTTTCGTGGAGCGAGGTCAGTCGAGGCCATGACCTCCCAAAGCGGCGAGAGGTATGCCGTCCGGGTGGTCCGGCAATCTCGACCGTCAGCATCAAATTCGGCGACCTTGTCGACCAAGGCCGCTCGTGGTGAGCGCCGGCCGGCGTCGAACTGTCGCCACTTGTTGGGCCAAGACGTTTGTCCGCTGACGTCGTTCTTCCAAGCCAGCTCAGGCTCGACCAGCCGAGCCAATGCATGAAGGTTTTGGGTTCCGGTGGTTAGCAGGCATCGCCGCAGCCAATACCGATTGCGAATGGCGACTGCATCCGAGGTGAGGAAACCCTTTGATCTGGGAGCCGGCATCGATCGATCGTGATGCGATTGCGCGTCGGAAACGAACGTCTGAAATAGGACATTGGAGTCCCGATGTGGAAATCTGCTTCAAATTCAATAACTTGAATGCAGACCATCATCCGGCGCACTATGAGCGCGCATTCGAGTTGCGACCACATCGAGTCGTGCATTCCGACTCAATTCTCAAGCACCGAGCCGAGTTTTAACATCGCTCAGCATGACTAGGCCTGACGCCACTTCGATTCCGCTCGACGCACTTGCTCTTCAACTCGAAGATGACTTGGTGCGCCGGTACGGAATCCTCTTGTCGTCGCGTGCGCTCGCTTCTGTGCTCGGTTACTGCTCCACGGCCGCGTACCAACAAGCGATCGCGAGGGGCGCCGTCCCGGTGCCCCTCTTCAGGATCGAGAGCCGCAGGGGCCGCTTTGCCCTTGCCAAGGATGTCGCTCGCTGGCTGTCCCAGAAGCGAGCGAGCGTTTCGACCTCGGACGGGCCCGACGAAGATGACTGCCAGACACGGGCGGCCAGCAGGTTAGACCACCCAATGGACTGACTCATTCCGGCGCGCAGACCCGCTCTGCCGATCAACCAGCAACTGCTGAGCCCTGCGCTCGCACAAGGAGATCCCATGTAGAAAAAACAACGCCGATCATCTTGCGGACGACCGGCGTGTCCCGCTGAAGAAACTTCAACGGCTAGCACCTCCAGTTTCTTCCAGCGGTTCACACCTGTCAAGCATCCTGCGCCCGAAAAACGTTCGGGTGCCGGGTGAACTTTGCCTGGAGAAACCCATGGAAGACGAAGACTGGCCACCAGCGCGAGAGGTCGTCTCGCGCTCGCCCGCGAAGACCGTTCGAGTGCTCAACCTCAGAGGTGTGCTCGACGCCCCTATCGAGTGCGAATCGAAATTCGAGCGCGACTTCGTATATCGAGCCGCCCTTTGCCCGGGGCTGCTTCGGCTGAGGCATCAACCCTTCAGACTGACCCTCAGTACCGGACGACGCTACACACCCGATTTCCTTGCGGTCCATCGAGATGGCCGGGTTGCGGTGTTCGAGGTCAAACCCAAGAAGAAGGTCGCACAGTACCAGGCGATCTTCAGCGAGGTCGCCCAGCGGCTGGAAGCGCGCGGGTTCACCTTCTCTGTGGTCACTGAAGAGCACATTCGCTACAACAAGACCCACGAACGGGCGGCCCTCATCTTGCGATACCGCAAGACGCTGCCCGATCCGAGGGATGTCGACCGAATCCAAGACGTCCTCGCCTGGCACGGCGGCGCGATGCCCATCGCAGCTCTTATCAAGCATGCGAGCGTGCCGCAGGAAGTGCTCTTCCACCTATTCACACGTCGCGTCGTCGTTACCTCGCGGGACCTTCCCGTCGCGGGCAACGCTCGAGTGCGTCTGTTCAACGATTTGGAGAACCATCATGCAATTCGCTCTGAAGGCTGGCTTGGCGTTTCGCCATGGAAGGCGACTCCTCGAGGTGACACGCGTCCTGGACGACAACGAGGTTCAATATCAGGACGTCCTGACGCTTCGTCCTCGAACGATCAAGATTTCTGAGCTGCTGCGTCGCATCTGGAATGGCACCTACGTGCTGGTCCAAGGAGGAATCCAAGCTGTACGTGGAGGGAATCGCAAGAAGGATGACTTGAATTTCCCGGTGGCTCGAAGGCCGCTCGTGGATCTTGGCAACCTTCCCGCCGCCTTCAAGAGGCAGATCGAAATACGCTTGGCATTTGTAGTTGCGCTTCGCGCGGCGCATGTCAGCCGCGGAGATCGACCGCGGGTCGCCGCGCTCGCGGCATCAACGGCGGAGCGCATTGGATTGATCAAGACGCCAGCCGCAACTACCGTCATGGACTGGGCGCGTCGTTACGAGACCTCCGACTGCAATCCCCTTTCGCTTCTTTCGGGCCACAAGCTCAAGGGACGAGATAGACGCCTGCCGGAGATCGTCGAGAAGGTCGTCGCGGACGTACTTCGGGATCAGTATTTCACTCGAGCGAGACACTCACTTCAACACGCCCACAGTTGCATAGCAAGAGAACTCGATAAGCGCATCAAGAGCGGTGAAATCAAGGCGGAGGATGCGACCGTCAGCATGTCCACGTTGCACCGACGCACGCGAGATGTGGACGCCTACCGTCGCGTCGCTTCTCGCGAAGGAGATGCGCGCGCCCGCCACGACTTCCGCTCAGCGATGGACGGAGCGTCTGCCTCCTATCCGATGCAGCGAGTGGAAGTCGACCACACCGTCCTCGATTGGGTCGTTGTATGTGATCGGACCGGTTTGCCGCTGGGGCGACCGACGCTGACAGTAGCCGTGGACGCCTATTCGGGCTACCTGATGGGCTTCTACCTTTCCTTCTACGGGCCAGGCGTGACGAGCGTCTCGGGTGTTCTACGAAACACGATCGAGAGCAAGGATGAGCTGACGAATGGGATGAAGTTGGCCAATCGCTGGCTCTCCCACGGTCTCGCAGACGAGTGGCTACTCGACAACGGCCTGGAATTCCACGCCGAAGCGTTCAAGGCAATGTGCTGGGAGCTGGGGATCGACATGACCTACTGCCGCGTGCGCACGCCATGGCTGAAGCCGCATGTCGAGCGGTTCTTTGCCAGCCTCAAGTGGCTCACCCTGACCGCAGGGCGCGTGCGCAAGAAGAAGACGAATGTCATCGATCCAGATCCATACAAGGGCGCATCGATTTGCTTTTCAGATCTGGTGGCGGGGCTCACGATGTTCTTCGTCGACGTCTACCCATTCCAGATCAACCAACGGAAGCTGGCTCGCCCGTACGACCTTCTCTCTGAAGGTCTTGAGCGGTGCCCGCCGGCGACCTTTCCAGGAAGTCTTGAATCGTTGCGACTCATCTCCGGCCTCTCGACACGGCTCACGGTTGATCAGGGTCTCGAGCTCAGAGGACTGCCGTACGGCGGTGTGGAATTGTCCTCATTGCGCCGCGAACATGGGAGCAAGTTCAAGACTCTCTGCAAATGGGATCCGGACGACATGTCGACGCTCTTTGTCCAGCATCCTACTGACCCAACGAGATGGGTTACAGCGCACTGCACCTGGTCGGACTATGCGCAGGGGCTGTCGTGGAACCAGCACAACCTGATTCGGGATTTCAAACGCAAAGAGCTTGCAAAGGGTGATTCGCAGAAGTCCCTTTGGACGGCGCGAATGCACTTGCACGATCATTGGCTTGACTCGACCCGCCCCCGCAAGCGTGCCGATAGCCTTCAGGCAGGCCGCTTTGCAGGCATGACGTCAAGCAAAGTGTTCACGGGCGACACGGCGGCTCCCGCCCGTGAGCCATCTCAAACGCCGATTGTCGCGGCGTCCATCGTCCAACACGAGCAGGTGATCCCGGACTACGAAGCATTCGACGTGGGGGAGGCATGATCCCAGACACTTCCGCAGATGACGATCTTGACTTCCCTGACGAGGAGGAACGCAAGACGGCAGCGCGACGCCTGTTCGCCTACTCCCGAAAAGCGATCGCTGAAGCCGCTTTCGTCGATCGCGTGCTTGTCAACCACCCGGAGTTCAAGACGTCACTCCAAGCTTGTGACCGGGTCTTTCAACTCGGCCGCGAACTCGGGCTGCAGCAGGGGGCGGTCATCGTCGGGCCGCCCGGCGTGGGAAAGACGGCGCTGATCAAACATTTTCGCAAGTCATTGCCCTCAAACTCCCTTTTCGAGGAAGGCGCCGGCGCGCTCGCGATTCGATGCCCCGCGCATCCCAACGTCGGCCATATCGTCGGCTCTCTGCTCCGTCAGTTGAAGTATCCGTTCCCTCAGGTGAGCGCGCATTCTCTGGCCATCAAACGGGAGGTCTTGATAGAGGCGATGCGCCAGAAGGGCACCCGGGTGCTGTTCATCGACGAGGCGCATCACCTCAAGAGTCAGACCAAGGTTCGGAGCCGAACTTTCGGTGGAACTTCAACGACGGATCTGTTGCGCGAGTTCATGGATGAGGTACCCCTCGGACTCTGTCTGAGCGGAACAGAGGTACTTCTCGACCTGAGTGAGGTAGACCCTCACCTGGAAAGCCGGTTGAGCGCGCGCTTCAGGTTGACAGATTTCGCTTGCGACGCCCACTGGTACGGCTTCCTGAAGGCCTTCAGGCGTCACGCGAGGTTTGACCTCAGTGCCATCGAGCTGCGCGATGAGGCCAACCGTTTGCACAAGGCGACGCTTGGCAATCTGCGTCAGTTCAAACGTCTGATCACGGAAGCCGTGCTCGTCGCGGTCGACGATCAAAGGGAGGCGGTCAACACGGAGCATTTGAAGCTTGCGTTATCCAGGGTGCGCGGCACTGTTCCGCTCGTGGGCGGCACCTATGACGAGTGAGATCCGACCCCTTCCCGTGATCGTGCTTCCCGGCGCGGACGAGAGCGGGCCGGGTTATCTCCTCCGAGTCGCCCAGAGAAACGGGCTCACCTTGAAGGGCATGCTGGGGTGGCTTGGGATCAGCTCGCTCCAAACCCTGACGCCCTTTGGGATCCGAAGGCTGGCGTACGCGACCGAAGCGCCTCACACCTGGCTTCGGAAGAGTCTGGTGCTTTGGCTACGGCGAGAACGGTTCCAATTTGCCGAGGGGCTTGGGCACCGCTGGTCATCAGCGTTGGGCCTCAGGGGCGCCCGCCCCCAAGTCTGTCCCGACTGCCTGCGCGAACGAGGGCAGTGTCGAGCGAGTTGGGAGATGACTGGCGAGTTCGGTTGCTTGCAACACGGCCGTCTTCTGACTGACAGCTGCCCACACTGCGGCATGCCGCTGACATGGATGCGTGCCGCTGTAGACGTGTGCGCGTGCGGCCGATATTTGACAGCAGGCTCGCCGACTCATTCTCTGAACACCGATCATGTTTGCTGGCTCGAGCTCCTCGGTGCGCGAATGGCTAGCCCCGAGCAGGTTGGCCTTCCTTTGGCTGAAACCGTACCCTGGTTGGCTCATCTGTCGCCGGACGGCGCCTTCACCACCGTCTACGCGGCGGGCGTACGCGTTCATCCCAGTGAGCGCATTCCGTTGACTTCGAGGGTGAATCCGGCGCCTTCAACGGTCGCCGAGATCATCGACCGCGGCTTGCAGCGACTTCGCGACGAAGCTGTGGGCGAGAGATCATGCTCAGAGAGCATGCGTGGACTGGTCTATGAGCAGGCGCTCGAGCGATTGAGTACGCGAGGCGAGACAGAGGCCGACCGAGACATTGCTGGAGAACTGCTCGCGTGGGTTCGAACGGCGCCGCGACATGGACTGAGTTTGACGGGCCGTCGACCATTGGGTCAGCTCGACCTGTTCTCCACCGAGCGACCGAGATGAAAGGACGTTCCCAACAGCTTGTCGGACTGCCGCAGGTGCTGCCTGCGGAGTCGCCGGCGTCTTGGCTGACTCGAGCAGCTCTGTCGCAGGGCGTTGTGATCGGAGAGCTTCTCAAATTCGCAGGCATCTCAAACGTGGACGACATTGATCTGGCCTTCCTCGGGCCGAGGTTCCGCGATCTGGCGAATCTCTTCGGGTTCGACAAGACATTATTCCGTGACGCCAGGCAGATCATCGCTTCATTGACGAAGCTCTATCCAAAGGGAGGCCGGTTCCTGCTCAAAACGCCGAGCGGGAGGCCGCGGTACCGGGTCTGTCCACGTTGTGCGGCAACTCCAAGGACGCCGTACTTCGCGATTCACTGCAGATTCGCCGTCTGGCGGTTCTGCCCCGATCACCATTGCATGATGGAAGACGCCTGTTGGAACTGCGAAGCGACGATCGACCTTCCCGGAAGTCTCGCGTGCGACGGGCCGATGCGGGGCAAGTGTGCATACCTGAGCCAGTGTCTCAAGTGCGGGCGTCCATTCTTTCGCGGCGCTGCCTTGAGCCTGGGTGGGCTCGCGTCGGTGCTGACGGAGTTCGATTTTCACGAGCTCATGAACGGACGTGCCGCGCTTGCAGCGCTGCATCAGCGCAGGGTGATGTTGGCGGCAGGCATAGCAGGGCGCTTTTCGAGTCTTCGCGAGTATGAGCGGCTTGGAATCCTCGGGACGCGCAAGCAGGCCCCAACCGCCGATGCGCTTCGCGCTCGCGACGCAGCCCGCATCGCGAGTCTTGTAGCTGACGCCACGGATTCTGGCGGGAGATGAGGAAGAGTCTATGCGCGACCACAAACCCGCCCGCGACGGTACGAGGCAAAGGGTTTGGCTATGGAGTAGCGCGAAGCAGGCTGCTCGCGAAGCGACTATGGATTTCCTTAAGCCGGCGACTCAGATACTGAACCTGATTCGACGCGTCTGGAGGAGCTTCATTCGTCGATAGGCCAAGTTAGAAGGAGACCGGTAAGCGACTATGCAAAGACGTATCTCACGATCGCTGTGCCATGTCGAACCTTGGCGTACGAGTGCGAGCCTGGCACGATGAGCGATCCCCCCAAAGAATGTGGACCGGTCAGGCTCGACGGGGGGGACGAGCTGGTCTAACTTGAAGGGAAAGCGATGCGAATTCTGGATGTCAGACCAGAGGCATTTGTTGCCCAGCTGCGCTGCGATCGGTGTGGGGTCGAGGCGCAGCACAACGTGGGCGACGGATTCAGCAACTTTGCGCAGATCGGCTTCGATGCTGGGTGCGGTTCCGACCTGGGCGACGGAAGTCGCGTTGACGTCGATCTATGTCATGCTTGTCTGAAGACGGCGCTGGGGCCGTGGTTGCGGGTCTCACGCGCCCCAGTTGAGCGATGACAACTGACCCAAAGACGGCCGAGTGGCCCGCTGCGCCAAGTTCGCAGCGTGGGATGGGACTCGCGACTCTTCGCTGAATTGATCTCGACGATCTTGTGGTGGAAACCCGTAGGCTGTCGTGTTCGATGCCTGGATTCCGTTCTGGAAGGTAGACAGATATAGAGTCTGGGTCGCTGCAAGATCAGATGGGCTGCAGCGTTTCGAACAGGCGGAGCGTTGCCGCCAAAATCACGAACTGGGGGCCTGCAGATGATGACGCGCGGTTCGCAATGGCACCGCTGGGACCCGCACATCCACGGGCCCGGCACTGTGTTGAACGATCAGTTCGGCGGTGGCGACCCGTGGGAGGCCTATCTGCAGGCCATCGAAGCGTGTTCGCCGAGCATCGAAGCGCTTGGCATCACCGACTACTACACGACCAACACCTACGAGGAGGTACGCCGCCGCCAGGGACAGGGGCGTCTGTCGGACGTGAAGTTCCTGTTTCCGAATATCGAGCTCCGCCTGGACGTGGCGGCCAAGACGGGGTTCGTCAATCTCCACCTCCTCGTGAGTCCCGACGACCCTGATCACGTGGACGAGATCAAGCGCTTCCTGTCGCGTCTGCATTTCGGGGCACACAGCGACCGCTACGACTGCACCGAAGCCGATCTGATCCGGCTGGGCAAGGTGGCCGACGCATCGATCAAAGATGACCGAAAGGCGCTGGCGCACGGGGCTACGCAGTTCAGAGTCAGCTTCGACGGGCTGCGAAAAGCATTCAATGAGAGCGCTTGGGCAAGAGACAACATCCTCATCGCGGTCGCCGGCGCGAAGGGCGACGGCACCTCGGGACTGCAGCAGGTCGCGGACAAGACAATCCGTCAGGAAATTGAGAAGTTCTCGCACATCATCTTCTCGGGCAGTCCGGCGCAGCGCGAGTTCTGGCTTGGTCTAAAGGACGTCACGACCGAGCAACTGCAGCAACGATATGACGGCTGCAAGCCTTGCCTCAACGGCTGCGATGCGCACGACCTGACGACCATCGGGCGTCCGGCCGAGGACCGCTATACCTGGGTTAAGGGAGCGCTGACGTTCGAGGCGCTGCGCCAAGCCTGCATCGATCCGCACGGCCGCGCCTGGGTTGGCAGCGAGCCCCCCAAGGGGGCGATGCCTTCCCAGGTGATTTCGCAAGTCCACATCGACGACGCATCTTGGATCAAGACCAACGACATCCCGCTGAACGCCGGGCTGGTCGCGATTATCGGTGCGCGGGGGTCGGGCAAGACAGCGCTGGCCGACGTGATCGCCGCCGGGTGCGAGGCAATTTCCGAGAGCGCATGGCATGGGGACGAGAACATCAGCCCGTCATTCCTCGTTCGGGCGCGTCCGCTAATCGGCGATTCGAGCGTGACATTGTCGTGGGGCGGCGGCGGTGACCCCTCGGTCTGCCGGCTTGACGGCCGGAATGCCGTCGATCTTGCTTATTCTCGTGCGCGATATCTGTCGCAGCAGTTCGTCGAGGAACTGTGTTCTGCCAAGGGGGCTTCGGAAGGACTGGTGCGCGAGATCGAACGGGTCATCTTCGAGGCGCACACGCAGGACGACCAGGCGGGCGCCTACAGCTTCGAAGAACTGCGCGAACAGCGCACGCTGCGCTATCAGCAGGCGCGCAGGCTGGAGGGTGAGGCGCTCGTGGCGATCTCGGATCGCATCGCCACGGAACTGGAGAACGAAGCGCACATCGAGACCCTGACCGCACAAGTGACCGCGAAGGACAAGTTGATCAAGGGCTACATCGCAGACCAGTCCAAGCTCGCGATCAAGAAGGGCACCGAAGCACAAGTCCAGCGTCACACGGCGCTGGCCGAAGCGGTACTGTCTCAGACGACCAGGGTCAATGCGTTCGGTGTGCAGCGCCGGACCTTCGTCGCGATGCAAGACGAGGTCAACAACACGCGCAGCGCCAAATCGCCCGAGATGCTGCGCGACGCGATGTCCCGGCACCATAGCAGCGGTCTGGATGCAAAGCAGTGGGACGACTTTCTGCTGGTCTACAACGGCAACGTCGACTCGGCCTTGACCGGCTACATCGCCTGGGCTGACAAGGAGATCGCTAAGATCAACGGTGCCGTGCCAGCGCTCGGCGATCCCAAAGTTCCGCTGCTCTCCTTGGATGCAGACCTCAAGCAGTCGTCAATCGCCCTCCTTCGGGCTGAGATGGCGAGGCTAGAACTGTCGATCAGCGCCGACAAAGCGGTCCAGAACCAATATGCGGCATTGTCCAAGAAGATTACAACCGAAAGGGCAGCGCTGCAGGCACTAAAGACTAGACTGGACAACGCAAAGGGCGCATTCGAGCGTCGCAAAGCACTGCAGCGAGAGCGCGATGAAGCGTATGGGCGTCTGTTCGCCGCGGTTATCAACGAACAGGGAGCGTTGATCGAGCTATATGCCCCGCTGATGCAGCGGCTAGACGCGATGAGCGGCACGCTCAAGCGGCTCAGTATCAATGTCAAGCGTGTCGCAGACGTCGCGGGCTGGGCAACTGAAGGTGAGGAGGAGTTGATCGATCGCCGCAAGGCCGGCTCGTTCTATGGGATCGGTGCGCTGGAGAAGGTCGCCCGAGCGGAACTTCAGTCGGCATGGGAGACCGGCTCCGCACAAGACATTGAAGGCGCCATGTCTACCTTTATCGCTTCGCACTACAAGGAACTACTCGCACATGCGCCTCACGCTCCGGCCGAGCAGGAAGCGTTCCGGCATTGGCTGAGGCGGTTCGCACAGTGGCTGTTCAGCACCGACCACATCGCCGTCCAGTACGAAATTCTCTACGACAGCATCGACATCCGCAAGCTATCGCCCGGCACGCGTGGCATCGTCCTACTGTTGCTCTACCTCGCGCTTGATGATGCCGACGACCGTCCGCTAATCATTGACCAGCCAGAAGAGAACCTTGATCCGAAATCTGTGTTCGATGAACTGGTTGCGCTCTTCATCGAGGCAAAGGCTAAGCGCCAGGTGATCATGGTCACGCACAACGCGAACTTGGTGATCAACACCGACGCCGACCAGATCATCATCGCGAACGCGGTACCTGCGGCCGACGGTCGCTTGCCGTCCTTCAGCTACGTCGCCGGTGGGTTGGAGGATGCCGGAATCCGAAAGGCTGTGTGCGACATCCTCGAAGGCGGCGAGCGGGCGTTTACCGAAAGGGCACGGCGCCTGCGCGTGAGGCTGCAGCGCTAGCGCGATCGTGGAGAAGAGTTAGCCCGATCAGAGCATTCGCGGTGTCTTCCGCGCAGCCCGACGTCGCGCGCCCATGAGCGGCTTCAGGCCCTAAGTTCACCGCAAATACCAGAGCACTCGGCAACCATGGAACCAATTCATCTCGGATTCGAGCAATTCGACCTGCAAGGCACCGAGCGCCAGGGAGGTATGGCCACCGTCAGAAAGGCCATACTGAAGAGCTCCAAGCAACCATGCGCCCTCAAGTTCTTAAGGAAGGACGGAAATCAAGAGTTAGCCGCCATGAGCTTTAACCGTGAACTCGAAGCCCTGGCGGATCTGGAGCATCGCAACATCGTGAAGCTGATTGGTGTCGGCACTAACGGTCTTGATCGCTTCATCACCCTTGAATGGCTTGAGGAAACTCTTCGGGACCGAATAGCCGCATTGGGGGCACTCGATTGGGTGACCTTCTACGAGCAAATTGGGCGCCCCCTTCTAGTCGCGCTTCAATACGCCCATGGGCGCAACATTGTGCATCGCGATCTGAAGCCGATGAACATCATGTTCTCGCGCACTGGCATCCCAAAGATAACGGATTTCGGTATCGCGCGTGACCTCGCTCAGAAAAAGCTGGGCCTGACTCTGGCCGACCTAGGCTCTAAGCCATGGACGCCGCAGGAGTCGGACAACGGTGAGCTGAGCGTTCGGCGAGATCTCTACTCGTGGGCAGCAGTCTGCGTTGCATGCCTAACAGGCCGTCATGACTTCACAGAGAGCTCAGACCTTCGTGAAGCCGCAGAGGCGCTCGGCGCTGCGGTCCCTGTGGCCAAGCTGGTTCAATGCCTGTCGGATTCTCCAAAAGTCCGTCCGGCTACGGCTAGTGAACTCCTATGGGATCTGGATGACTTCCATCAGGAGCGGCTCATCCAAGTTGATACGGTGCGATTTCTCGGCGTGGAGATCCTTCCGAGTGCCCACGACGATCTGGAGGAATTGCTGGGAGATGAGCAAGACTTGGAGTTGCGGGTAAAGAAGTTCTTGGCCGACTTTCAGCCGAATTGCGAGGTGGCGCAGCTACCTCAGGGCGATTTTGAGATTCTCGGTCGAACAATGTGCTTTCGCGCTGGAAGGACAGGCGAATCCCCTTGGCTGCTGATCAAGAGCGTGCGCATCGCGGGCAACGAGCCTTTGCTCGAGCCGCGTGTCGAGGTGACCTTGACAATGTCAGAACGCTCGGCCGTTGGCGCTGACACTGAGCGGTCTCGCGCATTTCTAGACTTCCTCGACGGCATTCTCAAGACCCTCGATGAGCGGCAAAAGGAGGAACGGAGGCGACGAGACGAGGAACGCTATCTCGTCATGCTGCAGGAAGTGATCGCTGCTCGCACGCGCGCCCTGAGGCATCTGCCGGCCCTGGCCTATGTTGAGGGTCGTTGGGAGGGCGCAGAGTACGCGGTACGGCTCGACGGCTATGAAGCTCCAGAAACGGGTAGTCGCCGAGTCATCCGGGCCGGTGCGAACATCAATGTCTTCGAGGTCAGCCGCGTTGCCCGCGACCGTGTCTTCCTGCGTCAAGTAGGGCCGGTCAGGGGAACACTCCAAGCGCAAGGAATACTGGAGGTGGACGCCACCGCACAGCGGCGAGCGCTTGAGCGGCAAGACGACGCGATCAAAGCCGTCCGCGCTGAGATGACCGCGATGCCCGGCCTCAAGCGCCTCTTACTGAAGCCGGAGACCGCAGAGACACCGGATCAGGTCGCTGAGACCGCTCCCGACACCTTCAGTGAAGACAAGGTTTCGGTGCTTCGAGCGGCGCTAGGTTTGAGACAGATTCTTGTCGTTCAAGGGCCCCCAGGTACCGGCAAGACGACATTGATAACGGAGATCCTTCGACGCTTCCTTAAGCAGCTGCCGAGCGCACGCATCTTGGTCGCCGCTCAGACGCACATTGCCATTGATCACATCATCTCAAAGCTTCTGGATGAGCCAGAGCTCAAAGATCGTGTGGTACGGATCGCACGGGCCGGGGACGAGAAGGTTGCGGAGCGGGTCAGAGAGTTCACACTTCAAAAGTGTGTGGTCGGATGGTGCACGCGCACGGCAAAGAACGCGCGCCATTTCGCTGACCAGCGGGCGAAGCAGCTGAAGTTGGATGCAGGCGAGGTGGAACGGGCCGTCCGGCTGGAGGCATTGCTCCTCGCAACCAAGCGCGCTAGCAAGGTGGCAAAGCAAATTGCGGATGGCACAGCCTCGCTAGAGAGCACTGTGACGGTTCCCGCAGCGATGGATCAAGCAGTTGAGAGCGCCACTGCCGCGGCTATGTCCGTAGCCGAATTGCAAGAAGAGGCCAAACGTCTGTCCGAGGTGATCGGGCATCTCCGCAACGAGCTGCGTGAACTCGGACCTGACGGCAAGTTCATCGCGGATGCGCCAGATCAGGAGCTAGAAGATTGTCTTGGGGTCATAAAGGGGAGCGGGGCCGTCTGGTCGCAATTCAGGCTAGAGATTGAGTTGCAGGTCTCGTGGCTGGACCTGCTTGGCCAACTGAAGCAATTTGAAGAGCCGGTTCTGCGTTCAGCAGCCGTTGTCGCTGGAACGTGCGTTGGACTTGGGAGCATTGAGGCGCTTCCTGGGATTAAGTTTGACTTATGCATCATCGATGAGGCGTCCAAGGCAACGCCAACAGAGGCCCTCGTTCCGATGATCCGGAGCGAGCGGTTCCTGATCGTGGGAGATCCAAAGCAGCTTCCCCCGTTTGACAGCGGTGCGCTCGAGCTCGATGACTTCAGCGAAGCAGAGGCCAAGCAGACATTGCTTGATTACCTTCTCCCACGCTTGCCATCAGAGTGTGTCTTTCAGCTGACGCACCAACATCGCATGTGCGAGGGTATCGGTGAGCTAGTCAGTAATGCGTTCTACAACAAGATGCTTGTCAACAAAAGGCCCGATAGCGAGCGCCCTGGATGGTTGCAAAAGTTGTTTCCGAAGCCTGTTGTCTGGATTGATTCGCACGGATCGCCACAAAAGCGACAAGGCCACACCTATGTAAATCGGGGTGAGCAAGACATCGTGCTCGATGTATTAAAGCGTCTTCAACATGGTGCCGGTCGCGCAAAGGCACACGTGTCCGTCTCCGTGATTGCCGCATATGCGGCGCAGGCTTACGCACTAGATGCAAGCATTCAGAAGAGCGCATTCGGATGTTTGTCCATCGAGGTGGCAACGGTGGACTCATTTCAGGGACGCGAGACCGATGTAACTGTGTTCTCCATCACTCTGAGCAACGATGCCGGCTGGCTCGGATTTCTGCGTAGCGCCAATCGCCTGAATGTCGCGCTTTCCAGGCCAAGGGATCTCCTCGTCATCGTGGGGGACCAGGAGTTTTGCTACGAGGTTGAGGAGGACAACCCCTTCGAGAAGGTGATCGACCACATAGACAATCACCCCAAGACCTGCGAGACACAAAATGCTAAGTGAAGCGACGAAAATAACCGCCGCGCATCTCAAAGAGGGTGATGAGGTTCCTCTGGCCACGCTGCCCGTCGCCGTTCCTCACTTTTCGGTTCGCGTGACCGCCGTCTGTGTTGAGCGACGGCGGCTTGCGGTGGTGGCCGAGTACATCCTGAGGTCGACCACGGTTGGCTTTGGAGCACCGGATGAAATCGCTTCATATCTTGGGCTCACGCGCGAACAAGTCGTTCGTGAGCTCCAAGAACTCGAGCAAGATGGCTTCGTGTCGTTGGACGGGGCGATCAGCAAGGTTCGGCTCACTGACAAGGGGAGTTCTGCCATCCTTGCCGATGGGCCTCGAGCACGAGTAGTCAAAGAGGTTTCTTGCGTGATAAACGGGGTCACGAGGCGGACCATCATCGTAGGAGTGGAGCTGTTGCCTCGTCGACGCCTGCAATTTGGCACGTTGACACTGCCAGCGGTCCCAGCGAGACCGCCCCGCGTAAGCGATCTGGATCTACCTCAGGTCAAAGCTGCTCTTGCTGCAAGCAGTAATGTCCACTACAGGTCGCTGGAGGTATCCAGGCTAGGACGCGTTCTTCGCGCCAGCGTGTTGTTTCAACCGGCGCAGCTGATGCTTCGAAGAGGTGTGCATAGCGCTCCGACTATTTCCGTCGGAGGAACGGTCGACCTCAATCTCGCAAAGGTACTGGGAGCTCACGCGGCGCTCCAGAGCTTGAGAAAGAGAATTGCCAAGCAAGAGCAGAGTGTCCATCATCAACTGTTGGCTCAGCGGCCAAAGTTTCGACGGCAGGGCAACCCGAGTGCCGACACCCTCCGACTTGCGCTTACCGCCGCATACGCGTGGCTGCAGGCGGATCCAGGCGATGAGGACAAGGCTTGGTCAGACTTCTCCGAGCACGTGAAGCGACTTATTTCCAAGTCACATTGGTTGGGGTCGACTGAGTTTGATTTGCTGCAGTTGTATGCGATTGGCTCCGCGACTAAGCGCATTCTTCTCGTGATTCCTGATGTAGAAGGGGTTGTCGGCCGAGACCTTCTTTCGGCAGTCGGCAGAGCAACTGCGCGCGGCGTAACCGCGGAAGTGCATATGCATGCGGATGACGTCACCGCGATTGCAGGTGATCCTGAACTGAGAGCGCAATTGGGTCGGGTGAAAGTCTGCCCGCGTCCGCGGCCCAGCGGATGGTGCGGTGTGTGTGTGGACAGCGGCGTTGCGGCAATCGGGCATGCGAAGGTTATCTCTAGCTCGATGGGGCGCTGCATGACCTTGTTCGGAGCGGCTATGACAGACGCGGCCGATTGCGCTGATCTACTTCGTGAGTTTGTTTCCAACAGCGTGTCAGTCACAAGAAGAGGCAGCCGCCGGGTTGATGCTGAGCGTTGATCGACTCTCACACTGACTTCCACGATAAGTGCGGACCCGAGGCCCTATTGACGTAGCCCTGTCAGACCTCGACGACGTGCCGAAGCAGCGGGAAGTCCACTCGCCGCGACTGCTGGTCCGTCACGACGCTGGCCGTGCGCCGGTTGATTTTGGCTACCACGTCAACCAAACGAACCGCCCTTGCCGTCGTAAGCAGCCGGCGAAGGCGTGTTGACCTCGTCGCCTGGCCACGGTATGGTAAGCGAACAGCGAAGTCATGTTGACCGCGCGGCGCCGCCCCATCAGATCGACCCCGTAAGTGTCCATGTGTCCGCGTAAGTTAAGCGGACACGAGGCTCCTACGGCGGCGCCGCGCGGTCAACATGACT
>JGI25156J39149_1000755_pt1 | contig 16894 bp, 16 predicted proteins | sample AraplaCL_Col_mMS_FD_39149 | JGI IMG/M metagenome (IMG submission 39149)
TGGGTGGGGAATGACAGCGGCGGGCGCGGATCACGGACAAGCAACCGATGGCACTTGATCGGCGGCGTGTGATCCCAGATATAGAGCGCGGTAACGGCTTTGACCAATGGCGCGAACTTGAGCTTGTACCTCGCACTCGCAGGACGCCTCCCCTCCCCTGCGAAGTAGCTGATTAGCGTCGAGTCTCAGTTCGCCGGATGTGCCCCTCCCCTACGTGTAGTAGGGGCGGGTTGGGGTGGGGTGAAGCAAGCTCACGACAAGTTCAAATCGTGCTGCAAGCTCGAACAACCCCACCCCCGCCCTCCCCTACTTCGCAGGGGAGGGAGCTATATGTCGCGCAACTGAAACATAGCGCTAATCAGGTGCGAAGTAGGGGAGGGAGCAGATCAGCACAAGCAACAAGCTTCCTGGCTTGAGAATGAAACGAGGCAATGACATGACCACAAAAACCGACACCGCCATCCTGGCCGGCGGCTGCTTCTGGGGGATGCAGGATCTGTTGCGGCGCTATCCCGGCGTGCTGTCCACGCGCGTGGGCTACTCCGGCGGCGACGTGCCCAACGCCACCTATCGCAACCACGGCACGCATGCCGAAGCCATCGAGATCGTGTTCGATCCGGCGCAGATCAGCTACCGCCAGATTCTGGAATTCTTTTTCCAGATCCACGACCCGACCACGAAAAACCGTCAGGGGAATGACGTCGGCACCAGCTACCGCTCAGCCATATCGCGACGGCGAGCAGAAAAAGGTGGCCGAGGATACCGTGGCCGACGTCGATGCGTCCGGCCTGTGGCCCGGCAAGGTCGTCACCGAAATTGCGCCAGCAGGGCCGTTCTGGGAGGCGGAACCGGAACATCAGGATTACCTGGAACGCTATCCGCAGGGATACACCTGCCATTTCATCCGGCCGGGCTGGACGTTGCCCAAGCGGAAATGATCAGCGCTTGAACGAGCTCACTCTTGCCGGATCGTTTTTAGACGATGCCGGTGCGCCGCCTGCTTCGCGCGATTGCCGCACAGCGACATGCTGCACCACCTGCGCGCATGCCCGCGCGTGTGATCGGCGAACAGCAAGGTGCAGGTCGGGCCTTCGCAGGCTTTCACATGGCTAAAGTCCTCCGCGCAGACCAGCTGCGCCATCGCTTCGGCGATCGGTAGCAGCAAGGCTTCCGGCGATGTCCAACGGCGCACCTGGATCAAGCGCAGCGCAGACGATTCGCCGTGTGCCTGCAGCACGATTTCATCGTGCCGCTCATCGCGCNTCAGCAATTGATTGAGCGGTGCGAGTTCGGCCCATTGCGCCGCCTGCAACGGGCGCCCTTTGTGCGCGAGCACGAACGCCCTGAACCACTCGCGCAGTGAGCGCGCCTGGTCGGCCAGGCGATCGAGCTCACCCGGAATCGCGCGCCCACGCATCGCATCGAGCACTTCATCCGGCACCAGGCGCGCCTGCCTGAGCCAGCTGAGCAGCCCCTCCCCGTCCGCCAGCCAGTCGACCGGCGTGTCCACCGGTGTCGCGATCGAATTGAGGAAATCCAGGCCAGGGGCATCGGCCAGGAAAAGCGCGGGAATCGGCGGGGTCATGGGGGTTGTCTCCTGGCGGACAAAGTAACCNTCTTAAATGCTCTTGACAAGTTACNTGTGCAGCAATAACCTCCNAATTGAAGTTTAGGCGGTTAGCATCTTTTCAATCCCTGGCCGCCTCCAGCCCATCCNGAAACCTGCGNGAGGAATGGCAAAAATGAACACAGAGACAGCAACAGCGGTACTTGTCCATGGCGCATGGGCGGGTGCGGCGGCTTGGGAAAAGGTCGCCCGTCTTCTCCATTTAAAAGGCATTAATGTGGTTACGGCTCAGCTACCGCTTTCCTCGCTGGCCGACGATACGGCGGCGCTTGACCAGGCGCTGGCGCAGATCCCGGGGCCGGTCGCGCTCGCCGGCCATGCCTATGCCGGCGCNGTNATCGCTTCCACCCAGAGCGCCAAGGTGCGGGCGCTGATCTATATCGCGGGAATCGCGCCGGACCAGGGCGAAACCGTGNCCGACGTGTTCTATCGCTACGAGCACGATGCCAAGGCACCGAAACTGGCGCCGGACAACGACGGCTGGATCCGGCTCCCGCCGGAAGCCTTCGCGACGGCGTTTGCGCAGCACGCGACGCCGGAAGAACAACAGGCGCTCGCCGCCACGCAGCCGCCCATTTCGACGGCAAGCATTACCGTTGCGGTTGGCGCACCGCTTTGGAAACGCGTGCCGTCCTGGTACCTGCTGGCCGAGCAGGACCACATGATTCCGCANCAGACACAGCGCTTCATGGCCGAGCGCATGCAGGCGCACATCNGCGCCTATCCNGTCGATCACGTGCCGCAGGTCACGGCGCCGGCNCTGGTCGCCAAGCTTATCGCCGATGCGATCGAGCACGGTAAACGCTGACCCTCATCCACCCCGCATCTCAAAGGAGATCCGCCATGTCTAGCCTTCACTATCGCCACGCCGACGTCGACGGCCTGAAAGTTTTCTATCGCGAAGCAGGTTCGGCCGACAAACCCAAGCTGCTNTTGCTGCATGGCTTCCCGAGTTCGGGACACATGTTCCGCGACCTGATTCCGCTGCTGAGCGAAGACTTCCACATCATTGCGCCCGACCTGCCCGGCTTTGGCCAGACGGACATGCCGCCGCGCGAGCAGTTNAGCTACACGTTCGACCATATTGCGCAGGTGATCGACCGTTTCACCGAAGTGGTGGGCTTCGATCGCTTTGCCGTGTATGTGTTCGATTACGGTGCGCCGACTGGCTTTCGCCTGGCGGTAAAACATCCGGAACGCATCACCGCCATCATTTCGCAAAACGGCAATGCCTATGAGGAAGGCTTGAGCGACGGCTGGAACCCGATTCGCGCGTATTGGCAAGATCCATCGCAAGCCAACCGCGAAGCCTTGCGGGCCTTCCTGGCGCCGGAAGCCACCCGCTGGCAATACACGCATGGGGTGCCGGACGAATCGGCGGTGTCGCCGGACGGCATTGCGCTCGACAACTATTATCTTGCGCGCCGTGGCGCCGATGACGTGCAACTGGACCTGTTCCTGGATTACCAGAGCAACGTGGCNCTCTACCCTGCTTTCCAAACCTACTTCCGCACGCATCGTCCGCGTTTCCTGGCCGTATGGGGCAAGCACGACCCATTCTTCTTGCCGGCGGGTGCGGAAGCGTTCAAGCGCGATATTCCGCAAGCCAAGGTCACGTTTTTCGATACCGGGCATTTCGCGCTCGAAACGCATGCGAAGGAGATTGCGCGAGCTATCCGTGATTTTTTTGCGGTGTGAGCAAGGCCATCATTCTCGTGAAAGCGAATCCATCTTTGCTTTTCGCATCAGCGAGTAGGTTGGGGTGAGGCGCAGCCGAACCCCAACATCGCCATGCATAACAACGCCGCTCATCACAGCCGTTCCCCAGCGGGCTCATGCAAATCGGGATCACACGCCCAATCCGGCGCAAGATCGCCTCGTCGAATATATTGATGAATCGACGAATATGGCCAAGCGCTGGCGCGCTCGACATAGCCGTGCTTCACCGGGTTGATATGCACGTAATCCATGTGGTGCCCCTAGATCAATATCATCTCTGATCTGGTGCTCCCAGAACCGCCGCTGCCAAACACCACGCTCGCCTTTGCGTCGTTTTGAAGCGTTTACCCTCTCGTGCGATGCGATGGCTCTTGAGAACCGTTGCTTGATCAGCATCCAGCGCATCGAATAGTCGTCATCCTCGCCTGGCATGGTCCAGATGGCATGCATGTGCTCGGGAAGCACCACCCAGGCATGGATGTGAAAGGGATGGCGCAGCTTTACCGTTCTGACGGCCTCGCGTAACGAGGCGATGCAGTCGGTTAACAGCGTGCTACGGCGATCGGCCAGATTGACCGTGAAGAAGAAAGTACCACCGGGGATTTTTACGCGTCGATAGCGCATGTTGCCTTCCTGGGCAAGTCGATATCTCTCGTAGGTTCTACATGGCGACGTTGGGGTTCGCAAGCTCACCCCAACCTACGGGGCCGCGTGATCGGACAAACCTATGACGTAAGACGATTGCCCTCTTAGTGCATCGCGCACACGAACTACTTTTGAACAACGCATTCACAACGCACTCCCATCCATCAGAAAATGCATAAGGACGTGCCGTTTGTTCGTGAGCTTCTAGCGCATCTTTAACGCGACCTGTGGTTGTCTTGAGTACGAGTACGCCAACACCAGGAGCCACTGATGTACGACGACGCACTCACCACTGCCACCACTGCATGGCGCAAGCGTGTCCTTGACACCATTGATGCATGCATCGAGCAAACAGGGGAGCCCATTGCAAGCAGGATTGCCGAAGCACTGGCGCAGGTAGCTGCGTGGCAAGGCTGCCCACGCGCAGCCGAGCTGTCTTCAGCGTCCGCGCCGGCCGTGTACCGGCGCATTCTGCTGGGCGCCGGCAAGGCGTACGAAGCCTTGCTGATCGTATGGCCGCCCGCCTACGCCACGCCCATCCACGATCACGATGAACTGTGGGGCATGGAATTCGTGCTGGATGGCGTGCTGGAGGTGGAATCGTTCCAACTCGTCGCACAGCCATCCATGCATCTCACGCCCAAGCACAGCCTGGTAGCCGGCGTGGGCGACTACGTGGCGTTTTCCGATACGGATTACGCGCATCGCTGTCGCAATTTTTCCAGCAACCGTCAGGCGCTGTCGCTGCATGTCTATGGCGGCGAGCTAAACCGGTACCGCAGCTATCATCAGCGTGATGGGCAGTGGACGTCGGAATGCCACACCACGGCGCGCGAAACATCGCTCGCCTGATCCCCCCAAAAAAAGGCCCATCCCCATGGCAAACATCGCAATCATTGGCGGCGGCGCGGCAGGTGCAGCCGTGTTCGGTGCGCTGCTCGCGCACGAAGCGCCGGACAACCTGCACTGGGTGACCGGAAGCCGTGGACACACCGGCCGTGGTGTCGCCTACGGCACCCGGCACGATCATCATCTGCTCAACGTGCGCGCGAGCGGCATGGGGCTGTACGCCGATGCGGACGAAGACTTTGCGCAATTCAGCGGGCGCGAGCGCCCGGGTTCGCGCCCTACCGGCTTTCTACCGCGCCGGCTTTTCGGCGAATACATCGAGACGCAGTTGCGCAAGCGCCTGCAGCATGCCCGTCAGCGCGGCCGCCACTTTGCGGTGACGCCATCGACCGCCACGCGCCTGCGCGCCAGGCATGGCGGCTACGAGATCGCGCTGGACAATGGCGAACACGTGATGGCGGAGCATGTCGTGCTTGCACTCGGCGCACTGACGCCGCGCCCGTTGCGCACGGTGTCCGAACGCGCGCTTGCCAGCGGCGCCTATGTGCTGGACCCATGGTGTCTTACCGAACGCTCGCTCCAGCCGCGCCGGCTGATCGTGATCGGCACGGGACTCACCGCCGTCGACACGCTCATCTCCGCATCGATTCGCTGGCCGGATATCGAACTGGTCGCCGTCTCGCGGCATGGCTTGTTGCCGTTCGTGCATCCGGTGCATCCCATTGACGCCTATCCGCAGCAGGCCGAACTCAANGCCAGGCTGCTGGCATGCGCAGGTCCCGCCGCCATCCTTGCCGAGATTCGCCGCCTTTTCCGCGCGGAACAGGCCTTGGACTGGCGCAGCGTGATCGATGGCATGCGCCCGATCAACGCCACGCTGTGGCAGGCGTTTACACCGCGCCAGCGCCGCCAATTCCTGCGGCACATCCGGTGGCTGTGGGAATCGTCGCGGCATCGGCTTGCGCCGGAACCCGGGGAAATCATCCAGCAGTTGCGCGACGAAGGTCGCCTGCAGGTTCACGCAGCCCGCGTGTTGGAGGTGGATGGCGAAGGGCCCTTGAACGTTACGGTTCGCTCGCGCGCCAGGCAGGTGATGACGACGTTGCAAGCGGATCTGGTGGTACAGGCCACCGGGCTCGACACCGCGGTGGGCTATGCGCAGCACCCGCTGCTCTCCGGCCTGCTGCAGGATGGCCTGNCCGTCGCCGATCCGTTGCACCTGGGCGTCCTGGCACAGCCGGATGGCCAATTGATCAACGCCGCCGGCGAGGTGCAGCACGGCCTGCACGCCATCGGTTCACTGCTGCGCGGCAACCTGTGGGAATGCACGGCGATGCCGGAAATTCGCGTGGCGGCGCATGCATTGGCGACGCGGTTGAGCGCGCGTTGCGCGCCGCAGCCGGATATGGCTGCGGCGCCCTGAGGCCGCTCCTATAATTTGCACTCAAGCGTAGCGGGTCTCTGCATCAGCGCGATAAACGGTTCCCTCCCCTGCGAAGCAGGGGAGTGCATCATGGCGAGTATCAGCCAGGCGAATCACATAGACGCCATGCTCAGCGCCGCACCGCCAACACGCCGTCCAACGCCAGCTGCGCCTTGAAGCCTGCCTTCTCCAGCCGCTTCGCCACTTCGCGCGGCACGTCGCGGTCGCTGGTGAGCTTGTTGGGGCTGCCGGTGTAATGGAACAGGCGGCCGTTACGACGCAGTACGCGCGCGAGTTGATCGTAGAACGCCTGCGAATANAGGTCGCCNGCGATGCCGAAGCGCGGCGGGTCGTGCAGGATGGCGTCGATGGAAGCATCTTCGATGTGCACGATCGCATCCCGCACGTCGGCATGCGTCAACGCCAGGCGGCCGCCGCTGGTCGGATCGTCCGGATCCGGCGACCATGGATTGAGCGTGCGTAGCCACAACACATCGGGGTTTTTCTCGAACGAATGGATGCGCGCCACACCCGCGTCCAGGCAGCAGGCGGCGAAGTAGCCGAGGCCGCCGCATGTATCCAGCAAGACCTTGCCGCGCGGCTCGACCAGCGCGACCTTGCGGCGCGCATCGTCGAGCGGCGATTCCTTCGCCGTGGGCAGCATCTTGATGCCATCGATCTCGAAGGTGGGCGCACCCCATTCGGTGGGCACCAGCTTGATCAACGAGCCGGAAAAACGCGACGCCGATGCAAACGCATCGCCATCCCAGTAGTAGATCGTGCGGTCTTTCAGCTTGGGCGGATAGGGATAAGCCTGTTCTTTCCACTGCCAGTCATCGGCGCGCAGCAACGCATGTCCGTTCGACCGCCCCAGATCGAGCGAGCCATGCCATTCCGGCTTGCCCGCGTCGTGTGCGGCCAGCAGTGCTTCGGCAGTGGGGCGTGTCAGCAAAGGGCCGGAATAATGGGGCACGAAAGTCTGCTTCCGGAAATGAAGTTGCCGATTTTAGCCTATGGGCTAATGGCCTTCCTTGTGTCGCGATGTCGCCCCCAATTTGCCGCGCACATCCTTGGCATGCCGCGCCGCTCGTGCGGCGAACACGGCCACGCCGTAACGCCATGATCTGCGCATGGCCGAAAAGAGGCTTTCCCAACCCAGCGGCGCCGATGCAATGGCCGCTTGCAGGGCGCGGGCGTAATCGAGCACCAATCCCGGCGTCCACGCCATCGCCTCAGCCCGCTTGCGCAGTTGCGCGGCGAACCAGAGTTCCGGATTGAACACCACGCGAAAGAAGGCGCCCAGCCCAGCGCCTTCGCCGCCAAGGCTGCCTTCCAGCGCCGCATCCAGGCAATGCGCCACACTGCTGGAGCAATTGCGATGGGTAAGGTTATACGTGGTGTCTTGACGATAAAGGTTCCAAAAGGCTGCGAGGCGTACGCGATCGAAACGATCGAACACCACGTGTGTCGTGGAGTCGCACCAACCAGCGGCTTCCACTTCGTAGCTCGGCTGAAATTTGCCGGCTACGTCGTTGTCGGAGGTCGCGCGCAGTGCGCGCGAAAAGCTGGCGCTGGAGCGGTCGATTTCCACCGCCGGATAATGGCTCACGTAGATATCGGGCGTGCACTCCAGCGCGGCATGNCCGGTGGACACCACGCCATTCGTATCGACGGCCGCGATGTAGCGNTCCAGCAGCGGATTGGGGATCGTCTGGCCTACCGAACCGACCGGCGTCCACACATGCACCACCAGCAGGCCGGATACCTGCGTGGCGTCAGGGCGAGCAACAGCGGCGGGCGATGGCAACTCCTTGGCCAGCAATGCCGCCATGGAGATGTGTTCCGGCCGCCGCGCCAACCGGATCGCGCGGCGCAAGAGTCCGACGCCTGAAAGAAACAATCCCATGCCGATACAGGCAGGAACAGTACCTTGGTAAAAGGTGGGATAAGGTTCGAACATGAATGCCGCGAAGAGGATTTCAAACAATCCGGTAAACAGCGACAAATACCAACCCTGGAAGCGCACGACAAAAGCCGCTGCGATGCGAAACCCGCCATCGACCAGGAACGCGATGCCAAAGGCCATGGCGAGAATGACATTGGCCGCACGGTGCGCATCCACCGTAAGCAGCCCCAGGACGAGAAACGCCACGCCGCGCAGTCTTCTCAACAACGACGATGCATCGGGCTTGGGCGACGTCACGCAGAGGGTCACNACCGCTTCGATCAGCAACAGATAACCGAACAGGTGCAACGGGAAGTAGGTGATGCCGTCCATCGCATCGACAAAAATCGCCACCCCCGACATCGCCCACAGGAAACCGATGCCGGCCAGCCACGGCCAGCGCCGTTTGACGAAATCACCACCCAGCAGAAGCAGCGCGAGTTGATTCATGCCTTCTCCGTGATCTTGGGATGCTCTGAATTAATTCAGGGCANCCCATGGCTACGCCTCGCTGCGTGCACGCATGGCAAACACGGCAAACANCGCACAGGCCAGCGAAATCAGGCCGGGCAGCCCGAAGCGCGCGCTCGCGCCCATGGCAACGCCGGCAAAGGTGGGGCCGACCAGCGCGCCAACACCCCACGCCAACCCCATCACCGCATAGATGCCGACCAGCTTGGCGCCGCCGAAGCGCTCGCCCACCATCGCCAGCATGACGGTATAAATGCCGACGAAAACGCCACCCCAGCAAAAGACGATACCGAACGCCCACAGCGGGTCGGCGAGCACGAACGGCCAGCACAACGCGCCCGCCGCGGAAATCCAGGCGAGCGCCATCGCCAGCTTGCGCTTGGAAACACGNTCGGCCAGCCATCCAATCGGCAACTGCAGCACGATCGCGCCGAGCATCAAGGTGGAAATAAGGCGCATGGCCTGGCTGTTGGTCCATCCTTGTGCGGTGGCGTACAGGCCAATGAACGAAAGCCCTGCCGTCTCCACGCCGGCGTTGAGCACGGTGGTCGCCATCGCCACCGGCGCAAGGCGGGCATACAGCAGGGGACGGGCGGATTCCGGCCGGATCCTTGCGGGCGCCACCACCCACCTGCCGGCAATGCACAGCACGGCCAGCAGTGACAGGNCCGCCGCCAGAAAATAACCACGATGGTTGATGCCCACCCACGAGAGCGTGGCCGGCCCAAGCACCATGCCGAAGGAAAGCGACGCGGTATACGTCGCCATCGTTCGCCCCCTGGCTTCGTCGCGGCTCAAACTGTTGGCCCAGGTTTCGGACATCACAAACAGGGCTTCTGCCGCCGCACCCAGCAGCATGCGCAACGGGAACCACCAGGCGACCGAGCTGACGAATGGAAAGGCGGCCAAGGTTGCGGCAGTCACCACCAGGGCGAACAGCGCCAGGCGCCTGGCGCCCCAGCGCGCCGCCAAGGCAGGCATGAACGGCGCAATGGCCAGCACGCCCACCGCATGCATGGCCGCGTTGATGCCGATGAAGCGATCGGAAAAGCCCAGGTTTTCCAGGCTCACCGCAATCAGTGGGGCCGACAGGCTGTAGCTCAAGCCGAAGATGGCGGCTGTCGCGATCACCGCCGCCATCGACATCAGCATGCGGGTGGCGGGGAACGGCGAGCCGTTCGAGTCGCCCCCGCACGCCTTGGCGGAGGGTGTCGATTCCTGGCTGTTGGAATGAAGCTCGCGCATCTGCTGAGGCCTTCTTCACGCGCTGATGAAGCCGCCAACAGAAAACGTCTACTACTTCGAAACGAAAATAATCGTCAACGCCATTGGTTTTTTGAACGAAAATCCCGTGAGCGGCCACACGCCCGCGCGTATGCGCAGCCCCCCCCTCCACGCCTGGAGAAATGGGCAAAAACCCTGTTCCAATCGGCAATGCAGCCGACACAGGGCGCGCTTACCTTGGTGGCCTTGAACGTCTCNCCACACTCACGAGGAATTGTCATGACAGCAACACATGGATCCATGGTCGGCCTGCAACGCCCGGACGGCCAACGGCTGGAAGGTTATCTGGCGACGCCGGAGCAACCCAACGGCGCACCGGCGGTGGTAGTGATCCAGGAATGGTGGGGCTTGAACGAGCAGATCCGCGGCGTGGCCGATCGGCTGGCGCAATCCGGNTATCTTGCGCTGGTGCCCGATCTGTATCGCGGCAAGATCACGGTGGAAGAGGAGGAAGCCCATCACCTGATGGAAGGCTTGAACTTCGGCGACGCNGCCTCGCAGGACATTGCCGCCGCCGTGGCTTATCTCAAGCAGCGTACGGCCAAGGTCGCCGTGATGGGCTTCTGCATGGGCGGCGCACTCGCCNTGCTCGCGCTCAACCAGAACACGGACCTATCGGCTGGCGTGGTGTGGTACGGCCTGCCGCCGCTGGAGTACCTCGATGCATCACGCATCAAGGTGCCGGTGCTCGGGCATTGGGGCACNCAGGATCAATTCTTCCCGATCACGTCGGTGGATGCGCTGGAAGCGAAGTTTGCCGAAAGCGGCGTGCAGGCGCAGTTCCATCGCTATCTTGCGCACCATGCGTTCGCCAACGAGACGGCGGTGGGGCNTGGACGTATTGCGGGTACGCAATACGATCCCGCGTGGGCGCAACTGGGGTGGGACCGGACGTTTACGTTCCTGGGGAAGACGCTCTGGTCGTAAGGGCTTTCATTGCATGACGCATGTTGCGCGTTGGCGGTGAGCGCATGCGAACCCCAACGTTGCCATGCAGATGGCGACGTTGGGGTTCGGCGTTGCCTCACCGCCAACCTGCGGGCTAATCAGGGCCGCCGTTATTTACCGGCCAGCGCATTCTGCGCAGCCTCTTCGATCAGCTTGGCGACTTCCTGCGGATGTGATTCGTAGATGGAGTGGCTGCCGTTCTTGATGTCGATCGTGGTGCTGTGCGCGCGCGCTGCATACATGCGCTCCAGATCAGGGCTGATGATGCGGTCGGCGTCGGCCACGGCGTACCAGCTCGGCTTGTGCTTCCAGGCGGGATCGCCTGCAGGTGCGTTGAACACGCTGGCGTTGGTGAGCGCCTGCCCGTTTGCCTCCCATTGCGCCTGCCTGGCAGGCAGGTCGGCCGCAAAGTCCGCCGGATACTTGGCTGGATCAAGATAAAGATAGCCATCGGCCGTCTTCTTGATGTCCTTGGTCTGGCTGGTCAGGCTCGGATAACNTTTGCCGTTGGCGACTTCGGTTTCACCCTGATCAAGCGCATGGGCGGCGATGTAGACCAGCCCCGCCACCTTGGGATCATTGCCGACATCGGTAATGATGGCGCCGCCATAGCTGTGGCCGACAAGAATGGCCGGGCCATCCTGCATGTCGACGATACGCTTGACGGCGGTGGTGTCTGCATNGAAGGACGTGAGCGGATGCTGCGCAACCGACACGTGATAGCCATCCTTGACGAGAATGTCNTAAACGGGCTTCCAGCCCGCGCCCGTGACCCACGCGCCATGCACCAGCACGATGTTGTGCACGGGTGCGGCGGCGGCCGTGGCGGCAAGGGAAAGCGCGGCGGAAACTACCAGGGACAAGGCGGCGAAACGCCTGGTTTTTTTCATGGACATGATCGGAATCCTCGTGTGCGATGGGATGAAACAGCACTGTGTATTTCGCGGACACGCCCGTACTGTTACAACGCCATCGGCACACATGCCGCTTGAACATTACAAGATTGCAAGGTGGGGCTTCGCGCTGCAGGGATGACGTTGCATCCCCGCNTGCTCATCCTTCGGACTGCGGCGTCGCGGCGCGNCGCTGCCATAGGTAAATCGGAAGTCCAGCCAGNACCAGCACGGCGCCCCACATCAAGGTCTCGGCCCCGGTACCGACCAACGCCCAGACACTGAACNNAAGCGCGCCCACCGCCACCCATCGCCGCCAACGAACGACGGCCGTATCGATCCGCCACCACGCCAGCACCGTAATCAGGTAAGGCAGCAAGGTCGCCGCGGTGGACAGCAGGATGGTGAAGGTAAACAACGCCACCAGCGTGCGNCTGTAATTGGAAACGATCAGCGCGCTGGCCAGCAGGCTGCTGGCCAGCAGGCCGAACCAGGGCGTGCCACGCGCATCCCGGCGTGCGAACGGCTTGGGAAACAAGCCATCCAGCGCAGGCGCAAGCGTGGTCTGCGCTTGCAGCAGCACCCAGCCGTTGAGTGCGCCGAAACACGAAATGCTGGCAACCACGCCAATGCCGATACCTGCCGCCGCCCCCCATGTGCGCCGCGCCGCTTCGGCCATCGGTGCAGCCGAAGCATGCAGCACGTCCGCCGGCAGCATGCCGACCACCACGGTGCAGGCCAGCATGGTGGCGAGCCCGGCGATGGTCATGCCGATCACCGTAGCGCGCGGCACGGTGCGTTGCGGATCGCGCACCACGCCGGTCGGCACGGTCGCCGTTTCCAGGCCGAGGAATGCCCACAGCGTAAGCGCCGCCACCGAAGAAGCCACGCTCACCAGCGGCAAACCGCTGGCGTTGAACGGATGAAACGCGCTTGCATGCACCCAGCCCAGCCCCAGCAAGCCGAACACCACCAATGGCACCAGCTTGAGCGAGGTGGTGACGATGGCGGTGTAGCCGGCTTCACGCACGCCGGACAAGCTGATGAACGTGCATACCCATAACGCACCCAAGGCGCACAAGGCGCCGCGCCAAGGCGTGGCGGTGGCCGCCGGCCACACGGAGCCGAGGCTGCCGGCAAACGCGACGGCAATCGCCGCATTCGCCGACCACACGCATACCCAATAACTCCACGCCACCAGGAAACCCACGCGATCGCCGAAGGCGCGGCGCGCATAGGCATACGCGCCGCCATGGTTGGGTACGATCTGCGCCAGCCATGCATACACCAGCGCCAGCATCAGTGCGCCAGCCAGGCTGATGGCCCAGCCCAGCAGGCTCGCCGCACCGTAAGGCGCCAGCGCCGCGGGCAGCACGAACACGCCCGAGCCGATGATGTTGCCAATGACCAGCGCGATCAGCATCCACAAGCCGAGCGGCCGCTGCGCGCCGCTCATGCGTGGTCGAGCGAATGGCGGTAAGCGCGGCGCAGCATTTCGTGGAAATGATGCACGGCGTTTTCGCGCAGCGGGTTGAGCCGGCCGGCTTCGTAGGAACCGGACCCCAGCCCGCGCTGCACGTCTTCGCAGATGGTGACGTCTTCGTCCTGCACTTCATCGCTGAAGGCGATGTCCTTGGCGCGGCGCGCCTGGGCTTGCGGGCTGTCGTCCGGTGCGTAGTAGAAATCGAACAGCACACGGCAGCGATCCACGCCCATCGGCAACACGCGATTGGTCTGCAGGCGGCCCGGCAGGATGTTGAGCATGGCGTTCGGATACAGGAAGTAATACAGCGCTTCGCCGCTGCCGTAGAGATCGTCGCCGCTTTCCAGCGGGCTGTACTGGAAGGAATACCACTCGGCTGTCTCGGTGATGTAGCTGCGATAGTCGAGCAGGCTGTTCAAGCCGGGGTGGATGCACGGCACGTGATAGCCTTCCAGGTAGTTGTCGACGTAGACCTTCCAGTTGCAGGCCACGTCGTAGCTCACGCGATGATGGAAGGCATAGCCGTCCAGCGCGCGATCCGCGCCAAGGCGCGCATCGATGCCGGCCACGAAATCGCCGAACGGCGGCGCCTCGCCGATCGCCACGAACACCAGCCCTTGCCACACATGCACGCGTACTTCCGGCAAGCGGATATCGGCGGGATTGAAGTCGGGCGTGCGGCCCATTTCCGGCGCACCGCGCAACACCCCGTCCAGGCCGTAGGTCCACCCGTGGTAGCGGCAGCGCAGGTTTTGCGCGCCGCGTCCGTCGCAGCTGGCGATCGGCCCCGCACGATGGCGGCACACGTTGTGAAAGGCGCGGATCTGCGTTTCGTTGCTGCGCACCACCAGCAGCGGCAGGCCGGCTATTTCGGTGACTACGTGATCGCCGACATCCGACAGCTGCGATTGATGGCAGACCAGTTGCCAGCTGCGCGCAAACACCGCCGCGGCATCCAGGGCCGGCATGCGTGCGTCGGTATAGAAACGGGCCGGCAGGGTCAGCGCGTGGTCGAGCGGCTGTGGAGCAAGGGTGCCCGGTGAAAGTAACTCGGTCATGGCGCTACCTAGCGGCGGTGAGGCTGGAGTATTTCGCGGACCGCAGTGCAGCATCAATGCGCGACGGCCGCTGGCTGGCGGTAAGACGCGCGGCGGCAGCACGGGCACCCACTGTGTCGCGCCACGTCACTTTTTGAGCGGCAACCGCCGCCGGCATGCCGGGAGCCAGCGTGAAACCTGCAGCGTGGGATGCCAACTTGCCAGGCCGCCCTGTCGGTACCGAGCGTCGGTGCCCGCTCACCCGTCTCTCCAGGCTCCATGGGCATGCCTCCTGACTATTCCCTTTGCCAAACCGTGATGGATCGCACATTCGCACTGCCAACATGGCGTGGCAGATGCTTGGCTGTTCACGACCGTGAAGGCCCAAGCGGGTTCGTTGCAATCACTAACAGGGTGGAACAGGGGATGGAACAGATCGTCGAATGNCTGATTGCCGGCGGCCCGCACCATGGCGCCGTACGCCGGCAGCTATGGGACCCGCGTCATCCGATGCTGCCTGCGGTGGCGGCCGGTGATGGCAAGGTGTGCATCGCCGCGGCGCGCCGGCCGGCCGGCCCGTACAGCAACCGCTTCCTGCTGTTGCATCCGCACGCGACCGGCCAGGAAATTCTCGCCATGATGGCCAGAATGTGCGTGAGAAGCTCGCCCGGCTTGTGCAGCAACTGAGGCGGTAACGGCTGCCCTAAAGTTTTACGTAGGCTTCGTTCTCGCCCGCGATGTAAAGCCGCACGCCTTTGCGCGGGTAATCGCAGACATCCTGCTCCAGCCGCTGGCCCACCACCAGAAACACCAGCGGCTCGCTGCCCGTATTGACGATGACATGCGCAGGGCCGCCGCGCGCAAAGCCCAGGAAATCGCCTGGGCCGATGGCATGAACCTCCTCGCCGATCTGCGCTTCGCCCTGCCCGGAAAGCAGGTAAAGGCATTCTTCCTCATAAAGGTGCCGGTGATATTCGGAGGATTCATGCCCCGGCATGAGGGTGATGATGTGCGCACCCAATTGCGTCAGGCCAGTGATGTCGCCGACCGATTTCTTCAACCGNATGGCGTTGGGGTTCAAGCTGTGCACCGAGCGGGTGGCGTCCATCTNGTCGATATCCGCTGCTTTCACTAACTCGCGTATAGGCTTCAAGGTATCGTCTCCTGCGGGAAAGTCGGGTTCCGGCATGTTGCCGCCATGCTGGACAACGCCATCAACGCTTCACATTATGGGCGCCACCGATGCAGCCGCTCCGGCGGCGCTCGATCATACAGGGCCTTCGCATGCAGCGCTGGCAGGGGCAAAAGCACGCAGAACTGCAGATCCGTGCAGGATTTGCCTTTCTATTGATCGCCTGCGCGCTGGCAACGTTCGCCACCATCGGCAGCGCGCGGGCCGATGCATGGGTGGCCCACACCCTGCACGTGCGCCAGACCCTGATCCAGCTCTATAGCGACGTGCGCGATGCAGAATCGGGGCAGCGCGGCTTTCTGCTGACGCAGGACTCGCACTACCTGGAGCCGTACACCCGTGCGCGCGCTGAAGTTGCCGCCACGGAATCGCTGCTGTCTTCGCTGATCGCCGACAACCCCGCGCAAANAGCCCTGCTCGACCAGCTCCGCCCGCTTATCGGCCGCAAGCTNGACGAACTGCAACAAACCCTGCAACTGGCCATGCAAGGCAAACACGAAGCGGCCATCAGCCTGGTCAGGACGAATGTCGGCCATCAATGGATGGAGGATATCCAGGCGCTGACGCAACAGATGGATCGAAACGAGTCGGCGCTGCTCGATCACCGCCTGGCCATTGCGCGCCGCACCAGGGTGCTGCTGCTGGCCGCGACGTTTTTTTCCGCCTTGCTGGCCTGCCTGCTTGCCTATCGCGTACACCGCGAAGGCACCGCCCGCCAGCAGGCGATCGAGGAAAAGAACCGCGCCCTGGAGGAGCAGATCCAGCAGCGCGAAACGGCCGAGACGCAGCTTCGGCAAGTCCAGAAAATGGAAGCGCTCGGCCAGCTGACTGGCGGCATCGCGCACGATTTCAACAATATGCTGGCGATCATCGTGGGCAACCTGGAGCTGGCGGTGCGCCAGATGCTGAGGTCGGACAGTGCCCTGAAAGATGTCGTGGCCAGNGCCCTGGATGCCGCCATGCGCGGCGCCGATCTCACCAGGCGGCTGCTTGCCTTCTCGCGCACGCAGCCGCTGCGGCCCGCNTCCATCGACGTCAACGATTGCGTGCGCAGCATGCAGATGATCCTGCAGCGCACGCTCGGCGAAAACATCACCATCCAAACCACGCTTGCTCCCGGCCTGCGGCGCGTTTTCATCGATCGCGCGCANCTGGAAAGCGCCCTGCTCAACCTGGCGGTGAACAGTCGCGACGCCATGCAGGACAGTGGCCGCCTGACCATCGAAACCCGCAACATCCAGCTCGACCAGCATTTTGCCGATACGCATGTGGAAGTAACGCCCGGACACTACGTGATGGTGGCGGTGACCGATACCGGCTGCGGCATGACACCGGAGGTGATCCAGCGCGCGTTCGAACCGTTCTTCACCACCAAGGA
>JGI25156J39149_1000784_pt1 | contig 16389 bp, 15 predicted proteins | sample AraplaCL_Col_mMS_FD_39149 | JGI IMG/M metagenome (IMG submission 39149)
GCGCCGGCCAAGAAGGGCGCGGGCCGTGGCGACCGTGACGGCGGCCGTGGTGGTCGTGGCGACCGCGGTGGCCGCGGCGGCCGTGTGCAGGCCGACGCCCCCGACGCCGACTAAGTCTTTAAACACGCCGGGCGCATCCGCGTCCGGCGTCCCAAGTTTGCGAGGATCCCATGAGCAATATTTCCGCCCAACTGGTCAAGGAACTCCGTGAGCGTTCCGGCGCGGGCATGATGGAATGCAAGAAGGCGCTGGTCGAAAACAATGGCGACATCGAAGTCGCCATGGAGTGGCTGCGCAAGTCGGGCCTCGCCAAGGCCGACAAGAAGGCTGGCCGCGTGGCCGCCGAAGGCCGCATCGTCGCCGCCCAGGCCGACGGCCATGCCGTGCTGGTCGAGGTGAACTGCGAAACCGACTTCGTCACCAAGAACCCTGACTTCGTGAAGTTCAGCGACAACGTCGCCGAGATCGCGCTGAAGTCCGGCGCGAAGGATGTCGACGCGCTCAAGGCAGCCGCCTATCCGGGCGGCGGCACGGTCGAGGAAGCCTCCAAGGCCCTGGTCGCCACCATCGGCGAGAACATCCAGGTTCGCCGCATGGCGCAGGTTTCCAACCAGGGCGTGATCGCCAATTACCTGCACGGCGGCCGCATCGGCGTGCTGGTGGCGCTGAAGGGTGGTTCCGACGAGCTGGCCAAGGGCATCGCCATGCACGTGGCCGCGATGAATCCGCAGTTCGTGCGCGCCGATGACGTGCCGGCTGATTTCCTGGCGAAGGAAAAGGACATCGCGCTCAGCCAGATGTCCGACAAGGAAAAGAACAAGCCGGCCGACATCCTGGAAAAGATCGTCAGCGGCAAGGTCGCCAAGATCATTTCCGAAGTCACCCTGCTTGGCCAGGCCTATGTGCTGGACACCAACGTCACCGTCGCCGACGCATTGAAGAAGGAAGGCGCCGATGTGGTTTCCGTGGTGCGCCTGGCCGTTGGCGAAGGCATCGAAAAGGTGGAAGAGGATTTCGCCGCCGANGTGATGAAGCAGGCGGGCCTGGCATAAATCGCCNNCTCCGTTTGCATGAAAGGCCGCGGGCAACCGCGGCCTTTTTTTGTCGCCGCCCTTAACCTGCCGTGCCTAGCCAACGCCGCGCAGCGGCACGGGTGCCGGCTTTACCCGCGGCTGCAGCAGATCCCATTTGTTGCCGTACAAATCTTCGAACACCGCCACGGTGCCGTAGGGTTCTTCGCGCGGCGGCTCCAGAAAGCGCACGCCACGCGAACGCATCGCTGCATAGCGCGCATGNAAATCGTCAACGTGCAGGAACAAAAACACGCGTCCGCCACCTTGCTCACCGACGTAGGCATCCTGCCCGGCCGTACTCGCCTGCGCCAGCAACANACGTGTCTCGCGCGAACCGGGCGGCGCCACCAGCACCCAGCGCTTGCCACCGCCTAGCGGTGTGTCCTCGATCAGTTCGAAATCCAGGCAGCCGGTATAGAACGCAATCGCTTCGTCGTAATCACGCACCAGCAGTGCAATGGCGGCGATAGTGTGGTGCATGGCCAACTCCCGGCTGTGAGTGCGATGTGAAACGACATGAAGCCTGCGAAGCATAAGCGCATGACGCGCTGACGTCTGCGTCGGCCTCCGCTACAATGCGCTCGTTTTGCGTGAGGCATTTGTACGCAATGCCCGACGGCAATCCGGAAAACTCCTGGACGTTTTCCGACCTTTACCTCACAACCGGAGTCNCCATGAGCGACCAGCTAAAGTANCGACGCATCCTGCTCAAACTCTCCGGCGAGGCATTGATGGGTGAGGCCGACTACGGCATCGACCCCAAGGTGATCGGCCGCCTGGCCAACGAAATCATCGAAGTACAAAAAATCGGCGTGCAGATCGGCGTGGTGATCGGCGGCGGCAACATCTTTCGCGGCGCAGGGCTGGCCGCCGCCGGCATGGACCGCGTCACCGGCGATCATATGGGCATGCTGGCCACCGTAATGAACGCACTGGCCATGCAGGATGCCATCGAGAAACGCGGCGGTTTCGCCCGCGTCATGAGCGCCATCCAGATTCACGACGTGGCGGAAGATTTCATCCGCCGCCGCGCCATCCGCCACATAGAAAAAGGCCGCATCGTACTGTTTGCCGCCGGCACCGGTAACCCGTTCTTCACCACCGACTCGGCCGCGGCGCTGCGCGCGGTCGAGGTGGGCGCCGACCTGCTGCTCAAGGCCACCAAGGTCGACGGCGTCTACACCGCCGACCCGGCCAAGCAGCGCGACGCCACGCGCTACGACCAGCTCACCTACGACCAGGTGATCGAGCGCAAGCTGGCGGTGATGGACACCGCCGCCATTGCCTTGTGCCGCGACCATCGCATGCCGCTGCGCATCTACGACATGACCGTACCCGGCAACCTGATGCGCATCATGCATGGCGAGCCGGTCGGCACCTTGGTCGACGCAAGCTGACTGACTGCCTGATCCGCCGCCTTCTCCAAGAGAGGGGCGGGAAGTTACTGTTATACTTGCCGGCTTGCACGCCATCGGGGTGATTTCACATGCTCAACGACATCAAGCGCGATGCCCAGACCCGTATGGGCAAGAGCATCGATGCCCTCAAGCACGACCTGTCCCGCCTGCGCACCGGCCGCGCCAGCACCACGCTGGTCGANGGCATCAAAGTGCCTTACTACGGCTCCGACATGCCGCTGAACCAGGTAGCGACGGTGGCCCTGGCCGACGGCCGCTCGATCGTCATCACGCCGTTCGAAAAGAGCATGGTCGCCCCGATCGAGAAAGCGCTGCTGGCTTCCGACCTCGGCATTACGCCNACCACNGCCGGCACGGTCATCCGCCTCAACATGCCGCCGCTCACCGAGGAGCGCCGCCGCGAGCTNGCCAAGCACGTATCGCACGAGGGCGAGAATGCGAAGATCGCCATCCGCAACGTGCGTCGCGATGCGCTGCAGCAAGTCAAGGATCTGCTCAAGGAAAAGCAGATCACCGAGGACGAGGAACGCAAGGCCGACGAAGAGGTCCAGAAGCTCACCGACCAGTTCGTCAAGGAAGTCGACAAGCTGGCCAAGGCCAAAGAAGAAGAACTGATGTCCATGTAAGGCCGTCGACGTATGCCGGACGCGCCCAGCGATCGGCATGCGCCGCCCACGCCACCTGACGGAGGAGCAAAGAAGGGTGAGGGGTCCATCTTGCACAACCGCCGTCTCCATGCGAGCCCCAGGTCAACTGGCCGCGTGAGCTCCGCTTCCGCCATGATTGTCCCCGCCGTGGGGCAAAGCCGCGTCGATACGTGGCGTTTTNCTGACGAGCACAGCTTCTGCATGGCTTCAGGCGCAGCACGGATAGCCGCCACCGTTACTCTCCATCCATGACCACGACCACGCTAAAACATATACCGCGTCATATCGGCATCGTGATGGATGGCAATGGGCGCTGGGCCAAAGCCCGCCGCCGTCCGCGCAGCTTCGGCCATAACGCGGGCCGCAAAGCCGTGCGCGAGGTCGTCGAGGGCTGCATTCGCCATGGCGTGGCGGCGTTGACGCTGTTCGCCTTTTCCAGCGAAAACTGGCAGCGGCCGCCGGACGAAGTCAGCGCGCTGCTGGACCTGTTCATGCGCGCCCTGGACAAGGAAGTGGACGAGCTGGACGAAAACGGCGTACGCCTGCGCTTCATCGGCGACCTGTCCGCTTTCGACAAGCCGCTGCGGCAACGCATGATCGGCGCGATGGAACGCACCTCCGGCAACATCAAGCTGCATTTGAACATCGCCGTGAATTACGGCGGCCGCTGGGACATCGTGCAGGCGGCGCGCAAGGCGGCCCTGGCCGTGGCGCANGGCGAGCTGGCGGTGGAAGACATCGATGAAGCGTCGTTCGACCAGTGGACCAGCCTGTCCGAGGTGCCGCCGCTGGACCTGTTCATCCGCACCGGCGGCGANCATCGCATCAGCAATTTCCTGCTCTGGCAGCTCGCCTATGCGGAACTGTATTTCACCGAAACGCTGTGGCCGGACTTCAACCAGGCCTCGCTGCAGCTAGCCATCAACGACTTCGCCCGACGCGAGCGTCGCTTCGGCCGCACTGGCGACCAGGTCGCCCAGGCAGCGGCGCGTTGAGCGGGGTTGCGGTCATCCGGCAGCGCGGCATGAAACCGTTCGCTCGATACGGCAGCATTCAAGGCATGCGTGCCGAGGCGCGATTGAATCAGAATCCAGCCGGCCGGCATGCGAGCCGCCCGNCCCACCCCCGCGCAAGCCGCCCGGCGCTCATCGCCGCGAGCCGCTAGGAAACCCCATGCTGCGACAGCGCGTCATTACCGCNTTGCTTCTCGCNCCACTGGCGATCTTGCTGATCCTGCTGGTGCCGACCAGTGTNTTCGCATGCTTGCTGGCGGCGGCTTTTCTCGCCGGCGCCTGGGAATGGTCGCGGCTGTCCGGCATGAAAAGCCGCGTTGCGCGCGGCGTGCTGCTGGCCGGGGTCTTGCTGGCCTTCATCGCGCTGTGGATGTTCCAGACCACGCCGTGGCTATGGCCGGCCCTGATCACTACGGGCGTGGCGTGGTGGTTGCTGGTGTGCGTGTGGCTGCGCCATTTCGCCTTCGCGGCAGCGCCGACGACCGAAAACCGCAACCTGAAACTGCTGGCCGGCGCCTTCGTGGTGTTTCCTGCCTGGGTGGCTGCATTGAGCATTCACGGCAGTCCCTCGCACGGCCATGTGTGGGCGTTCCTGGCCATGCTGCTGGTATGGGCCGCCGATACCGGCGCCTATTTCGCCGGCAGCTGGTTCGGCAAGGGCAAGCGCAAGCTGGCGCCGCAGATCAGCCCCGGCAAGACCTGGGTGGGGGTCTACGGCGCCTTCGTCACCAGCTCCCTGGTGGCAGCCGTGGCAGGGTGGCTGCTCGGCGTACGCGACCTGCGGCTGCTTGGGTTGATCGTGGTCACCCTCGTGACCGTGGCCAGCTCGATCGTCGGCGACCTGCTGGAAAGCCTGATGAAACGCCACGCGAACGTAAAGGACTCCGGGGCGCTCTTCCCGGGCCACGGCGGACTGCTCGACCGGCTGGACAGCGTGTTCGCGGCCTTGCCCGTGTTCGCGCTGGGCAAGCTCTTGCTGGGTCTTTGAATCACGCCTTGGCACGCCTTCATCCCTTGCGGGACGGGCGTGACGGACGAACGGAACTGCGGTGCCAGGCTGCGGTCGATATCCCAACCCCGAGCGTATGCGCCGCGCCGGCTTCCAAGCCGCCCGGCGGGTACTTCGCAACGCTTGCTGATAAGCTTTGAGTTCCTGAGAAGACGTACCTGCTTTGATGAATCCCTTTTTCGGCTCGGTGTTCTGGCTACTGGTCACGCTTGGCGTGTTGGTGACCTTTCATGAATTCGGACACTACTGGGTTGCCCGCCGCTGCGGCGTGAAAGTGTTGCGCTTCTCGGTCGGNTTCGGCCGCGCGGTTTGGAAGCGCATCGGCCGCGACGGCACCGAGTACCAAGTTGCGGCGATTCCGCTGGGCGGCTACGTCAAGATGCTCGATGCGCGCGAGGGCGCCGTGGACGCGGCGGACCGCCATCAGGAATTCACCGCCCAGCCGATCTGGAAGCGCATCGCCATCGTGGCGGCCGGCCCCGGCTTCAATATCATCTTCACCGTTGCGGCATTCTGGCTGATGTTCGTGCTCGGCCGCACGGACGCGGCNCCGATAGTCACCGCCACGCCACAGAGCATCGCCGCGCAGGCCGGCATCCAGGCAGGGGATCGCCTGCTCACCGTAGGCGGCGCGCCGGTCACCACCTGGACCGACGCCATGGATGCCNTCGCCAATGGCCTGCTGGGGCGTACGCCGCTGGCGGTCACCGTCCGTGACGCAGACGGCACGCAGCGAGCGCTGGTGCTACCGCTCAATCGCCTCCCGCCCGGCGAGGACCTGGGCCAGTACATGGGCAAACTCGGCCTGCANCCNGCNCCGCCGCCGGCCATCGCCGCCACCGTCACTCCCGAGGCACCCGCCGAGCAGGCCGGCCTGCATGCAGGCGACCGGATCGTGCGAATCAATGGCCATCCCGTAAAGGACTTCTACGATCTCGGCGACCAGGTCAAGGCAGCGGCATCGAAGTCGCCGGTGTTGTCCGTCGATGTCGAGCGCAACGGCAAGCCGATGAGCTTCATCGTCAAGGCTCGCATGCAATCGGAAAACGGCTCCACGCCGCGCTGGGAGATCGGCATCAGCGCCCAGCCCGCGGAAGTGGCCATCCAGCATTACGGTCCGCTCAAGGCGCTGGCCGAATCGCTCGCCATGACCTGGCAGCGCACCACCGACACCTTCACCATGGTCGGCAAGATGNTCACCGGCGAGGCATCGACCAAGAACCTTTCCGGCGTGATCGGCATTGCGCAAGCCGCCAACATGTATGCGCAGGCCGGCCTGGATCGCTTCCTGGAATTCCTCGGCCTGGTCTCGCTCAGCCTGGCCATCATCAACCTGCTGCCCATTCCGGTCTTGGATGGCGGCCATCTGCTGTATTACCTTATCGAGCTGATCAAAGGCAGCCCGGTCAGCGAGCGGACCATGATCGCGGGCCAGTACGTGGGCATCGCCTTGCTGTTCACGCTGATGGGGCTGGCGTTCTACAACGACATCCATCGCATCATCCTGCCCTCGTGATACGGATGCGCACCGCCTGCAACCTGCGAATGGTTGAGTGGCGGCCGCGATCGTCCTGTCTCGTGGCAAACCTCTCGTCCTGCGCGGCACCCGGTACCCTTGCCGGCCTTGCCAACGCAAGTGGGGGAACGACATGAAGCCGGCATGACAGCGGCTTTGGAAAAAATGCAGCGGGACGGCCAGACGGCCGCCCCGTCCGAATAACACAATGGAATCGACGATGAAGCGTATCGCCGCCCTGATCCTGCTTGCCTCCCTATCCACCAGCGCGTTCGCGCTGGAACCCTTCGTCGTTTCCGACATCCGCATCGAGGGCCTGAACCGCATTTCCGCGGGTACCGTGTTCAACTACCTGCCGATCAACAAGGGCGACCGGCTTACCACCGACGAAGCCCAGCAGGCCATCCGCGCCCTGTACAACACCAAGTTCTTCAGCGACGTGGAACTGGACCGCGACGGCAACATCCTGGTGATCAANGTGACCGAGCGCCCCTCGATCGCCAAGCTGAACATCCGCGGCAATCACGACATCAAGACCGATGACCTGAAGAAGGGCCTGAAGGACATCGGCCTGGCCGAGGGCGAAACCTTCGATCGACTGGCGCTGGACCGCGTACAGCAGGAGCTGATCCGCCAGTACTACAACCGCGGCAAATACAACGTGTCGGTGATCCCGCACGTCACCACGCTCGATCGCAACCGCGTGTCGGTCGACATCGAGATCCGCGAAGGCAAGGTCGCCAAGATCAAGGAAGTGAACATCGTCGGCAACACCGCGTTCACCGACAAGGAAATCGAGAAGGACTTCGAATCGGGCACCACCAACTTGCTGTCGTGGTACTCCAAGAACGACCAGTACTCGCAGGACAAGCTCTCGGGCGACCTCAAGAAGCTGCAGTCCTACTACATGGATCGCGGCTACGCCGACTTCGGCATCGATTCCACCCAGGTCACCATTGCGCCGGACAAGCGCGCGATGTACATCGCCGCCGACGTGGTCCAGGGCGACATCTACCATGTCTCCGGCACGCACCTGCTCGGCCAGCTGATCCTGCCGGAAGATACCCTGCGCAAGCTGGTGTACGTAAAGGACGGCGACCTGTTCAACCGCCGCGCGATCGAAGCGACTTCCGACTCGATCAAGGCATTGCTGGCCAACATCGGCTACGCCTTCGCCAAGGTCAACTCGGTGCCCAAGCTCGACAAAGAGCACAAGACCGTCGACGTCACCTGGTACATCCAGCCGGGTCCGCGCGTGTACGTGCGCCGCGTGATCTTCCAGGGCAATACCCGCACCGAAGACGACGTGATGCGCCGTGAAATGCGCCAGCTGGAAGGCTCCTGGTATTCGCAGGCGGCGATCGACCGCTCCAAGATCCGTCTGCAGCAGCTGGGCTTCTTCAAGACCGTGAAGATCGACAAGCAGACCGTGCCCGGCAGCGACGACGAAGTCGACCTGACGGTAAAGGTGGAAGAACAGTCCGCCGGCAGCCTGACCTTTGGCGTGGGCTATTCGCAGTACTCGGGCATCATCCTGTCCAGCTCGGTATCGCAGAACAACTTCCTCGGCACCGGCGACCGCTTCACCATCGGCGCGGAACGCAGCGACTACCTCACCTCGATCAATGCGGGCTACTACAACCCGTACCTCACCGAGAACGGTATCGGCATCGGCTATAACGCCACCTTCTCGAAGGCCGATTACAGCAGCCTGGGCAACCAGTACGCCAGCTATTCGAACAGCACCAAGTCGTTCTCCACCACGCTCGGCGTCCCGATCACCGACTTCGACCGCCTGAGTGCGAGCCTCGGTATCGGCAGCACCAAGATCAACACCTACGAGGGCTACACGCCACAGGTGCTGGTCGACTACATCAACGCGCTGGGCCATCAGACCATCCATACCTGGACCGGTTCGCTGAGCTGGGTGCACGACACGCGCAACTCGTACTGGGCGCCGACGCACGGCGGCCAGCTCACCGCCGGCGTGAACGTGGCGCTGCCAGGTTCCACCGTGCAGTACTGGACCTTGAACGCCGAGGCCAATCACTACTGGCCGCTGTGGAAGGGCTTCGTGCTGTACCTGGACGGCAAGGTCGGCTACGGCGACACCTACGGCAACCAGACGTTCAAGAACACTACCGCTGACTACACCGCCACCAACGGCCAATGGGGCTACAAGGCCGGCGACAAGATCACTTTCCCGTTCTGGATGAACTTCTATGCGGGCGGCGTGACCGACCTGCGCGGCTTCCAGGACAACACCCTGGGTCCGCGCGCCTGCGGCGGCGCCAATACCGATGGCACGCCCATCAAGCCCTCTTCCACCGGCTTCTGCAGCGGCAGCCCCTATTACTACGCACAGCCGATCGGCGGTGCGTTCAAGGTGCTGGGCACGGCGGAAATCTACCTGCCGCTGCCGTTCCTCAAGGACATCAATACCGCTCGCGTGTCGCTGTTCATGGACATAGGCCAGGCCTACCAGAACGTGCAGAGCTTCAGCACCAAGCAGCTCGATGCCTCTGCCGGTATCTCGCTGCACTGGCAGGCGCCGATCGGTCCGCTGATCATCAGCCTGGGNATGCCGCTCCGTACCCAGCCCGGCGACAGCCAGTACGAGGAACGCATTCAGTTCACCTTCGGCAGCCAGTTCTAATTGCCGCGATCGACACAAGGGCCGCGCGTCAGCGATGACGCGCGGCCCTTGCCGTTTTGTCGGCGGCGCCACCGCCCCTTTGCAAAACGCCCGGTTTCCATTCCAATCGGGGTTCGGACAAGGGGACAACGAAACGATGCAAGCTTTTCCGTTGCAGGAAACTGATTCATCCGCGCGCGCGACGAAGCAACGCCGCCTGACATGGGCCGCAGCAATCGTCCTGCTACTGCTGTTTGCGATCCAGGTGGTGAGCGTGGTGCGGCAGGAGTCCCTGAGCTGGGATGAAGGCGACCATATCTTCGCCGGCTACATGGGCTGGAAAACCCACGACTACGGGTTCAATCCCGAGCATCCGCCGCTGATGAAGGCGCTGGCGACGCTGCCGCTACTGGGCCTGCCGCTGAAAACACCGGTGGACCAGCATCGCTATTTCAAGGAAGAAGCGTATCTAGACGGCCGCGAGTTGCTGTTCCACAACCCGCCCTACAGCGTGGAATCGCTGACGTTGCGCGTGCGCCTGGCCGCCGGCGTGGCCGCCTTGCTGCTGGCCGTGCTGGTGTTTCTCGCAGCATGGGAGATGTTCGGCGCGGGCGCAGGCCTGCTGGCGCTTGCACTGTTGACGTTCGATCCGAACCTGCTGGCGCACAGCGCGCTGGTCACCACCGACATCGGCGTTTCGTGTTTCCTATTAGCCGCGGTGTATGCGTTCTATCGCTACCGGGAAAAACCTTCCGGCGCGCGGCTGCTGGTCGCCGGTGTCGCCGCAGGATTGGCGCTGGCGACGAAACATTCCGCCATCTTGCTGATACCCATGCTGGGAGCGCTGGCGCTGGTCGAACTTGCATGCCGTTTCGACACGCGCGATGCGCAGGCGAGCCTGGGCAAGCGCAGCTTGCAACTGGGCGGTGCGCTGATAGCGATCGGCGCGATCGCCTTGCTCGTCTTGTGGAGCTTCTACGGCTTTCGCTATGCGGCCCGCCCGGACGGGCTGCGGCTGGACCCCTCGCTGACCGACTACGTGAAGCCGCTGAAACCCCTGGAAGCCAAGCTCATTTTGCTGCTGGCGCAAGGGCACGTGCTGCCGGAGTCCTACCTGTACGGGCTGACGGATGTGCGCTCGATGGCCAACGGCATGCCAAGCTTCATCTTTGGCAAGGTGTTCGAGCACGGCGTGGCGTATTACTTCCCTGCCGTGCTGACCATCAAATCGACGCTGGGCTTCCTGGGCATGCTCGTGCTTGCCTTCGCCGCGCTGATCGCGCGCAGGATGCGCGGCTGGCGCGCGGCCCTTTTTCTGCTGCTGCCTGCGCTGATCTATCTTTTGGTGGCAATGACGTCCAGCCTGAACATCGGCGCGCGCCACATCCTGCCGGTGTATGTCTTCCTGATCGTGTTCGCCGCCGGCGGATGCTGGACCCTGCTGCGGCGCGACGGTGGCTGGAACCGGCGATGGGCCGCGGTGGTCGGCGTGCTGCTGGCCATGCACGTGGCCTCGTCCTTGCGCGCGTATCCCGACTACATGGCCTACTCGAACGAACTGTGGGGCGGTCCTGCGCAGACGTACAAGGTGCTGACCGACTCCAATGCGGACTGGGCGCAGCAATTGCTGGCCGTCAAGCAATACCTTGACCAGCGCGGCATCAAGTCATGCTGGTTCGCGTACTTCGCCGATCCTTTCCTGCGCCCCGCCGACTACGGCATCCCCTGCAAGCCGCTGCCGACACCTGATGCGATGTGGGAGAGAACGCCCTATGACGTGCCGGAAGTGGTCCACGGGCCGGTACTGATCAGCGCAGGCGACTGGACCTGGTTCGAAATGGGTTCCAGCGTGCTCAACCCTTACCTNTCTTTCCAGCAACGCGAACCGGTCGCGGTGATCCAGGGCGGCGTGCTGGTCTACGACGGCGACTTCCGCCTGCCGCTGGCCTCGGCGCTCAGCCACGTCCAGCGCTCCGCCATCTGGCTGGAACAAAAGAACACCGCCGCTGCACTGGCGGAAGCACAGACGGCGGCGACGATCGCACCGGACGCACTGCAGCCCCAGGAAGCGCTCGGCGACGCACAAGCCGCCACCGGGAACAAGGAGGCGGCCCGCGCGGCCTACGGCAAGGCGTTGCAGGTGGCCGCCACCATGGAAGATGGTGCGCGGCAAAGCTGGAGCGAACGCATCCGGAAGAAGCTGCAGACGGTTGCGCCATGAGCGCCCGCGGGCGCCGCAAGGGGCGAACCTCTACAATGCGCCGGTTGACCTGGAGCTTTGGATGAGCACGACCCACTACAGCGTTGCCCAACTCGCCGCACGCTTCGCCCTGGAATTCCGCGGCGACGGCGGCCGCATCATCGACGGCGTCGGCACGCTCGCCGGCGCAGGCCCGAGCCAGCTGAGTTTTCTCTCCAACAGCAAATATGCCGGCCAGTTGGCCACGACGCAGGCCGGCGTGGTGGTAGTAAACGCCGAAGCCGCCGCAAGCTGTCCCACCGCCGCGCTGATCGCGCGCGATCCGTACGTGGCCTATGCACACATNGCCGCGTTGTTCGAGCGCCTGCCATCCGCGGAGCCTGGCGTGCATCCCACGGCCGTGGTTGCGCCGGGTGCCCGCGTAAGCCCGTCCGCCAGCATCGGTCCGTGCTGTGTGATCGATGACGGCGCCGTGGTGGAAGATGGCGCCGTGCTCGGTCCGCATTGCATCATCGGCCCGGAGTGCACCGTCGGCGCGCAATCGCGCCTGGTCGCACGCGTCACNCTGGTGATCCGCGTCACCCTCGGCAANCGCGTGCTGGTGCATCCCGGCGCGGTGATCGGCTCGGATGGCTTCGGCCTCGCCTTCGATCGCGACCATTGGGTGAAGCTGCCGCAACTGGGCGGCGTGCGCATCGGCGACGACTGCGAAATCGGCGCCAACACCACCATCGACCGCGGCGCGCTGGACGACACCGTGCTGGAAGAGGATGTGCGCCTGGACAACCAGATCCAGATTGCCCACAACGTCTACATCGGCGCCCACACCGCCATGGCCGGCTGCGCCGCCGTGGCCGGCAGTGCGAAAATCGGCCGTTATTGCATGATTGGCGGCAACGCCGGCGTGCTCGGCCATCTCGAAGTGGCCGACCGGGTTACCATTACGGCCAAGAGCCTGGTGACGCATTCGATTCGGGAGGCCGGCGAGTATTCCTCCGGNGTGCCGCTGCAGGAGAACCGACAGTGGCGCCGCAATGCTGCGCGCTTCAAGCACCTGGACGAGTACGCGCGCCGATTGTCGGCGCTGGAAAAGGATAAGAACGATGACTGACAACACCGCCCCGATCACGCTGCCGATGGGCGTGGAGCAGATCCGGCAATTGCTGCCGCACCGCTACCCNTTCCTGCTGGTGGATCGCGTGATCGAGATCGTGCCCGAGCAAAGCGTGGTGACGCTGAAGAACGTCACCATCAACGAGCCGTTTTTCGACGGCCANTTNCCCGCCCACCCGGTGATGCCCGGCGTGCTGATCGTGGAAGCCATGGCCCAGTCCGCGGGGCTGCTCACCCAGATCAGCTCGCGCCTGAAGGGCGGTTCGGCCAGCCCCCTGTTCTATCTGGCCAAGGTCGACAACGCCCGCTTCAACGCGCCGGTNGTGCCGGGCGACCAGTTGCGCATGGAAGTGAGGCTCAAGCGCCTGCTGCGCAGCATGGGCCTGTTCGAAGCGCGCACGCTGGTAGACGGCCGCGAAGTGGCAAGCTGTGAATTGATGTGCGCGGCGAGGTCGGATAAATGATTCACCCNACCGCGCAAATCGATCCTTCGGCCGTCATNGGCAACCAAGTCAGCATCGGCGCCTTCACCGTCGTCGGCGCGGAGGTGGAAATCGGCGACAANACGGTGATCGGTCCGCACGTGGTCATCCAGGGCCCCACCCGGATCGGCCGCGACAATCGCATTGCGCAGTTCGCCTCGCTCGGTGGCGATCCGCAGGACATGAAGTACGGCGGCGAACGCACCGAACTGGTGATCGGCGACCGCAACCTGATCCGCGAATTCGTCACCATCAACCGCGGCACCGGCGAAGGCGGCGGCGTCACGCGCATCGGCAACGACAATTGGCTGCTGGCCTATGTACACGTTGCGCACGATTGCAAGATCGGCAACCACACCATCTTCTCCAACTACTCGGCCTTGGCCGGCCATGTGGAAGTCGGCGACTGGACCGTATTCGCCGGCTATTCCGGCGCGCATCAGTTCTGCAAGGTCGGCGCGCACGCCTTTATCGCCATGGGCTGCCTGCTTGGCGCCGATGTGCCGCCGTTCCTGATGATGGCCAACGACCAGGCCGGCCGGCCGCGCGGACTCAACACCACCGGCCTCAAGCGCCGCGGCTTCGAGCCGGAACGCATCACCGCGATCAAGCGCGCCTACCGCACGCTCTACACCTCCGGCCTGTCGCTGGCCGAAGCCCGCGACCAACTGGCCGCCCAGGCCAAGGACAGCGAAGACGTGCGGGCGATGCTGGAGTTCCTGGAACGCAGCGAGCGCGGGTTGGCGCGCTGAGCATGCGCACCTCGCGCATGGTCACATCAGGCACGGGCTTTTGCTTTGAAGCACGCCATGACCCCCGATGATCAACGCCTCGTCATTGCCCTCATCGCCGGCGAAGACTCCGGCGACCAGCTCGGCGCCGATCTCATCCTCGCCCTGCGCCGCCACTATCCGGATGCACGCTTCATCGGCATCGGCGGCCGCCGCATGCAGGAGCACGGCTTCGAATCCTGGTACGACATCCGCGAGCTATCGCTGTTCGGCTTTGCCGAAGTGATCCGCCATTTGCCGCGGTTGCTCAAGCTGCGCAAGGAACTGATCGGGCGCTTGCTCAAGGCCAAGCCCGCCATCGTCGTCGGCATCGACGCACCCGATTTCAACCTCGGNCTCGAACGCCGCCTGAAACAGGCAGGCTTGCGCACCGTGCATTACGTCAGCCCATCGATCTGGGCCTGGCGCGAAAAGCGCGCGGACAAGATCGGCCAGAGCGTGCATCGCGTGCTGTGCCTGTTTCCGATGGAGCCGCCGATCTATGCGCGCCACGGCATCGACGCACGCTTCGTGGGTCATCCGCTGGCCGATCGCTTTCCGCTCGTGTCCGACCGCGTGCCCGCACGCCNCGCCTTGCAANTGCCGCTGGACGTGCCGGTGCTGGCGCTGCTGCCTGGCAGCCGCAACTCCGAACTGGAACGCATGGGCGCCACCTTCGTGGATGCGGCACGACGCGTCGCTGCCGCGCTGCCTGGCCTGCGCGTGGTGATTCCGGCCGCGAATTCGCGTGCACTTGCCACGCTCAAGGCACTGCTTGCACGCGGGCCACGCGACGACTCCGCGCCCATCCTGGTCGATGGCCATGCGCACGAAGCCATGTTGGCCGCCGACGTGGTGCTGCTGGCCTCCGGCACGGCGACGCTGGAAGCCATGCTGGCCAAGCGGCCAATGGTGGTGGGTTATCGGGTGTCCCCGTTGAGCTATCGCATCGCGCGCCTGTTCAACATGCTCAAGACCGACGTCTACGCGCTGCCCAACATCCTTGCCCGCGCCTGCGGCTTGGGCAAGGACGCGCTGCTGGCGCCCGAGCTGATGCAGGATGACTTCACCGCGGAAAAGCTCGCACACGCCACGCTGCAACTGTTTCGCGACAGCGAGCGGCGCGGCGCCATCGTCGCGGCCTTCGAACAACTGCACGAAGCCCTGCGCGGGCATCTTCCCGGCCATGCTGGCGATCATGCGGCAGCGGCGATCGTTGAATTGATCGACACGCCGGCTACGATAGCGCGCTGAAACCCAGGTTTCCCGTGATGGATATTGCCGAAGCCGCCCGACCATTGCCTGCATCCGTCGCAGAGGCCGCCAATGCGGTCATCCAGCAAGTCCTCGTGGCAGGCGTGGACGAAGCCGGCCGCGGTCCGCTGGCAGGTCCGCTGGTCGTGGCCGCGGTGATCCTCAACAAGCGGCGGCGCATCAAAGGACTGGACGATTCCAAAAAGCTCAGNGAGGCAAAGCGCGAAGCGCTGTTCCCGCTGATCGTGGAACGCGCGGTGGCCTACAGCGTGGTGGTGATCGAGCGCGAGGAAATCGATCGCATCAATATTTTCCAGGCCACCATGGCCGGCATGAGCCGCGCCTTGCGCGGCCTGGCGCCGGCCGCTACCGAAGCCTTGATCGACGGCAACCAACTGCCNCGCGACCTGCCCTGCCCGGCCCGCGCCATCATCGGCGGCGATGCGCTGGAACCGTCCATCAGCGCCGCATCGATTCTCGCCAAGGTCAGCCGGGATCGCCTGATGGTAGCCATGGACGGGCACTATCCGGGTTACGGNTTTGCCGAGCACAAGGGCTATTCCACGCCCGGCCACCTGGCTGCCTTGCAACGGCTGGGCCCTTGCGCCGAACACCGGCGCAGCTTTGCGCCGGTCAAACTGCTGCTCGACCAGGGCCAGCTATTCTGAATACGCTGAACGCCTGCGCAAGGCGTTTTCAGAACGATGCGAAGCGCGGCAGACCCTGCAACCTTGCCTATTGCGCGCGCATCAGAGCAGGTATAGGAATGGACTCGGAACACCGCTGCGCCGGCATGTCACGCAAAACGCAGCGGTCATCCTGCAGGGACGCGCCATCACCGTCCGATGCCCATACAACTCATCAGACATCGGACTTTCGAGGAGGGTGTCATGATGCTTCCTTTCCGCCGCCGTCCACCCACGTCAACCGCCAGGAAGCGCACGCCCAAGACCGTGCCGCTGCCCGAAATCACCGAATTGCACCTGCAGCACGTCGACTACAACCTGCAGCCGCTGAAGGTGGAAGGCCTTTCGCATTACATCGAGCCGATCGTGGAGGATGAGCGCTTCAGGGTGCATTGATGCGACGCGGGAATCGTNAATCGTCAATCGGGAATCGTAAGAGCGCGGCCCCGTAGGCTGCGGCTCTNAACGATTNACGATTGACGATCCCCATTGACGGTTCCCGACCGACACCTCTCGGCCATTGTCAACGCTTGCCCGCACCCCACCGGCTCGCTAGGCTGAGCCATTGCTTCG
>JGI25156J39149_1000800_pt1 | contig 16121 bp, 15 predicted proteins | sample AraplaCL_Col_mMS_FD_39149 | JGI IMG/M metagenome (IMG submission 39149)
TATAGAGAATCGTCGTGCCGTCTTCTTCCGTGTGGATCACGTGTGTGTTCCACAATTTGTCGTAGAGAGTCTGTGCCATGGTATGCGGGGTAGTAATGACTGCGGGCTGACTGTGTCGGTCGATTATGCCACGCAAAGTCTCGCCCCGGGGCGCCTCGCGATGGGAAAAAGCGATAAAAAACAGTGAGTTGGGTGGTAGTGCCGATACCTGTATCGACGTTACCCTGATGAGCGGGGAGAGCGTGGCGGTGATTGCAGAAGAAATCTGTTCCCGCAGAACTTTCCGGCGCATCACGAGGAACAGTGTTCCCGCTTGATCGACGGATTGATTGCGAACGCAATGCACGATGAATGAGCGACTCGCTCAGCGGCGCGGCGCGACAGCTTTCAGTGTTCGAAACGCTGGCAAGTACGATTAGAATGCGACGAGCCCCGGTTTGCGCACGAGCGACGCCTTTGATCCGACGCGAATAGAAGGACAAAAAAATGGAACGACAGTCCGACTCTCGTCCTCCCAGCCCGACAGATGCCGGCCACCGACAGTCTGCACCGACCCACCTCGCTGACATGCTCGACAGCTTGAGCGACGGACTCATGTCGATCGACAGGTCGTGGCGCTTCACCTATCTCAACCATACAGCTGAACGATTCTTGCAGCAGGAACGGCAAAACCTGCTCGGACGCGACATATGGCAGTGTTACCCGGACCTGGTAGGCTCCGGCTACTATCGCGTCTATCAGGAGACGGCGGCAACGGGTCTTCCCGGCCGGCACACTGACTATTACGCACCGCTCGGCACGTGGTTTGAGGTTCGTTCATTTGCGCACGACGATGGCATTACCGTGCTCTTTCGCGACGTCACACGTGAACGCGAGCACGCGGCGCAACTGGAATTCGAAGCGAGCCACGACTATCTGACCGGGTTGGCGAACCGGCGCAAGTGCATGGAAATTCTGTCACGCGCGGTCGCTGAGGCTGCTTCGCCTCGCTCTACGCACGATGCTTCAGACGCGGTCCTGTTTATCGACCTTGACCATTTCAAGGAAGTCAACGACGCCTTTGGTCATGCTGTCGGCGATGAACTGCTGCGCGGCTTCGCGAAGAGGCTGACGGCCATTCCCGATCCAGCATTTTTCGCCGCACGCGTAGGGGGCGACGAGTTCGTTCTGTTGTTACGCAACACCACGGAAAGCGCGGCAGAAGCGTTCGCGCATGCGGTGCTTCGCGAACTTGCAGCGCCATTCGAAGTATCTGGAAGATCCGTCTCGCTGTCGGCTAGCATTGGCATCGCGCTGCTAAGAGAAGCGCCAGGTTCGGCCGAGACGTTGCTCAATCATTCCGACGCGGCCATGTACGCAGCGAAGTCATCTGGCCGTTTCCAGGTGCGCTCGTACGATGGAGCCCTCGACCGGGGCGTGCGTGAGCGCCTTGCTTTGCGCATGGATCTTCGTGAAGCGTTTGAGGCGAACCAGTTCGAGCTTCATTTCCAGCCTCAGATATCACTCACGAACAATTCCGCAATCGGTGTCGAGGCGCTCCTTCGCTGGCGTCATCCTGAACGAGGGTCGCTGACTCCGCACGCATTCCTCGCAGTCTTACTTGAGTCCCCTTACGAAGGGGCGCTCGTCGAATGGCTGCTCAACGCAGTTTGCCGGCATATTGCTGAATGGCGACGGCAGGGCATAACCGTACCGCGGGTCAGCCTCAATCTGTCGGCTCGGCAACTTCTGAGCGTGGGTCTTACAGACAAGATTCTCCATATCGCGACGAAATACGACGTTTCCCCCGCAATGCTCGACATTGAGGTCACGGAGGATTCGCTGGTAAGCGATATCGAAAAGGCAACGTCCATTCTGTCCGCGCTGAAGCAAGCGGGCATATCCACATCGCTGGACGACTTTGGCTCTGGGTACTCCAGCCTCGGCTATCTGGTCCGACTGCCTATCGACACGCTGAAGATCGACAAGTCGTTTGTTCGCGCACTGGCCGAGTCACAGAAGGCGTCGACGGTCATTCGAGGCATTGTCGGTCTCGCACGCTCGCTGGGCATGAAAACTATCGCGGAAGGCGTCGAGTGCCAACACCAGGCCGAAGAGTTGAAGGACGCCGGGTGCGACGCCATTCAAGGTTATCTGGTGAGCCGCCCGCTTGACTCGAAGGCCGTGGCGGAGTTCATGTTGCGAGTGTCGTAGCGCGATTGAAAGTAATGTTGCCGACTTCAGCTTGCAAACTGCGTGATGCCGATAACGCGGCTGATAATGCGGCCCGCCTGTTGTTTGTTCCAGGTTGTACAGTGCACACGAGTGCTCTCCGATCAACGCGGCGGGAAAGCATGTCGACAGCGAACGCAGTACACTCTCCATGACGGACTTGCAATGCTTGCAACAGCACAATGCCTGAGCGCTGAGGCGCAGTCAACGCGCCGCTGCGCTTGAGCAAATAATCGCGACTCCCACTTCCGCTGCACGCGTCAGTGATCGATGGACACATTACAGAACATGCGCGTTTTCGTGCGCGTAGTGGAGGCCGGCAGTTTCACCGCCGCCGCTCAGTCTTTTAATTCGACGACCGGCGCCATGTCACGCGCAGTCTCCGAACTGGAGGCTCATCTGCGCACGCGCTTGCTCAATCGCTCCACACGCCGTCTCGCGCTCACTACCGCAGGCGAGCGTTATCTCAAGCGATGTCAACAGATTCTTGCGGATATCGACACAGCGGAAGAAGAAGCGAGTTGTGCCCACGAACGCCCGAGCGGCGCGCTCCGTATGCATAGCTTTGCGAGTATCGGACAACACTATGTGCTGCCCGCCATCGCACACTATCGCGCGCTTTATCCCGACGTGACCGTTGAGCTGACACTGTCGCAGCGCATGCCGGATCTTTTCGAAGGCAGCGCGGATGTCGCCGTGATTGGTGCTTCTGCACTACCCGATTCCGACCTCGTTTCGTTCCCGCTTGGAACGACGTTCAGCATACTGTGCGCATCGCCCTCGTATGTAAAAACGCACGGTGCGCCGCAGCGGCCGGCGGATCTTGCTGACCATGAGTGCCTGATTCTGCAGACGCCCGCATTCGCGCCACACGAGTGGATACTCGACGGGCCGAACGGCAGTGAGGCGATGCAGATCGACGGCCCGGTTCAGGTGAATATCGCGGAGTCGCTCGTCGTTGCGATCCGGGAAGGGATGGGCATTGGCATGGTGCCGCTTTACGCGGCAATCGCCGGATTGAGGGATGGCACGTTAGTACGCGTATTGCCGGACTACACGCTGCAGAAGATGCACGTTTATGCGCTGTATCCGTCGCGGAAGTTTATCGACGCAAAGACGAGGACATGGGTGGAGTTTTTGCGCGCGCATTTGCCAAAGGTGATCGCCCGCGACGAGGCGTTGCTGGCTGAGATTGGCCGAACCGATAGCGGCAGCGATGCGAAGCCGCGCGGATAGCGTGCCACACATAGGTCTGTCACACCTTGCAGATACCGAAGTCACTCACGAGCGGCGTGTGAAAGCGTCTGCCTTTGCACACGCGCAATGAGTTCCCGCCAACGAGAGGTTTACCCAAATCCAAGAACAATCTTCTGCACGGAGCACCCTTAATTTTAAGCGCCTGCTTATTTAGACTGTGATCACTGGTTTACGAACAGGGCTGTTCGTAGCAGGACAAACAAGTCTGGAGGTAGGTAATCATGAAGTCTCTCATTCACGCCGTTGTCGTTGCCGCTGCCCTTGCTGCTCCGGTAGTGTCGTTCGCGCAATCGAATGGGTCAGTCACCCGTGCACAGGTACGCGCCGAACTGACCCAGTTGCAAAACGCGGGCTATCACGTTGGTGACGGCGACAACGCACACTATCCCGAAGCCATTCAGGCTGCTGAAGCCAAGGTTGCTGCGCAGAACGGTGCGACAAGCGGTTACGGCGGTGAGGTGAAGGGTTCGTCGGAATCAGGACACCCGTCAGTGACAAATGCGGACTGGAACGCGATGTACAACCACCCGTAATGCATTAGTTTTGGATGTGCGCGGCAGGATGCCAAAGTATCTGTCCATCCGCGCCGTCGGGTTCCGTCGTAGATCGATATGCGGTCGGTCTCGTGTTGCCGGAACTCGGTCAATTGTCGCCCTGCTCGCCTTCGCCGGCCCCTGCCCTTTGCCGTCGCTGCGCGAGCGCAACGCGATCGCGTTCCGCTTGCGCGGCGGCCGTTGCGTCGATCGGGTCATCACGCTGCCGCATCAGCCAGTAGACGCTCCCCAGCGCCACCAACGCAAACGCAAGCGCCGCAATCTGGGCCGGCGCACCGGCGGGATCGAGAATAATAAATTTGCGGGCGATAGCCAGCAGCGCAACCAGAAGTACTGTTTTGACCTGCACGATGTGATCGCGCCGCGCCATCACGCGCGTAATCGAATGTTTGAATTCCATAGCGATCAACAGCGTCATGATCATGCCGAAAACGGTCTGATACACCTCGTGATCCAGCGGGTTCAGCGCGTTCGAAACCAGCAACAAAATCACCGCGCGAATCAACTGCCAGAGCGACACGAGGATGATGATAGAAATCACCACGCTCAGGACATGCGTGACAATCTGCTCGAATCGTTCATAAAAGGTGAGCAGATCCCACTGTACGCGTAGCGTATCGAGATCCTTACGCAGCCAGCTTTTCTTTCTTTCCATGATTTGGCTCCGCAGCGGCCGGATTGTCCAAGCATACCCGGATTAACGACTAGACTTGAAGCATCGTAGACGCATGCGCGGCAACAAGAGCGTATGCGTCATTCAATCGGAAGACGCGGAAGACGAGCGCGACTCGATGTAAAGGAACGATCGGCGGAAAGCGAACAAAATCCGGGAGTATCGCGAAAGACGCCCACTCACCGTGTGCTTACGATGCACCAATATGGCGGCCCGTGGTTATCCCAACGCGATCGCCTGCTCGTGAACGTCCTCAAAGGCGGATGGCATTTCATGGTCAGAATCTATGGACCCATGCGCAGCGCAAACGGCTACGCAATACGCGACTTCCTGCATCGGAGCGACATTCCGTTCGAATGGATCGAGCTGCGCAGCGATAAAGAAGCGGAGGAACTGGCGCACGTTCAGCATCTTTCCGATTCGCGCTTGCCGGTTTGCGTCTTCCACGACGGCACGCGGCTCGAATGTCCGACCATCCGGCAAATCACCGAAAAGCTCGGCTGGTTCGCAAGTCCATCTCGTGAGGCCTACGATCTCGCGATTTACGGCGCGGGACCAGCGGGATTGAGCGCGGCAGTGTACGGTGCATCGGAGGGGCTGCAAACGGTACTAGTGGAGCGTTGGGCACTGGGCGGCCAGGCAGGCAGCAGCTCGAAAATCGAAAACTACCTGGGCTTCCCACAGGGCTTGAGCGGCGCGGAACTCGCAGAGCGGGCGCGCGTTCAGGCCATCAAGTTCGGCGCCGAAATCCTGCTGGCGCGCGCCGGCGTGCACGCGGAGTTTCCGCCAGGCCGTGGCATCGTATCTCTGGAAGACGGCACACGTATCACGGCGCGCACGTCTATCTGCGCGACCGGGGTGGCATATCGCACGCTGGCCCTGGCGGGTGAAGAGCGCTTTCTCGGCGCGGGGCTCTACTATGGCGCCGGTGCGAGTGAAGCCGAGCTGATCGATGGCGAAGACGTATATGTGGTGGGCGGCGGCAATTCGGCAGGACAGGCCGCCATGCATTTTTCGCAGTCGGCCAACCGCGTCTACATGCTCGTGCGTGCCACATCGCTCAAGAACACGTTGTCGCATTACCTGGTGGATCGCATCACGTCCGCGCCGAACATCGAAGTACGCACGTGCACCGAAGTTACCGCGCTCGCAGGCGGTGACGTGCTGGAGGAGGTCACGCTGACCGATATCCGCACCGGCCGGCAAAGCACGGTAAAGACGAACTGGCTGTTCGTCTGCATTGGCGGCGTGCCACAGACCGAGTGGGCGCAGGAGGTCGGCATTGTCCGCGATGAAGGCGGCTACCTCGTGACCGGTCCCGACCTGCAGGAATACCGGGCGCACTTCAACTGGCCGTTAGAACGCGCGCCGCTGCATCTGGAAACATCTATGCCCGGCGTATTCGCAGCAGGCGACGTGCGTCACGCGTCGATCAAGCGCGTGGCGTCAGCAGTGGGCGAAGGCGCAATGGCTGTGGCGCTGGTGCATCGCTATCTCACTAGCGCTTGAGCGGACGCGCAACCTTGATCCACGCGCCTCTGCGCGTACCTTGTCCGAGGAGTAGGAACATGACCCCTGGTTGCACGCACCAAGGCGCGGCCCGCATTTTCCACACGCCCATCGACTATTGCGAGGACTGTGTGAAGCTCGGCCAGCCGTGGGTACATTTGAGGCTTTGTCTTTCGTGCGGACACGTCGGCTGTTGCGATTCGTCGCCCAACCGGCATGCAAGCAAACATTTTCTCGCGACCGGCCATCCGCTGGTCCGTTCAATCGAACCCGGCGAAACGTGGATCTGGTGTTATCGCGACGAGATCGTCGTAGGTGAACTTGAGTCGTAACGGCAAAACCGGCCGCATTTGCGGCCGGTTTTGCGTTCTTCGGCATGCCCGCTTCACGCATGCGCCGGTGCCTGTTTCGGCGCCTCGCTCGGCGCTTCTGCAGGCGTTGCTCCTTTTTGCACACGCACCGAATGCGTACCCGAGTCGTAGGTCATTGTGACCTTGTCGCCGTCGCGCACGTCGCCTCGCAGCAGCGCATCGGCGAGTTGCGATTCCACTTCGAGCCGAATCTTACGTTTGAGCATCCGCGCGCCGAACTCGGGGTCATAGCCGATCTGCGCAAGGTGATCGCGCAAGCCATCGTCGAACGACAGATCGATGCCTTGGGCCAGCGCCGTACGCCGTACGCGCGCAAGTTGCAGATCGACGATGCTGCGAATCTGCTCCTTGCCGAGCGCATGAAACACAACCACCTCGTCGACGCGATTGAGAAACTCCGGCTTGAAATGATGCCGCAGGATTTCCATCAACCGGTCGCGCAGTGCAGGATAGTCGAGCTGCTTCGAGTCGGCCTTCATGTTGTCCTGGATCACCTGTGAGCCGACGTTGCTGGTCGCGATGATGATCGTGTTGGTGAAATCGACCAGACGTCCCTTGCCGTCGGTGAGGCGCCCTTCGTCGAACAGTTGCAGCAGGAGGTTGTGCACCTCCGAGTGCGCCTTTTCGATTTCGTCGAGCAGCACTACGCAATATGGCCTGCGCCGCACGCGTTCGGTGAGTTGGCCGCCTTCCTCGTAGCCGACATATCCGGGCGGCGCACCAACTAGCCGTGCCACCGTGTGACGCTCCGAATACTCGCTCATGTCGATGCGCACCAGCGCGTTCTCGTCGCCGAACACCGAGGCGGCAAGCGCCTTCGCGAGTTCGGTTTTGCCGACGCCCGTTGGGCCCAGGAAGAGGAAGCTGGCAGTCGGCTTGCCGGCTTCTGTCAGACCGGCGCGCGAAAGCCGCACTGCTTTGGCGACCGCGGAGACGGCTTCATCCTGGCCGACCACGCGCTCCTTCAGGCGGTCTTCCAGTCGCAACAGCTTTTCACGGTCCTGAGCAGTGAGTTCAGCCAACGGTACACCCGTGAGCGACGATACGATCTGCGCAATATCCTCCGCCGTGACTTCCTGCGAACTGGTGCCGCGCTCTTTCTTCCACGTTTCAGTGGCTTCATGCAGGCGTTTCTGTTCGGCGACGAGCCTCTCTTCCAGTTCCTTGGCTTTATCGAATTTCTTTGCAGCGCTGGCCGCGTCCTGTTCCTGTTTCATACGGCGGATGGTCGCCTCGACATCGTGCAATGGCTGCGGACGCGAATTCGACGAAATGCGCACGCGTGCAGCGGCCTGATCGAGCAAATCGATTGCCTTATCTGGCAGAAAGCGTGCGGCGATATAGCGGTCCGACAGCTTTGCAGCAGCATCGATCGCCTCTTCGGTGATCTTCACCTTGTGATGCGCTTCGAGCCGGTCGCGCAGTCCACGCAGAATCTCGATCGTTTCCTCGACGCTCGGCTCAGGCACCATGACTGGCTGAAAGCGCCGCTCCAATGCCGAATCCTTCTCAATGTACTTCTGGTATTCATTCAACGTGGTCGCGCCCACGAGGTGCAACTCACCGCGAGCGAGCGCGGGCTTGAAGACATTGCCGATATCCAGACCGCCTTCGCCGCCGCCCTGACCAGCGCCGACAATGGTATGCAGTTCGTCGATGAACACAACCAGACGATCCTGGTTCTCGATGATCTCGTCCAGCACCTGCTTGACGCGTTCCTCGAACTCGCCACGATACTTCGCGCCTGCCACGACGCTATTGATATTCAGCTCGACCACCCGCTTGCCACGCAGCACTTCCGGCACCTGGTCCTGAGCAATGCGTTGCGCAAGACCTTCGACAATAGCGGTCTTGCCCACACCGGGCTCGCCGATCAGCACCGGATTGTTCTTGCGCCGCCGCGCGAGCACTTCAATGGTGGTTTCAATTTCCTTGTCACGGCCGATCACCGGATCCAGCTTGCCTTGACGCGCAAGCGCACTGAGATCGCGCGCGTACTTGTCGAGCGTGGGCGTGGTCGAGCGGCCCTCCATCTTGCCGTCTTCGGCACCCTGGCCGACCACCTTGACTGCTTTTTGCCGCAGCGATGGCGACGACAGCCCGAGCTTGCGCAGCAATTCACCTGCAAAGCCGTCTTCTTCCTCGACGAGCCCTATCAGAATATGTTCAGGCCCGACGTAGCTGTGACCCAGTTCTTGCGACGCCTTCAACGCGTTTTCCAGTGCACTTTTGGCGCGCGGCGACACGCCGATCTGCTCGTTGTCGCTCGGCTCCTTGCGGGTGCCGCGCGGCGCCGTCTGGTCGATGGTCTTCTTGATCTCTTCGGGATCGAGCTTGAATTCCCGCAGGACTTCCTGCACGACATTGTTATCGGCGAGCGCCAGCAACAGGTGTTCCGTATCGACTTCGTTCTTGCCGTATTCGACGGCTGCTTGCGCCGCAGCTTGCAGGCGGTCCAAACCGCTCTGGCTCAGGTACGTCTGCAGGTCCACCGCTTCACGCGCCCGGCGATGACGGCGTGTCCGGCCGCCCGACTGTCCGCCCGCTGAATCGCCGATTTGTCCGCTACCGGTGCCTGTATCCTGCTCCGCGCCGCCGGATTGTCCCGGCGCGCGTCTAATGCGTGACCGGCTGCCGCGGTCGTCTTCCATCTGCGGCCACATGTCGTCGAACAGACTTTCGAAAAGTCCGCCGTGAAAGAGGGATTCGAGCGGCGACAGGCGGCGCTGATTGCGCGCCATGAACTCCATGTAGTGCTGATCGCACAGCATCAGCTGACGGCGTTGGCCGTTTTCGGTGATCGTGATCTGCGAGGTTGCTGGCTTTCCACAAACACTGCACTCGGCCATGATGATCTCCTGTCCGTCCGAGAGCGCATCGCTTTGCGGGCGGGTAATGGGTGGGTGGAAAATCTCTGTTCCGCTGCTTATTCCGATGCCGCCCCTGTTTGCGCGCCGGACTTCATCGAGACCGCGGAAGCTGACCGGTTGTTCACGACAGGCATGACAGCGGAGTGCGGATCTTCACTTGATCTCAATGCGCCGCTTCGGTGCCGGTTCTCCGGCCGCTTTGGGAACGCGCAGCGTCAGCACGCCGTTTTCGAATCTGGCCTCTACCCGATCGAGATCGACGCCCGCGGGAAGTGGGACCGCGCGCTGAAAGTGTCCAAACGACCGCTCGACGCGATAGCATCCTTGTTCTTCGCTCGTCGATTCCAGGCGCTTTTCGCCACTGATGATCAGCATGTCTTCAACCACTTCGAGCTCGACGTCGTCACGGGTCATGCCTGGCAATTCGGCGACGATACGCAGTGCGTCGCCTTCGTCGGTAACATCGATCCGCGGTTGAAACTCGCTGGCGCTGAAGTCGCCGAACCAGCTTCCGAGCGGTCCACGGCCGCCGAACGGATCGCGTATCAATTCGGCCAACAGATGAATTGGATCGGGCAGCGGCCAGGCGGCAGCTGAAAGTGCTACCGGCGCAGCAGCGGCTGCCGCCGGTGCACCGTTACCCGTTTGCGTGCCGCCAGTCTGTTGCGCATTTGACCTCGCGCTTTGCTGACTGGTGTTCGGCGCGCCGGCGCCCCCCGATGCGCTCTGTTGTGCGGGGTGCGAGCGCAAAAACCGGAACGGGTTCCATTTGTCGAGATCGAGAAGCATGTGATTCTCCCTTCGTGAGGTACGCCAGTGCCAGACCTGAGGCTGGACCACTGGAGGAGACGGACGGTCCACTCGATCTCCGGATGCGAGGTTTGCCGCGGGCGAGACCTTTTGACCCACGACGAGTCCCTCAAGCGGTGCGCTTACGGATGTAAAGGCGCGTGTGGCTCGCCGGTCAGGCCGTCATGGTGCCAGGCACGCGCAGTGATGCCGAGTACGAAAAGCAGCGCGCCCGTGAACAACGCATACACGCCGATCAGCCAGACAAGCGCCAGTGCGCCGGCGCCCGGAAAGGCCAGCACGAAGATGCCGAACAGCACGGCGAGCACTCCGGTGAGCACCAGCATCCACGCATTGCGCAGACGCCTATGCAGCCGGGTTGCCGCGATCAGATCGAGTACGCCGGTGATGATCGCGTTTGCGCCGATAACGGCGATCAGCACGAGCGTGGTAAGTCCCGGCACTAACGCGGCTATCACACCAGCTGCGACGCTGCAGATACCCAGCAGCAAGAGCACCCACCATGTGCCGTGCGTCGAGCGGTAGCGGATGGCCGCAACGATCGTGACAATGCCGCCGGCAATTGCGTAGGCACTGAAGAGAGTGATGAGCAGTAGCAGAGTAAGACCCGGCCAGAACAGCGCCAGCATGCCGAACAGCAGCGCTACCGTGCCGCGCAGAATAAGCATCCACCAGGCGCGCCCGAGTAGTTCATCCATGTGGGACTCCGAGCCGTAACGTCAGTTAATGAACTTCAGTCTAGGCTCCGCGCATCTGCGATTCTTTCGCGTTTCTGCCATGTGTTTCGCAATTCTGCGTTGAGTCAGGACGCATGGCGAACAGCATCCAGACTGGTATCCCGGATGCACCGAAATGACCCGATCCATCGCCGCGTCTTATAGCGGTTCGCCGTGAGGAGTTCTAACATGAACTTTGCAACGCACGGTTCGTGCATTGCGTCATTCATGACATTCTTGTGGCACAGGACCGGTCGGTATCGTTTTGAATCGTCGTGTCAAACGTCGTGCCGGGTTGCCCAGCAATGAAACTGCGCTCCGTCAACGAAGCCGGTTGCTTCTGCCCATATTACGAACCCGCCTTAAGCAGCCTTCAATTCGGCCTAAGCTTAGGTATGCGCCGCGGCAAGAAGGAGACTTTGCTCATCATGAAGCAAGCAATAGGATCGACTCCTGATCACGGGTTACGCTGCCAACCGATGAACGTCGTTTTCACCAATGGCGAGCTGAATCTGGTGCAAGGATTCCGGCTCGTCATACCCACGGGTAACACTGTTGTGCAGGCTGTGGGCTCCGACGACCTCGGAACGAGTCACTCGATTCTCATAAGTGCTCCATTTGTCGCAGTTATTACTGGGGCGGCGCAGTTGGCCACGAACGCTGACAACGATCCCAGCGGATGGCTTATCGCACTTAGACCGAGCGTACTGGGCCAAGTCTCGCAAGAAGCGTTTGACGCCCTCCCGAAATGGTCCGAGTCTTGGGATCCCTTTTTGCGCGAGGCTGCGGATACATTGAGTGCTTTAGCGAATGCGGATCTTTTCGACGCTGCGTGCGCCGACGCTTTTGCCGATGTCATTTCGGTGCACATCGCTGTCCGTTACGGGCACTGTGCTGGTGCGATCGAGCCGGACATGCCTATTACGCGTCAAATGCTGGCTCGCATTCAAGCCTTCGTTCACGACAACATCGCCGAAACCATTCTGGTCGAGCAACTCGCAGTTCTAGTGAACATGAGTGTTTCAAAGTTTGCACGCGTTTTTAAAACGGCGACGGGAAGCCCGCCCCATCTGTACGTGACACTCGAACGAGTGAAATTTGCGAGAGCGATGTTGTGCGACGAGACCATTCCGCTAGTCGACGTTGGCGCACGCGCGGGATTTCAGACGCAGCAGCATTTCACCGACGTGTTCCATAGATATACCGGTGTGACGCCGCGCGCATTCCGGCTTTCCCACCGGAGCTCCGGTAATTAATTCGTTTAGCGAAGTTGCGAACAGGTAACAACCGCTGTACTTCTGCGATCGCGATTGATGCCCCCGTAGCAGCGGAACTATGCGGGTTCGCCTTGATTTATGACCCGCGAACCTGTCAGTAATCGACGGTGATCCGGTTGTCGACCCGCATCACACCAGGGGCAAGCCATGCTACCCGGTCAGCCTCCTCGCGCTCGGCCCACGAGCGGACCGTGCCGCGCAGGACGACATTATTGCCATCGGCCTCCACAGGCAACCGCACCTCCACATCGTTTGCAACACCCCTCACGCCGCGCACGCGCGTCGCGTCCTCTTCGGCCTTGCGCCTCTGCCGGAAGCTGCGCGCGAAACCGGACAATGTGACCGCACCGTCCTTGACCGCAACCCCGATATCCGATGCATCAATGTCCGGGTCCCACTTCAGTTCGTTCTCTACGTCTCGCTTGAGGTCTTCGTCGGCGCTCATCACGCTCCTCGTCGGTTTGTTGATGGACTAACGCGCGCACGCGGACCACGCCCTACTCCACACGCATCGGTCCGCAGTAGGGCAACGGTATGACGCGCCGGGCCCATTTTCTTCCGTACGCCTGCGCAGTTTTGCGCAATGCCACCTTACGTTCACATTCGAAAGCCGCGCAGCACAGCGCAGAGATCCGACACGTCTTCGCAGGAATGAGGAAGAAGTGCAACCGTCAAGAACCTAGTCTTGAGGTCATCGTCATCGCGTCAATGACCCGTCCACATTCCAGGGTGCGCGCCGGGCGCGACATGCACGGTGGCTGGCACCGCTGCTGTTTTGCGGCGCGGTCGACGTCGTGCGCGCGGCGCTGAGCATGAGTTCAACCGTCTTGCCGCGTAACGGTCTGCGCTTATTTCCAGAGAAAAGGAGCAAATCGATGAGCGATTTAGTCGTTGTAAGCTTTAAAGGCGAAGAAACGGCCGACCAGGTGTTGACCAAACTCCAGCAGATGCAAAAGGAGCACCTGATCGACCTTGAGGATGCCTGTGTTCTGGTCCGCAGCGCGAATGGCAAGGTACACCTCAAGCAAGCCGTCGATCTCGTCAAGATCGGCGCGCTCAGTGGCGCGGCGTGGGGTGGCCTGTTTGGTGCGCTGGTTGGGCTCATGTTGCTCAATCCGCTCGCCGGACTGGCTACAGGCATGGCCATCGGCGTTGGTACGGGCGCGCTGTCGGGCGCGCTCTCGGACTATGGAATCGATGATGATTTCATGCGTTCGACGGGCCAGAACATCGAGCCGGGTTCGTCGGCACTCTTCATCCTCGTGCGTCAAGTGAATTTCGACAAGGTCCTGCCTGAGCTGAAGCCTTTCGGCGGAAAGGTATTGAAAACGTCTCTCACCAACGATCAGGAGGAACGCCTGAAAAAGGCACTAGAGAGCCTGAACAGCAGCGGCACGACAGCATAAGCATCACTGCGCTGCATCATGGTCGTGGTCGTGTGTTGTGTCGAAGCTCGCAGTTGGGTCGGATCGACACCCGGACGCGGAGTACGAACTGAAGTGCGATCCGGACATCGCTTCCAACCGCGCGCGAACCCATGCAAGCTGACCATGCCGCCCTTGACCGCAACCCCGCTATCTGATGGCTTGCGGGAAAGCGTCAGCACACCGAAAGCTCGCGCATCCCGCGGCTGCCTTCCTGGAGAGACACGATGAGCATTGCATTAATTGGCGCCACCGGCCGCACCGGCCGGTTTATCGCGGAAAAATTGCACCGTGCGGGCATTCCGTTTCGTGCATTGCTGCGCGACGAGGCGCAGCGGGCCCACTTCGACAGCCTCGGCGGGAGCCCCGTGATCGTCGACCTGACGCAGGACTTTTGCCTGGCGCTTGCGGGAGTTAATACGGTTATCTTTGCCGCTGGCTCCGCTGAAACCGAGGGCGCCGAGCAGGAGCGTCAGATCGACCGGGACGCAATCATCAAGGCGGTCGATTGCGCGAAGCAGTATGGCGCGGACCGCTTCATCGTCGTCAGCACCTTGCTGGCATACGCCCCTGAATCCGCTCCAGATGCGCTTCGGCATTACGCCCAGATGAAGCGCGCTTCTGACGATTATCTGATCGGCAGTGGACTCGATTATCTTGTGCTGCGTCCCGCCACACTGACTATGGAGTCCGGTACCGGGAAGATTGAGATCGTGGCCGACGCGCAGTCCGCCCGTGCTCCCGTTGCGCGCGAGGATGTCGCCGATGTCGCGCTCGAAGCGCTCAGGATCGGCCTTGTCAACACGATCGTTGGATTTGCTGGTGGCAGCAAACCGATCGACGACGCGTTGGCCGCGCTTCATTGACGTTGCGCGCCGCTCATGCCAGATCGTCGCGCCATAGGCGGTGACGCAGGCCGCCAGTTGCGTCGAGCACTCACACGCGCGCAACGGCGCGAACGTCCGGGCGAACATTCCGACAATACGAACTAGACTGAAATGTCGGCCGCCTGCCCGCGAGAACAGAGCCGTGCGGCCCGTCGCGATGGAGAACTCCCATGCCCAAGACCGTTTTCTCAGCCGAGCAGATTCGCGATGAAGCGCAAAGTCGCGTGGCAAAAATTAGCGCGAATACGCCCGAAGAACTGCGCGTGCGCATCCCGCTGCCCGAACGGCACCCGCCCGATGCCGCCGGCAGGAACTGGAATATGGTGCCACTCAACGAGAAGGGCACCGACTTCACCCATGAGGTCCGGCGCATCGTCGAAGACATGCGCACCGAGTTCGTTCTGCCGGATTGACGCTGCAACGCCGCAGGATCGCGTGAGTGGTTCCGTGGGACGAGGTCGGGCACACAACGGCTTGTAAGGTCGGGCGATGAGTTCGGAGAGTGAACCGGACGATCTGTGGGGGCGCTCACGCTGCACACCGATGACGGCGGCGTGGAACTCGACCGGAACGCAGCCGGACATGCGTTGGGTCGTTGCAGAGGACCAGATCCGGCCCGATGAAGCGATAGACCGCGTGGCGGCAGGATCGCGACAGATCTGGGCAGAAACCGGAAAGAAGCGTGCGCGGACCGTGGCTAGAGTGGATAGAAGCGGAATCAGGTCAATGTGATCCGACGCGGACGCCTGGAAGCGTCCATGGCAGTACTTTTCGGGCCGAGTCAAAAACGCAAGGAGCGAATTCATGCCGGACACGGAAACCACGTTTGCTGCCGCCGGGCAGCACGACGAACAGATCCCGCTGCGCAAGCTCTTCGAACCCGTCAAGGTGGGACCGTACAACCTGCGACATCGTGCCGTGATGGCGCCGCTGACGCGTTCGCGCTCAAGCCGGCCAGGCAACATACCGTCTCAGCTCAACGCCTGCTATTACGCGCAGCGTGCATCGGCCGCGCTCATCATCAGCGAGGCGACGCAGGTGTCGATGCAAGGACAGGGCTATGCGTGGACACCCGGGATTCACAGTCGCGAGCAGGTCGAAGGCTGGCGGCTCGTGGCGAACGCCGTGCACGAGGCAGGCGGGTTGATGTTCATGCAGCTCTGGCACGTCGGACGCATATCGCACCCTTCGTTGCAGCCTGATGAAATGCTGCCTGTTGCGCCGTCTGCGCTCCAGCCGAAAGCGGAGGCGTTCATCGAGAACGAGCGCGGCGAAGGTGTCCTCGCGCCCTGCGTCACGCCCCGCGCGCTGCAGATTGAAGAGATGCCATACCTCGTGCGCCAATATTTCAGGGGTGCGCGCAACGCAAAGGCTGCCGGTATGGACGGCGTCGAAGTGCACGCAGCGAATGGGTATCTGCTCGACCAGTTCCTGTTGTCGGGCACAAACCGCCGCACGGACGAATATGGCGGGTCGAGCGAGCGCCGGGCCAAGCTGCTGTTTGAGGTGATCGAGACGGTTTGCGAAGTCTGGGGGCCCGAAAGGGTCGGCGTGCGGCTTTC
>JGI25156J39149_1000807_pt1 | contig 16040 bp, 14 predicted proteins | sample AraplaCL_Col_mMS_FD_39149 | JGI IMG/M metagenome (IMG submission 39149)
GGGCAATGCAGTGTTGCGGCGGGCAGGGCGCGCCGATCCGGAAGACGTCACGATGGGTTTCCTCAGGGAAGCCAGGGTCTGTTGAGTGATGAACTGCTACTGCGGAACTGCACTATGAACTGCAACGTGAACTGCAAGGGAACTGCGCGAAACGGTATGCGCCGATGGCGATACGCCTGAGAGAAGACTGTGCGCCTGAAGCGTGCCGCGCGCTTGCACGACACTCGTTCGAGGCGCATGCGGCGCAGTACGCCGCACCGCATCATCCCGCATGCGGCGGCCCGGTGCGCGAACGACCGTGCGTGAACATGCCGGGACAGGGCAGGCGCGCGCCGCGCGAAGCCCGTCTCCTCCATCGATACCGCTTCAGCACGGCGCCTGGCTGCGTCTTGAGACGCAAGGGCGCGTGCTAACATTGTTCGTTATTACATCCCGTCATTCGATCAGCAAGCTAATGAACACCGAGACGTTTTCAACGCCACCCCACACGCTTGTGATTGCGTCGCGAGAAAGCCGCCTGGCCATGTGGCAAGCGGAGCATGTGCGATGTGCGCTGCACAAATTATATCCATCTTGTGACGTAAAAATCCTCGGAATGACAACACGTGGCGATCAAATTCTCGATCGCACTTTGTCGAAGGTTGGTGGTAAGGGCCTCTTCGTGAAGGAACTCGAAGCCGCTCTCGCCGACGGCCGCGCCGACCTCGCCGTGCACTCGCTCAAAGACGTGCCGATGGGGTTGCCCGCAGGCTTTGCGCTGTCCACCATCATGGAGCGCGAAGATCCGCGCGACGCGCTGGTCTCCAATGATTACGATTCGCTCGCCGCGTTGCCCGAGGGCGCCGTGGTGGGCACTTCCAGCCTGCGCCGCGAGGCCATGCTGCGCATGCGTTATCCGCATCTCGAAGTGCGGCCGTTGCGCGGCAATCTGGACACGCGTCTGTCGAAACTCGATCGCGGCGATTACGCGGCGATCATTCTGGCCGCAGCCGGCCTGAAGCGTCTAGGTCTGGGCGAGCGCATCCGCGCGCTGCTCGATCCCGAAGACAGCTTGCCCGCAGCGGGCCAGGGCGCGCTCGGTATCGAGATTCGCGCCGACCGCGCGGACCTCGCGGCATGGCTCGCACCGTTGCATCACGACCACACGGCAGCCGCCGTCGAAGCGGAGCGCATGGTGTCGCGCGCGCTCGGCGGCAGTTGCGAGGTGCCGCTTGCCGCGTATGCCACATGGCGCGACGGCGCGCTGCATCTGCGCGGCATCGTCGCCACGCCTGACGGGCAGCGCGTGCTGAGCGCGCAGGCATCGGCGCCGGCTCCCAGCGTCGAACGCGCGGTCGCGCTCGGCCAGGAAGTGGCGAGCGCGCTCGAACAGCAGGGCGCGATGGACATCGTGCGTGCGCTCAGCACAGCCAGCGGTCCCGCCGCGGCGAAGCAGGGCGCAGCGGAAGACGGCGCGGCGGACAGCGCGGCGACCGGCGAGTGATGGCGGCCGATATCCCAGGCAACACTCCTTCATCCGTCGACAAGGCGGTGTTCACGGTCGTGATTACACGACCGGCCGGTCAGTCGAACGAATTGATTGCGCTGCTCGCCGCCGCCGGCATCGCCACGCTCGACTTTCCGCTGATCGACATCGCGCCCGTCACCGACGACGCGCCGTTGCGCGCCGCGTTGGCCTCGCTCGAACGCTATGCGCTCGTCGTGTTCGTGTCGCCGAATGCCGTCGATCACGCCTTCGCTCAGAGCGACTCGATCTGGCCGCATGCGTTGCCGATCGGCGTGGTCGGGCCGGGCAGCGTGCAGGCGCTCGCGCGCCATGGCGTCGCCGCACCGGCGTACAACGTGATCAGCCCGCCGTCCGGTTCGGATGAAGACACCGCGCGCTTCGATTCCGAAGGTCTGTTCGCCGCGATCGATGCGGCGCTTGGCGCAACCAGTCTCGAAGGCAAGCGCGTGCTGATCGTGCGCGGCGACGGCGGCCGCGAGTGGCTCGCTGAGCGTCTGCGCGAAGCCGGCGCCGAGGTCGACACGGTCGCGGCATACCGGCGCCTCGTGCCGGAACCGTCGATCGGCGCCTGGGCGCGCGTGCACGAGTTGCTCGCAGGCGTGCCGCACGCGTGGCTGCTCACCAGTTCCGAAGGTGTGCGCAACCTGAACGAACTGGCGCACGACCACCTCACCGCCGACGAGATCGCGCAGCTCAAACGCGCCGCGCTCGTCACGCCGCATCCCCGTATCGCGCAGACCGCGCGGGCATTGGGTTTTGATAGCATGACGGTGTCCGGCGCGGGCGATGAGCGCATTGCCCGCGCCTTGATTGCCGCCGTCCCGGCCGTCGTCCAACCGGTATCGTCCAACCCGGCTCATTCACCGGCTAAATCACGCATGACTGAAACGAACGCATCCACGAACGCTTCACCCCAGCCGGCCGCGACCACTGTGTTGCCGCCGAATCAACCCTTCACGCCCTACGAAGCGCAAAAGCGCCATAGCGCGAGCGGACCGCTGCTGTGGTTTGTCGTCGTGATCATTGCTTGTGCCGCGGGCGTGGGCGGCTATGCGCTCAATCGCAAGGTGGAGCGCACAGAGCAGCAGCTCGCGCAGCGCCAGCAAGCCAACGACACGCAGACCAACGAACTGCGCATCAAGACGGAACAGGCGCTCGCCACGGTGCATCAGTCGGAATCGCAGGTTGCGCAACTCGAAGGCAAGCTTGCCGATGCGCAGACCTCGCAGCAGGCGCTGCAACAGCAATACGCGGATCTCGCGCGCAATCGCGACGACTGGACGCTCGCCGAAGTCGGCCAGATGCTCTCCGCCGCCAGCCAGCAGTTGCAGCTCACCGGCAACACGCAGCTCGCGCTGTTCGCGCTGCAAAGCGCCGACACGCGTCTCGCCGCATCGGACAGTCCGCAAGCGGTCGCCGTGCGCAAGGCCATCGCGCTGGACATCGACAAGCTGAAGGCCGCGCCTTCCACCGATCTCACGGGCATGGCCATCAAGCTCGACAACGCGATCGACCAGGTCGACAACCTGCCGCTCTCCGGCGAAGCACCGATCTCCCACGCCACGCCGCAAGCCGCGACCTGGGCCGACACGGCCAAGGTGGCCGCCGCTACCGGCGAGCCGCGCTGGAAAGTGTGGTGGCGTGAAGTGAGCACCGGCATCGGCCAGCAGTTGACGAGCCTCGTGCAGGTGCGCCGCATCGACAACGCCGACGCGATGCTAGTCACGCCCGATCAGGGCTACTTCGTGCGCGAGAATCTCAAGCTGCGTTTGCTGTCGGCGCGTCTCGCCTTGCTCTCGCGCAACGAGACCACGCTGAAGTCCGACCTTCAGGCGGCGCAGAATGCACTCACGCGTTACTTCGACAACTCGTCGAAGAAAACGCAGACCGTGACCGATCTCGTCAAGCAGGTGGAAGCGGGCTCGGCCGCGGTTGAATTGCCGAATCTGAACACGAGCCTGCAGGCCGTCAATCAATACCGGAGCCGAGGTTAATCATGGCGATCCGGGGACTTCTATGGCTTGCGTTGCTGTTCGTCATCGCGGTGGTGCTGGCGGTGGTCGGGCGCTTCGACATGGGACAGGTGCTGCTGATCTATCCGCCGTACCGCGTCGATATATCGCTGAACCTGTTCGTGGTCGGGTTGGTGGTGCTGTTCATCCTGATCTATGCGCTGCTGCGCATCTTCCGCAATATCTGGCGCATGCCGCAGCGTGTGGCCGCTTATCGCGCTCGTTCGCGTGTTGCGAAAGCGCATGCGGCGCTGCGTGATGCGATCGGCAATCTGTACGCCGGGCGTTTTTCGCGTGCTGAGAAAGCCGCCAAGGATGCGCTCGCGAATGGCGACAACAAGGGCGCGGCGGGTTTGATCGCGGCTACGGCGGCGCATCGTATGCATGAGTATGCGCGGCGCGACGAGTGGCTTTCGCAGATCGACGAGGCTGACTGGCAAGACGCACGCCTGATGGCCACCGCCGATATGCGCGCTGATGGCCGCGACGCGGACGGCGCATTGACCGCGCTGACGCAAATGCAATCACAGGGCGGGCGGCGGATTCACGCGCAGCAGATCATGTTGCGCGCGCAGCAGCAGTTGAAGAACTGGGGCGAAGTGCTCAAGCTCGTCAAGACGCTGGAAAAGCGTGAGGCGATTCATCCGGCGGTGGCGGTGCGTTTGCGCCAGCTCGCGGCGGAAAACCTGCTGCGTGATCGGCGTCACAATGCCGATGCGCTGCTGGAGTTGTGGAATTCGTTGTCGGCTACTGAGCGTCATTCACCGCGGCTCGCCGATCTTGCCGCGGAGTTGCTGGTGGCGCTGAATCGTCCGCAGGAAGCGCGCAAGATCGTCGAGGAAGCGCTCGCGCAGAACTGGGATGCGCGCTTGCTGCGTCGGTATCCGGATACGGCTGGCGGCGATGCGTTGCCGCTGATTCAGAAGGCCGAAGGGTGGCAGAAGGATCGTCCGGAGGATGCGGACTTGATGTTCGCGCTGGGGCGCTTGTGTCTGCATCAGCAGTTGTGGGGTAAGGCGCAGTCGTTCCTTGAGCGCGCGCTGAAACTCGCGGATAACGAGACGCTGAAGATTCGCTCGCATCGTGCGTTGGCGCGGCTGCATGAGCAGCTTGGCGATGCGGATAAGGCTAGCCAGCATTATCGGGAAAGTGCGTTGGCGATGAATATTGTTTGAGGGTTTTTGGAGCGGCGTGTTTGTTGTTAACGCGCTGTTTTGAGAGCTCGAAATTGCTGGTTGATGAGGTGATGGCCGCAGCGGATGCTGCGGCCATTTTTTTATTCATGCTTCACGCTTGGCCTGCCTTGTTGGTGCTTGATTTGATCGCTTAGTGCGGTGCAGTGGACGGTTGTTGCACGGCGGTGGAGGACAACTTGATCATCGCGCTTTTCGTGGATGGTTTTTTGCGGGGCGAAGCGTTTGATTCTTCGTTGGGCGCTTTTGCTCTTTGCGATGCTTCAGCTAGCAGGTTCGTCGCGTGCTGCGCTGTGATGCGGCTGCGCGGAATGCCCTTCGCGTCGAGTGCAATCACCTGGAATAACTCGCGGTCACTTTCAAGTTCCTGCTGGTACTGCTCGGCCGTGTCTACCAGCAATTCGAGCAGCGTTCGGTGACGCTTTCTTTCTTCGTGGGTAATCGCAGGATTTCTAACTATTGAGGATGCAAGTGTGATCAAGGTTTCCAGTTGATTTGCCTGCCGGTCGCATAAATCGAATGCGGAAAGGGCTAGTTTTTCGTACTGGAGTGCGTCGACTGGGGGGCGCGAAGATGGTTGATTTTTGACGGACCTGGTCATGGTGCGATCTCCCTGTTGATTCTTTGGGTCGCCCGGACACGCATCTTTGGGGGGAGGGGTGAGCGGGCACGTGGCAGGGTGACAGACCGGTGTTACGTCAAGCCGGCGAGCCTCGCGGCTCCCCTACCAAGGCCCGCCCATTGAATATAGACGTGCAGAGATAGACGCACTCCCGCCTGAGCGGGGTGCGGACGTAACAAACAGGCTGTCATTCCTGGTCGTTGGGTGTCTCCCGACGACTTGATAATTATAAGGGAGCGGGGCTGTCTCGGATTTGGTTTTGGGGGGTAAATGGTGGGATTGGCCGAAGGGATAAGGGAGAGTAGGGCGGGAGGTTAACCGCCCGATGCCTTGCCTATTTCCGATTCAACTTCGTAGTTGTGACTTCTAGCGACCTTCGATAGTGGTCTTGCGAGTAGTCAGGAGTGGAAAGTGCGAGGACTGAAATCGACCCATCGCGGCCAATGGGGGAGCTGGCTTCCCATGACCGCTCATAAGTTGGAAGTAGTCATACGGCGGCCAAGGCCCCACATGGTTGTGCTCCAGATCAAGGCTCGTTACTTGTCAAGGGAGCGGAGCCGTGCAGAGGCGCGGCCAGCGCGCTGTCTGCCATCGTGCGTCGGCCTTCTTTTAAATCATGGCTGGTTTGTTGCCATTGAATTGAATCGCAGGACGGCGACGGTTACGACGGTGACCATCAAACGGTGGCATTCCGAACACGTCAAAATTTCCCAGCTCGGACAATCTGGCCCCCTATTGGCGGGTTAATATTCCCCGTCAAGTTTTCAACGTCCTGGTTGTGTCAGTGAATCAGCGGATCATCGCGTTTCAATGGCGCGGCCAGGCTCGATGTTGTACGGTATTGAGCCCAGCCACCGAACTGAATCAAATGGAATGAATCGCCAGTGATGCTCGACCAGATGTTCACCACGGAGAACTTCCGCCGCATCTATGATGCCGAGAACCGCAAGGGTATCGACTTGGCAAACCGCTATTTCCCGACGCTTGAGCCATTCACGCTCGCTGTACGCGACAAGGTCCAGGAAATTCGTGATTTACGGAAAGTCGAAGCCACGTTGAAGGCAGAAGATTTCGAGGCGCAGTTGCTTGCGTTGAAGACTGAACTAGTTACATTGAAAGCAGCCAAGTCATCCGCCATCGATGCCCTGATGGATGACGTCAGCCAGAAGGTCCTCAAGCCGAGCTTCAAGATTAGCCTCTCCCAAAAGACCGGGCCGAAGGGAAAGCCGGTTTTCTGCATCGACGCGGAGCCTGAGACATTCTTCGTCATCAAGCAGCTCCAGGGTAACATCCATCACATCTACGGCGTCAAACAGGCTAACCGTCACGACTTGGTTTGCCAGCTTCGCGACATGCTAGGCAGCAAATTTCCTTTCGAGCTGGTCCGCACCGACATCTCGTCATTTTATGAGAGCATCGACCGGAAGCGTTTGGTCGAAAAGCTGGATCGCGACCAATTATTGAGTCCTGCGTCTAAGAAATACGTCAAGCAGGTGTTGGACTCATACGGCTTGATCTCCGGCACCCCGACCGGCGTTCCCCGGGGCGTTGGCATCAGCGCATATCTTGCCGAGCTGTATCTGAAACCGGTTGACCGCGCGATTCGGGCGATCCCCGGTTTGGTCTTATATTGCCGGTTTGTCGATGACATCGTGGCCGTGTTTGCACGACCGCCAGTAGGAAAAGACCTTGGCTCGTTTAAGGACCTGATCATCGCGATTTTCGGCGACAACGGACTTACGCACAATGCAGTCAAGACGTCCGAATTTAGGCTGACCGACGCCGATCCGAAGAAGTTCGAGTATTTGGGTTATCGATTCCACCTCAAATCGACGCGGGTTGAAATCAGCCCGAGCGCGGCGAAGGTGGCGAAGTATCGTGCGCGGATGAATGCCGCGTTCGTGGACTATTGGCGGCAGAAGCCGGTTAATCCGAAGGGTGCATTCAGAAACTTGGTCGGACGGGTAAAATTTCTGACGGGCAATACCCGCCTTTCCAACAGCAAGTCATGCGCGGTCACCGGCATATACTTCAACAATTCGATTGTGACCGACTTGTCGAGCTTCGAACGGCTCGATAGACGGCTCAAGATCCGCATCGCAGAACTCAAGCGCCCCAGCCTGCAAAAGCAATTGAAAAATCTCAAATTCACCACGGGCTTTGAGCAACGTCGGTACCATAATTTCAGCACCAAAGAGCTGCAGATGATCGTGCGGGCTTGGAAACATGGCTAAGCGGCGTATTTCACTCACGCACAGAAAGCAAAGGTCCGTGCTGACAGACATGCTGCCTTTCGAGGTGCCTCCGACATTCTCCAATCGAGGCTATTATCGCTTCTTGAGAAATAACAGCATCGAGATCGAAACGGGCAGATTGCGCTGGATTTGCGAGACAACCGATCTCGACAAGACGATGCGCCTACTGTTCGGAATCGATCCCAAGGTCGTGATCGCAACCGAGGTTGTGACCGAATGGGGCAAGCAGAAGACTCGCCGCTCCGTGCCCATCGGCAAATGCCAGATGGCGACCATCCCTTTCAATTTCCGTGTCGCTCACAATCTTGATGGACGCACGCTAAGTGTCGTGCATCCCCGTAATCAGGTTGCCGTGGCGAGCTTCTACGCAACGCACAGCGCGCTGATCGCATACCACACGTCCGTCAGCGAGTTTTCGATACGCCGTCCGGTGTCGGTGTCGCGCTACGCTTACTTCAAGGACAGGCTCCATGAAGAGCGCAAGGATGCCGTTTCAGGGGTGGAGGAGGAAGGTCGGGAGTACGAGCAGCTCGGCTCCTACTTCGTCTACCAGAAATACCGCAACATTCATCGTTTTTTTGAATCGCACGAATACCTCCACAGCGAGAAGAAGTACGACGCGATGGTGCAGCTCGATGTGAGCAAATGCTTCGATAGCATCTACACTCACTCGCTGCCTTGGGCTGTTCTGGGCAAGGATCAGGCAAAATTCAGTCTAGAGGAATCGAAGACTACCTTCGGGGGCCGCTTCGATTCCCTTATGCAAAAACTGAATCATAACGAGACGAACGGCATCGTCATTGGCCCGGAGTTTTCTCGGATTTTCGCAGAGATCATTTTGCAGTCGGTCGATGCAGAACTGATCACGCAATTGGCCGATGGAAATAATCTGGCCCATAAGGTCGATTATGAAATTTTCCGATACGTGGATGATTATTTCGTTTTTTACAATGAAGAATCCACGCAGTTACAGATATTCGAAACGCTCCAGAGTATTCTCAAGTCAAAAAAACTGAACATCAACACGGCGAAGATCAAGCACTATCAAAAACCGATCATCACAGAAATTACGATCGCTAAAGATCGTATCTCGCACCTTCTGATCGACGAGATCGATCCGGTGTGTGAAGAGGAGTTGCCGTCCGATCCCTCCTTGCCGCCTAAACAGAACCTGGTCTGTGCCATAAATGCGAACCGGCTGATCATCCGGTATAAGTCCGCCATCAAGGAGGCAGGCGTGACCTATGGTGATCTGTTGAATTACACTTTCGCCATAGCCGAAAATAGAATTGAGAAGCTCTTCAAAGCCTATCTTGCGAGCGACAAGTCAGATCGCGATCGAAAGCGCCTCTCCAATGCCCTTCTCGCGATAATGGAGTTTGCTTTTTTCGCGTACTCGGCGAGCCCGAAGGTCAATCATACAATCCGCATATGCCGGATGATTGCGACCTCTGTGGACTTCCTGCATACGCAGGCCCTGCCTTACGAGCTAAAACATCTGCTATTTAAGTACGTTCACGACAACGTGATGCAGCAGCTTGAAAAGAACACGATGAGCGTTCATCGCGAGATCGAGAGCCTCTACCTGCTCATTTCGCTTTCGCAGATCGGCCGGGAATATTGGCTGCCGGTTTCCGTCCTTCTCCGTCATTTCTTGATCAAGGAGGAAGATGGCACAGGGGATTATGTTCGCCCGGCGGGTTTCATGAGCCATTTCTCGATCACGATCCTGCTGTCTTACATAAAAGACAAGGTTCGCTATGCGAAATTGAAGGCCTTCGTGGAGGCACACATCATCGCCAAACTCGAATATATGAAGGCCCATTGCCCGGATGACGCCGAGACGCTGATCATGCTGTTCGATCTCGTGGTCTGCCCTTACATCGGCACCGCCACGAAGGACGACATCGGAAAGATTTTTGGCTTGGATGCAGCAGACCTCTCGTCTGTTCAGTCGTCCAATGATCACTGGTTTACTGCCTGGGGCGATAAATTTGATCTCGGGAAAGAGCTAGACGCGAAGCGAAGCCGCGAGGTATATTAAGTGCGGCGCCCCGCTTTACCCTTAATGGCTGTTGGCAGCCCACACACAAGCGCCCACTCTTCCCCTATATCAATTGGGGGTTGGGTAACTAGACGGTAGGAGCGGGCCGTCTCCTCCATTCGCACGATCGCGTCCGACATTTCCTGCGCGTTCCCGTCTTTTGATCGACACTCATCGGCATCGCCTCTGGGCAGCCGAGATTTCTTCTTTCCAGGCCCCATAAAACGGCGCGAAAATGAATCGTGCGCCGTAGCGTTCTTCACGGGTCGGATCGAGTGCGACTTTCGTGCCCTTCAACAAGAAAGCGGTCAAGCAAGCGTCACCAGCCTACTGCACAGAAATGGCCGCTCGCTGATGAATAGCCGCCATCTGGTCGGCCGAGCGAAGCGCAGGACAACTGTCTCGTTTTGGCCGGGTGCCGACTCATGCAACTTGAATCCACAGTTTCGGCCTTCCTAGCCTATGACCGGCAGCACGCGACCCACTGCGGCCGGTCGCCACCGACGTACTTAGTCGAACCTGAACAATCTGCAGATCCTTTTACAGTGTGGCTTTGAGTCGGAAATGGTGTTGTGGGAATTGCAGGGACCTGGCATATTGATGCGTGAATCCTGCAATTCCTGCTGAGGTGCAGATGGGTCCGAAGACGTCTGTGTCGGAACAAGATTTCTTCCGGCATCCGCTGCGCGAACAGATCAACCTCAAGCATCCGTTGGTGCGACTGGCCGAGCTCATCAACTGGGAACGGTTGGGCATGCTGATGAGCGAGAGCTTCGTGTCCAGCAAAGGTCGGCCCGCGAGCTCGCCGCGTCTGATTGCGGGGCTACTGTATTTGCAGCACGCGTTCGACCTGTCGGACGAAGAGGTCGTCTGGCAATGGGTGGAGAACCCGTACTGGCAGGTGTTCACGGGCGAAACGTACTTGCAGACCGAGCCGCCGATCGACCCGTCGAGCCTAACGCGCTGGAGGAAGCGGCTGGGCGAAGCCGGTGTTGAAGAGTTGCTGGCCGAGACGATCGAAGCAGCCAAACGTGCCGGTGTGATCAAGGCCTCGAGCGTGAAGCGCGTGATTGTAGACACGACGGTCATGCCGAAGGCGATTGCCCATCCTACCGATTCGCGATTGCTCGAACGGTGTCGCGAACATCTGGTGAAGGCCGCGGCGCGCAACGGCCTGAAACTGCGGCAGAACTACAACCGCGAGGCACCGCGTCTGGGACTGCAGATTGGCCGCTACGCTCACGCGAAGCAGTACAAGCGTATGAGGAAGGCGTTGCGCACGCTGCGCTCGCGTGTTGGGCGGGTGATGCGCGATGTGGAGCGACAGCTCACCCAGGTAGCAGAGTCAGGCCGCGTGGCCTTGCAAGAACTGGTTGACCGCACGAAGCGGATTCTGTCGCAGAAGCCGAAGGATAAAAACAAGCTCTACGCGCTGCATGCACCGGAAGTCGAATGTCTGGCCAAAGGCAAGGCGCGTACGCCCTATGAGTTCGGCGTGAAAGTGTCGATCACGACGACGCACAAGGAAGGACTGGTAGTTGGCATGCGCTCGATGCCGGGCAGTCCGTACGATGGTCACACGCTGGCCGAAGCGTTGGAGCAGGCGGCGATTCTGAGCGAGGTGACTCCCGAAGTCGCCGTCGTGGATCGCGGCTACAAGGGTGTCGCCATCGACGGCGTGAAGATCTACCACCCGGGTTTGCGGCGCGGCATCACGCGCGGACTACGCGCGATGATCAAGCGGCGAAGCGCAATCGAGCCCGCCATCGGTCACATGAAAACAGACGGAAAACTCGATCGCAACTGGCTCAAAGGCGCGCTCGGTGACGCGATGCAGGCAGTGCTGTGCGGCGCAGGCCACAACCTGCGGATGATCCTCAGGAAGTTGAGGTGTTTTTACGCCCTCGTCCTCATCGCTTTGCTAAACAATACCGCTGCCACAGTGCCGACAGCATGAGTTGAGTGGCCGACGAAACGAATTGTTCAGGGCCGACTACTTATTGTCCAGTCTCGCGTTGTTAGCGGCCATCGAACGTTTGAGGTACCGGCCGCCGGACTGCATCTGCCAGATCAACTTGCAGGCAGCTCAGTCGACTGGGAGGTCAGGTATTTCTGCAATTCGGGGGGCTTCACGGAGTTCCTTGGGAACCGACTGGGCATCGCAAATTCGACTGAAGATATCCCACGCATACAACTGAGTATGTATTTGGAGAATGACCCGTACCTCGTTTGATGCGGCGTTACCGTAGTCATTTATCAAATAGGAGCTTGGGTGAACAAGTTTTGAGAACAGCTTGAAAAGCGCCTTATGTTCGTCGTTGAGACCGACTTCGCGCGCGATAAGTCCGGCATCCGCCGGTCTCTTGATCGTTGGAAGTTTGTATTTCTGTCGGAGGCCATTTAGCCGATCAATCTCGGCAATGAGAATTGAGCGTTGTGCGGTCATATCGTGCACTGTATTCAATTCCATAAGGCCTTCAAGCGTTTGAATCTTGTCTGTGAGAGCTTCCGAAAGCCAATTTTTCAGGTGTTCGTCCGAAGACAATATTGCGCGAGCGCGGACATTCAATTCGTAGAGGCTCCGGGTAACCAAGGCGACAATAGATATGTGTGCGTCAAGATTGTCTGAGGCAGCACGAAGATATTGGGCAGACGAAGAAAGAAGGTTCAACAACGTGATGCTTCGTTCGTCACGTGCGTTGTTGATTTTAATCCAACTACACACTGAAAGAAATCGGCCCTCCATTTGTGTGAGCGCCTTTTTAACGTCTTCGACACTTTTCAACGAGACGGATTTGCCTAATTCTTGATCGTTGTCCATGAAATTCCTAGAGCGGGTTCACTGCCTTCAGTATACTTTCAGTGCCGAGGCTCGATGCACAGAAAAGCGCTCTGACCATAACGGAAAGCTTTGTGTTTAGCGGATCAGTGCCCGGTGGGGCTGATGGCGTCCGACGTTCAAGCGCGACGGTCGTCTCTTCCGCGCACGATGCAAGAGGCATAACGACCCGAAGCGTTGCTCCCCGGGTTCCGTGTAGGGCACCATGCTGGCAAATTCGGTCAGCTTCCGGTTTTTCTTTTGAGCCGGCAGCGGTTCAAAAGACTGCATGTAGAATCTTTAGTTTCTAAACTACCTCCGCCCAAAATGCTCAACCTACCAATTGGCCGGTTCTTCGAGTTGGCCCAAATGTTGGTTTCAACGAACCAGATGTTTCAGTCGTTCACACAAATGCAACGGCAAATAAAGATTTTGGATGTCGACTTTCAGGAACTGACTCATTGTGCGGATAATTTCGCGTCCATGTGCGATTCGATGGAGATGACCGTGTCGGCAGGTGCGGCACGGCGCATCGTCGCAGAGTTGCAGAAGGCAACGAAACTGGCGGACGGCTCATGGCAGTTCGATACCAGGGTTACGTTACGGTGCCAAGACGCCTTGAATCAATTGGTTGGTTGCTTGAAGCATGAAGCGAACGTTAAAACAGCAATCATCTTACCGGGAAACTTTCTTCCCTTTTTTGCCCCACTGTCTCCGCTCTTTGGGGCAGATGTGAGTACGAAATTTTCAAGCGTCGCGTTCGAAATCGAGGAAGCGGGAAAATGCCTAGCGCTAGGCCGCTCCACGGCTTGCGTCTTCCATTTGATGAGAACTCTAGAAGTCGCTTTGGACGCCGTGAGAATTTGCTTAGGTTTGCCTAAGCCGAGCAACCCCAATTGGGGGGCAATCCTGACGTCTATTGATTCGAAAATCACATCTATGGGGAAGCAATGGGCGGAACGACCTTTTTTCCAGGATGTGCACGCGCAGTTAGATATTATTCGTCGAGCTTGGCGCAACAGTACTATGCACGTTGAAAACGTTTACACGGCAGATGAGGCGAGAGTCCTGTTCGATGTGACTAAGGGCTTCATGGCTAAAATTGCATCGCGCATGGACGAATCAGGCGTACCGCTGGCATAGAAAAGCGGTGATTGCATCATAGTTGCCTGCTCTATAACTAGTCGATCAACCATGCTTCATCTCGCTCCTCTGAGCCAGGGCGGACTTGGCTTTGCTCCCAACGACGCCCACTTCAGAACTCCCGAGGTTTTTCGAATTTCCGAAAAAATTCTCAGAGGAGGCAGTCGCCGCAGTTGCGCCCGATTCGCCGTTGCGTGCGGAAGCGCAGAGCCTTGGTAGTAAGAATCCAAAATCAAAATAGCGATGCGGCATTGAATCGGACCCAGACGAGTTAGTGGGTCACCGCGACGGTCCGCTGGCAAGGGTGGTGCAGCCGTTCAAGCGTCCACGCGGATACGCCGGTGAGGGACCGATTGTGGCCGAACAGCGACGATTGTCCAGACGCCTTTCCACGTGGTCGATCGAACCCACAGCGTTTGAGTCGACCCACGACTCGCTATTTTTCGCGCTCCGGACGCCCGAAAAGCTGTCCCGCCTGCGCGCTGGACCCAAGCCCGCGTTAAAGACAGCCGAGATTCTGGCCGAATATCAAGCCGAAACGGTCATGCAGCGCCGAAAACTCGGTATAGTTCGAAAGCTCGGGCATTGCGGTTGCCCTATTCTGACAGACGTCGATATGATTCCAATCGCAATCGGTGCAGCATCCACTCTACTCAGTGGCGTGAGCGGCGCCATTGGTTCCGGGCTGTCGAAGCTGACAGGCCAAAGCTCAACGAGCGAATCGAGCCAGTCGAGTTTTGCGGCACATCTGAAGACGGCAACGTCGCAGAGCAGCCTTGGCAAGAGCGAGCATCACCATCACGCGCACGGCGCGTTGAGCGCATTGGCGAATTCTTCGCCATCGCAGTCGCAAACCACTACCGGTTCCGATACGACCGCGGTCGGCTCAGTCATCAATATCAGCGCCTAAAAGGGCAGCCGCATCAAATACGGATTCATCGAGCCATCCCGTGCCGAACATATGGCGCTTCGATGAAGCCACTGCTTCCAGTGTGCCCTTGTCTTTGTCGCGACATCACGCATTCCGTGACCTTTCCAATTCATCCTGTTTTAACGAGACTCCGGCATGGCCGCACGCGCACCTCATGGCCGCCTCCTGGGCATGGGATACCGCGGGAGGCGTTCAAGGCTTTGCCTCTCGAACGGACCGGACGGTCGAGGTCGACGGCAGGCTGTTTCCTACCAAGGCGATTGTGGGGCTTGCGCATTCGCTCGCGGCCGAAACGTACTCGCTAGGGGAGGCGTCAATGCGTTATATGACGTTTTGGGATTGCATGGCGCGTATAACCGAAGAAAGGTTAGATGATCTGGACAGCGCGAAAGACTGACGACGCACAGCGCTCCGATCATCGGGCGTCGTCAGCGTCACAGCTTTGTCAAGGCTGCCCAGGGCGTGGACCGCGTCGTCTACGACAATCTCAATCCCAGGACCCCGGATCTCCGCGATGTCTTCTCGCTTGCCTGGTGCACTGGACTCAACGGCACTTGCGTGAAGCAGCACGCTGATCTTCGCGCCATGCGCGTCCTGCGCGCGGCGCGCAAAATTGCGCTGTACGGGGAGGCCAAGTTCACCGGCACCGAGCACGAGAATGTTTTGAGCCGTAGCGATGGCGGCCGCGCAAGAAGTGCCGCGCTTCAGCTACCGGCGGTTTGTCTGCGTGATCAATGAATACCCTGCGAGTGCGTGGCGATCAAAGCCGGCACCAGCCCTTCGCAGACGCCAGCCTTCGGTATCGAGCGACATCGATTCGGCTACGCGTATTTGTCACCCACCGTACTGCGAATCGGATGTGTATCGTAGACGATGGTCATCCGCTCGATTAGCCCGTTGTCGTCGAATTCGAAAACATCGACGCACTCGAAGCGTACCGCCGAGCCATCCTTGAGTCCCCAATCGTAGACAAAGTAACCGGTCGCACGTCGGGCCCCCATCGTGCTAACGCAGATGTCGATAGGCGTTATTCTGCTTTCTCCAGACGCTGCGTTGACCTTCGCAAAGAACGGCGCAGGGCGCATCCAGCCGAGAAACGGCGAGAAGATTTGCGCGTCCGGCGTGAACAACGCGCAGATCGCCGCGACATCGCCGCGCTCCAACTCCCCGAGATAGTTGCGAACCTGCCGCGTGTATAGTGCTTCCGACGATGAGGCCATCTTCATTCTCCGATCATTCGGTGACAACTCCGCGCGTCCGAGCGGACGCGCATCCGTACAGGCACGATAGCGACCCATCGATGACCGAACAATCGAAAAATCCGCAACCCGGGTATGCAACCCATGCATATCCATTGGCCGACCTGACGCGCGCGCTGCCGCCGCTGACAGGGTTCCAGTCATTCGTCGCGGCAGCGCAACTCGGGAGCATCAGCAAAGCCGCTGACCATCTGTGTCGAACGCAGGGCGCGGTGAGCCGTCAGATCCAGCAACTGGAAGCGCACTACCGGTGTGC
>JGI25156J39149_1000826_pt1 | contig 15693 bp, 9 predicted proteins | sample AraplaCL_Col_mMS_FD_39149 | JGI IMG/M metagenome (IMG submission 39149)
GGTCCATTTTGCGACGTAGAGCGTGCCCGCCGACAGATCTGCTTCACGGTCGGCGACGAACATGAACAGGCCGCCGTTGGTGGCGTCGTCGCCCATGAGCACGGTGCGGCGGTCCGGCATGACCTGCACCAGTTCGTGCGAGATGCGGCCGAGGCAGAAATGTTTGACCACGCTGCCGCTGCCGTCGGCGTGGACGGTGATTTCCGGCAGATGGCCATAGTGGTACGGATTGGCCCTGGCGGCGTCGCCGAACAGGTTCTTGCTGAAGGCCTGGAACTGCACGTTGCCGGCGATGGCGGCAGCGTCCGGCTCGTACTCTTCGCTCGACAGATGGGTATTCCATGGCGACAGGCTGGCGCCGCAGGTGATCCACAGGCCGTTGACCGAGGAGGTGTCGACGTTGTGGTATTTGACGAGCGACAATTTGCCGGTCTGCGGGTCCTGATCCAGTGTCAGCACCGCAATCGGCGACGGCAACTGGCCGTACATGGCGGCCTGCTTCTGGTCGCGCGTGGTGTATTCGAACTGGACCACGGCGAACACGGCGTTGCCCTTGATGCCGGCGACTTGCGCGCCCTTCATCGTCAACAGCGACGAACCATCGGGACAATCGGAGAAAAAGTGACGCTCCTTGCCCGGCACCGAGCGGTCGATGATGGGCTGGTTGTTGATGTCGTAGTAGCCGCCGGCCAGCACCTTGCCGCCCTTGCCGTCCGGCACCATGTCGCCGGTCATGAAAAACGGCTGATAAGCCAGTTGATAGCTTTGCTTCGCGCCGTCGCCGAATACCACGTCCAGGCTCGATTGCACGGTCGTGGCGGCCATTGCCGCCGGATTCGCCAGCGACGGCGCCGGCATGCTGCTGAAGGTCGCCGAGGCAAAACCGCTGCGATTGGATGCCGTGGCGCAGCCCGCCAGCAAGCCGGAGGCGGTCAGGGTCAACGGCAACAGTGGCGCGCTGGCGAAGGCTTTGAGCAAATCGCGGCGTTTCGGCTGGATTTCGGAAGCGGTTTTGGCGAGTTTCATGGCGATTTTTCCTTTTGGATAACAGGCTGACAATTAGCTGACGACAATCGCGTGATGCTAATCGACCAACATGACCGCTTTGTGACACGGGAAATAGCCCTTCCAGTCTTGTATAATGCGAGGTTTGATTGCAAAAGACATAATCATGGAAGCAGAACGCCTCAATTCCCTCCAATCCCTGCTGGACGATCTCGCGGTGCGTGCAGCTGAATTACGGAGGTATCTTTGACTTCGATGTGAAGTCGGAGAAACTCGACCAGGTCAACGGCGAATTGGAAGATCCGGAAGTCTGGAACGATCCCAAGCGCGCGCAAGATCTCGGCAAGGAAAAAAAATCGCTGGAAAACATCGTCCATACGCTGATCAAGATCGACGGAGACCTGAGCGACACGCGCGACCTGTTCGCGATGGCCCGCGAGGAAAAGGACGAAGACACGCTGATCGCCATCGAAGCCGATGCAGAAACCCTCAAGGGTCTGGTCGAAGGCATGGAATTCCGCCGCATGTTCAGCAATCCGATGGACCCGAACAATTGCTTCATCGACATCCAGGCCGGCGCCGGCGGCACCGAAGCGCAGGACTGGGCGTCCATGCTGCTGCGCCAGTACCTGCGCTACTGCGAACGCAAAGGCTTCAAGGCCGAAATCCTGGAGCAGTCCGACGGTGAAGTTGCCGGCATCAAGACCGCGACGATCAAGGTCGAGGGCGAATACGCCTACGGCTTCCTGCGCACCGAAACCGGCGTGCACCGCCTCGTGCGCAAGTCGCCGTTCGACTCCGCCAACGGTCGTCATACCTCGTTTTCGAGCTTGTTCGTGTATCCGGAAGTGGATGAATCCTTCGAGATCGACATCAATCCGGCCGACGTGCGCGTGGACACCTACCGCGCGTCCGGCGCCGGCGGCCAGCACATCAATAAAACCGACTCCGCGGTGCGTCTGACGCACGGCCCCAGCGGCATCGTCGTGCAATGCCAGAACGACCGCAGCCAGCACCGCAACCGTGCCGAGGCCTGGGACATGCTGCGCGCCAAACTGTTCGAACTGGAACTGCGCAAACGCATGAGCGAGCAGCAAAAACTGGAAGACTCCAAGACCGACGTCGGCTGGGGCCACCAGATCCGCTCTTACGTGCTGGACCAGTCGCGCATCAAGGACTTGCGCACCAACTTTGAAATGGGCAACACCAAGGCCGTGCTGGACGGCGACCTGGACGGTTTCATTGCCGCATCGCTGAAACAGGGCGTGTGATCCCTGCCGCATCCGGCGCCCGTGCATCATGGCGCCGGATAGGATCAGCACCGCCGGCTTTTTAGCGCTTTTAGCTCCCACGCTTACTAACGAATTCTCGACATCATGACCACACAAAACGACAACGCCGCTCAGCCCGCGCAACAACAGCCGCCAGTAGATGAAAACACCATCATCGCCGAGCGCCGCGCCAAGCTGAATGCGATCCGCGAGCAAGGCGTCGCCTTCCCCAACGACTTCCGCCCTGAACACAAGGCCGCCGAATTGCACGCGCAATACGGCGAGCTGGACAACGAAGCGCTGGAAGCCAATCCGGTCAAGGTCTCGATCGCCGGCCGCATGATGTTGAAGCGCGTGATGGGCAAGGCATCGTTCGCGACCCTGCAAGATTCGTCCGGCCCGCGCGCCGACGGCCGCATGCAGCTCTATATCACCAACGACGTCACCGGTCCGGAAGCGCACGGCGCCTTCAAGCACTACGACCTGGGCGACATCCTCGGCGCCGAAGGCACGCTGTTCAAGACCAAGACCGGTGAATTGTCGGTCAAGGTGACCGGCCTGCGCCTGATCACCAAGTCGCTGCGCCCGCTGCCGGACAAGTTCCACGGCCTGTCGGACCAGGAAACCAAGTACCGCCAGCGTTACGTCGACCTGATCATGAGCGAAGAAACGCGCCGCACCTTCAAGGCGCGCACCGCCGCGATGTCGTCGATCCGCCGCTTCATGGAAAAGAACGACTTCATGGAAGTCGAGACGCCGATGCTGCACACCATCCCCGGCGGCGCCGCGGCCAAGCCTTTCATCACGCATCACAATGCGCTGGACATGCAGATGTTCCTGCGCATCGCCCCCGAACTGTATCTGAAGCGCCTGGTGGTCGGCGGCTTCAACCGCGTGTTCGAAGTCAATCGCAATTTCCGCAACGAAGGCGTCTCGCCGCGTCACAATCCTGAATTCACGATGATGGAATTCTATGCGGCCTACGTCGATTACCAATGGCTGATGACCTTCACCGAACAAGTGATTCGCCAGGCGGCGATCGATGCGCACGGCACCGCCACGCTGACCTACCAGGGCCGCGAGCTGGACCTGGCCAAGCCGTTCCAGCGCCTGACCATCACCGGCGCGATCAAGAAGTACGCGCCGGAATACACCGACGAACAATTGAACGACATCGACTTCCTGCGTACCGCGCTCAAGAAGTTCGGCGTCAAGACCGACCAGGCGCCACTGGCCAAGGCCGGTCTCGGCGCGCTGCAACTGGCGCTGTTCGAAGAAACCGCCGAGTCGCAATTGTGGGAACCGACCTACATCGTCGATTATCCGGTTGAAGTGTCGCCGCTGGCGCGCGCTTCCGATACGGTGGCCGGCATCACCGAGCGTTTTGAGCTGTTCATCACCGGCCGCGAAATCGCCAACGGTTTCTCCGAGCTGAACGATGCCGAAGACCAGGCCGCTCGCTTCCAGGCGCAGGTCGCCGCGAAAGATGCAGGCGATGAAGAAGCCATGTATTACGACGCCGATTACATCCGCGCGCTCGAATACGGCATGCCGCCGGCCGGCGGCTGCGGCATCGGCATCGACCGCCTGATGATGCTGATCACCGACTCGCCGAACATCCGCGACGTGATCCTCTTCCCTCACCTGCGTCGCGAAGACTGAACATGAAAAGGAAACGCCCGGAAAACAACTGTTCCCCGGACGTTCCGACAAGAAACCGGCAGCCCATGGTGCATCTCTCGTGCTCCTACGGGCTGTTTCCATTTGTCCTACAACCGTCTTACAAGTTTTTACAACTGACACACTATCCGCATTTCTTCCCTGCGGCTTGTCCTCCATAATTCGCCTCACATCAACACTAAATACGGAGAGGCCCATCATGGAAGTCGTCAAATCCCCCAGCCGCATTCATCCCCTGGTTGCTACTGCTGCAGTTGCAGTCACGTTGGTCAGCCTGGTCGGCGTCGCCGCCATCACCGGCCTGCTGCCGACATCGAACAGCACCGTGGCACCGCAACAAGCCATGTCCGACACCACCGGAGCGCCTCAGTCGCAACAGGCGATGCAGCAAGCACAAAATAATGTGCAACCGGCGCCGCAACCCGCTTCGAAGCCAAACTACGCCGCGCATCCCCAACAAAACAGCAATGGCTACGGGACGCCGGCACCAGTCGCGCGTTGCACCAGTTGCGGTGAAGTCCAGGCCGTACGCGCAGTCCAGCATACGCCTCCGGCCAGCGGCGTCGGCATTGTCGCGGGTGCAGTCTTAGGCGGCGTTCTGGGCAACCAGATCGGTGGCGGCAACGGGCGCACGCTGGCGACGGTCGCCGGCGCAGGCGCAGGTGGTTTTGCCGGCAACGAGGTAGAAAAACGTACCCGCACCACGACAACCTACGTCGTTGACGTGCGCATGGAAAACGGCAGCGTGCGTTCCTTCCCGCAATCCAATGAAGGCTGGCGCGTCGGCGATCAGGTCCGTGTCGTGAACGGTCACCTGACCAGCCGCGGTTAAACCTTGGCGACAAGCGTCAACGCAAAAATAAAAGCCGTGTCTGCCTCGTAGCGACACGGCTTTTTTTCTACCCATTGCAAGACGAAATACCGAATCAGCCTCCCTCCCGAAATTTTCAGTCACTCTTTTCCTCAAACAAACAAGTCTTCATCTCGAAATACTTCCAAACATCTGATTTGTTTTGATACGCCAGACTTAAGCAACCGTCTGACTCTTGAACATTTCCCATGCGCCCCCTAAGATCAATTGGCGATGTCATCGATAAATGGGTCTTTGAAATGCGCTACCTTGCTTCGATATCCGATTGCCGCTCCTCTTTTTTCAAGCTCGTCGCCTGGCTGTTGTTGACAGGCGCACTGCCTCAATTTGCCGCCGCAAGCGAAACACTCAAGAAAATCCAGGAAAACCGCACGGTGGTGCTTGCCTTCATGGGAGTCGTGGATAACCTGTCGCCTTTCGTCCTGATCGAACCGGATGGCGAGGTCAGCGGCTACTCCATCGACATCTGCCTGAAGATCGTTCAAGGCATCAAACGGGAAATGAAACTCCCCAATATCAAGATCCAGTTCATCCCCGTCAATACGAGCACGCGATTCAGCGCCCTGCTCGACAATCGTGCCGATCTGGAATGCAGCGTCAGCACCAACAACGCCGACCGGCGTAAAAGTTTCTCCTTCACCATTCCGCATTTCTTTACAAGCGTACGCATGTTGGTGCACGTGAATTCGGGCATCAAGGATTGGAGTGACCTGCGCAACAAACGCATCGTCACCACCAAGGGAACGGCGATGAGCGACGTGATCAACAAGCGCAGCAACATCGCCGGACTCGGCCTCGCCATCACCGAACTCGAAAGCGATCAGGAATGCGTCAGGATGCTGGAGCAAGGCTTGGCCGATGCCTTCGTCATGGACGAGATCCTGCTGTATGGAGCGCGCGCCAGCGCCGGGAATCCGGACAAGCTGGTCATCGCAGGAACATCGCTGTCAGTCGAACCTTACGCCATCATGCTGCGCAAGGACGATCCCGAGTTCAAGAAAATGGTCGACAAACAAATGGCCAAACTCGTCGCCAGCGGAGAAATCCTCAGGCTTTACAACCGCTGGTTCATGCAACCCATCGGGCCCGAGCGCAGGATGCTGAACATGCCGATGAGCTACATCTTGCGCGATTCCCTGCGCTATCCCACGGACAAGATCACGAATTGAAGACAATCGGCAATGCAACGTAAGGTCCTTCCGGATCCCCATGCACATCGATCTGCTTGAAACTGCGTTTTTGCTTGTGCCGGAACCTTGTCGATCGTGGCAGACATAAATTCAGCGCCAGGTCATGCGTGCTCGACGCCGACGAAGCCTGGCAGCTTTGGGGAAAAGCGAAGATGTCATTGCCGAACTTTACAACAGCCTTGTATCGAGGCGATGCTGATCAAGCAATTTCGTAATGACGGCCTGTTTCTCCTCCCTGTTTATCTTTTTTTCGATATTGCCATATTCAGCCGTTAATTCATTGAGCTTTTCCTGGTATTTTTGGTCCGTTAATTCCTTGCGCAATTCAAATAACTCATCCGTGTCGTCGCAAATGCGCTCCTGCTCCCGTGCGATCCTGGCCGAGACCTTGTCGATAATGTTTTTATGACCCAGTTGAATGAGCAGAGCATGCATCGGGGGCCAGGTCGCCAAAAATGTGATCCACTCATCTTGATGCCGATGACTCGTCAAAACGTCTGCGGCGGCCTTCACATCATCCTCCGTAATTCGGCTGTTGCGAGGGTACAGCATGGCTTTCAGATTCACTCCAAGAAACTTGAGGATGGGAGCATTGAACTGCAGAAAGTAACCGTAATGTACTTCGGTCTCATCGATTGTCTGCTGCTCGTCCTCCAGCGCTTGTGTTTTGTCTTGGGCGATTTTCTTCAGGCTTTCATACAGATACATGCCTTTGCCCAGCGCAAGCAGATTGGAAGAATTGTGGTTGTACTTGCCGTTTTCGGCATCGGCCTGAGCCTGATAGCTGATGCTCAGCAAGTCCATATCGAGAAGCGCTTTTGCGATTCCGTCGCCGCAGGTCTCGGTGGTTAACATCGCGATATTGAAACATTCTTCGCGCAGCGCCTGGTTCTCGGGGCGCTGAAGTTTAGCCAGCAAAGCAGCGACACGGCTCGTCATCACGGGCTGCCAATTTTTATAGTCGGCGGTTTCTCGTATGTTCTGCAGGTATTGGGAGAACAAGTGAGCATTGGGCTCTTTTTGGATAGCTATCCATGCGCTCTCATTCGCCGCCGGCATCCATGACCTGACTTCGTTCGTCAACGTGCGAAGGGTAAATGTGCGTCCGCTTCCCAGCGATCCCAGAAAACGGATTGCCGGGCCGCGATAGCCTGTGATGCCCATCGCTTCGTTCAATTCAACGTATATCTCGTGAATGACGCAGCTTGCTTCCAGCATGACGGAGCACTGCTGCGGCAAATCCAGAATGCGTTGTGGCTGTCCAGCGATGGTGACGCCCATCAAGTTCACGTTTCGCAGCGCCTTGTGTGCGCTCAGGTCCGGCAGTTCGGCAAGCTCCCCGCATCCGGCCAGTTGCAGGCGCTTCAACTGCAGGCAGGATGACAAATCCGGCAATTCGGTCAAACTGGTGCAATTCATCAGGTTCAGCTCCGTCAAATGCGAAGGCAATGGAGGCAAGCTGGTGATATCCCGATTCGAGATTGCTAACGAGGTTTGTGATTTATCCTTCCAGGCCGTAGTAATTTTCAATGCGATTTCTTCGTAAGCCCGGCGGTGTTCTGTTGGCGCATTACTTTTCCAGGTATTGATTGCAGCGAGCGCCTCGCCATGCGAAAACCGAATGCGCGTCTGGGATGGCAGACGCGCTGCATTCCACCGTTGGCGATCGGTATTTGTCTGTTCAAGAGGCGCAGGCATCGTACTGCGGACCCTGGCGGCACCGGTTGAATTGGCGAGAACGGGGTCATGACTAAAGGCTGACGCGGGAATCCGGGTGTTGAGGTTGAAAGGCAACTGCGGTGCGCCTTTCCGTTGGTCTCCGCTTGTTCTCGCGATAGCGGGGACATGACTGAAAGCTGGCGCGGGAATCAGAGGGCGAGGGTTGAAAGGCAACTGAGGTACACCCTCCCGTTGGTCTCCGCTTGTCGTGGGCACGGGCATCACATACGACACAGGACGAGACCTGGGAGCCCTGAAGAATGGGCGCGGTGTCGGTCTCTCCAAGAGTTGAGGTTCGTCTGGATTCAAGATCATTCCCAGCGGCAATCTGGCGCTGATCGGGCAATCCCACATCACATAACTGAGCTGCGCACATCCCAATAAATCCAATCGTCCGGTCAGGCTGGGACATGCGACACACTTCAATCGCTTCAGTTCTCGACATTGACTCAATTCCGGCAGGGTTCTCAGGCGCGGACATCTGTCGATAGTCAGATATTCCAGACCTTTACACATTGATAAATCTGGAAAACTGCTCAGATTGGGGCAATTGATCACCTTCAGAAACGTCACAATTGGTGGAATTGGCGGCAGGCTGGACAGGGATGACACGTTTTTTATTTCCAGCGTCACCTGTCCCGATTGATTGCATGCAGCTTCATATCTGGCGGCAACTTGCCAGGTTTTGTCCCTATATTGGGGAAACGCTCTATTTTTCCAATTCTCAAGTTTCGCCAGATATTCCACCTTCGAATCGATGCGCCGCTGCGAAGACGAGTGAGAGGGAATATTCGGTTGCGCCTGTTGCGAACGCTGCCGCGTTGCTTCTGGCGGAGCTGTGCCGAGGGGTTGTGGCGGCGACGCGTACAAGAATGGCATTCCGGCAGCGTCGCCTGGATAAGTGATTGGCATGATGACTCGCGTCTAGGGGAAATTAAGCAATTGGCTCAACGATCGGTGCTGCGAAGCAGGACGCTGCGCAGCGTCGGCAAGTAGCTCAAAATTCGATAAACGTTCATCCTCGTCATCCGAGATTACGATGTGACCTGCCTCTATCGCCTCCTCGATATATGCCTTCAACGCACGATTCTCGACGGCATGGACCTGATCGATCTGAATTCCCCATCGTCGCGCATCGACGGCGCTGATCGTTGTTCCCGGTTCCAGCGGGTCGCCATCTCCGTCGTTGCACTCTTCCAAAATAATCACAGGATCCCGCATGATTTCATCGGTGCCGGGAACGTTGAGAACGGCAGGAATTTCGCCGTTGCGCAGCATGAACTGGTAGTGCCGATAATTATGCGTCAGATCGTCAAGGGCGCGATTGGATACGCACAAATGGCTTGGTTGCAGATGCCTTGTTATCGGACAGGTGATCAACAATCCTTCGTCACTCAACAGACTTTCTTTCTCGGAGCCGCCGATATTATGGCCGGATGCAAGAATCTGCGGATCTTCGATTCCGTGTAGCGTAATTGGGCATTCCAGGCTCTTGAATAAATTTGTATCGATGGCTATCGATGGCTTGGTCCACCTGACTTCTTCCAGAAATCCCACAAGGTCCTCAATAAAGTGTTTTGCAACCATGTCATCAGGGTCCAGAGTGGCGTAGTAGTCATCTACCGTACGATTTCGAGCAAGGATGGCCGCATTTAGCTGCTCCTCATCCAGTTCATCATCTGATACTACAAGGGTGCGCCTTTCCAGCGCCATCCACACATGGAAATTTTCGATCTGGCGCTTGTATTTTCCATTCGCCGGGCCGAAGTATTTCATATAGGCGTTGAGCAGGCCCCGGTTGTCAGGCGCCGCCTTGCCCAGCGTGATGCCCTTTTCCTTTCTGTTTTGTTCTTGCGCCCGGACAGACTTGGTGGACAAGGCCTCGGGAGCATCGGAGTCAAAAGACTCCGATGCATGCGATATGGAGGATGCCGTATCGGATTGCGGTACGCCGGATTGTCGCCATGCGCGGTCATTGACGAACCGAGTAAGATCAAGGAAGGTATCCCTGCTGAAATGCACCCCGCTCTTCTCGTAGTAAGACAGATGCGAGACGGCTCCTCTGCCGGGAATCTGCAGCGGCTGCGGGTAAGGTAAAAAAACGTCGCGTATCAGATTGTCGTTCTCAATCTGGGAACGGGACGTGACTGACCGCAAATGACCAAGCCGATCCAGGAACTTGTTTATTTCCTGCTGATCCCGCGGAGGAACATAACCCCAGCGCCACAAACTCAGATTGCCTTGCTCCAAATGCTGCAGCAAATTGATATTGCGACTATTTGCCCAGTTGACGAAATGTTCAAATCCCGTCCCGGTGCGACCGGAAAAATTCCGAAATTTTTCCACTAACTCAAGATTGTCCCGTACGTGCGGCATGTCCTGCATTAGCCGCTGTTGCATGGCGCTACTTTCGTATCGGGCCTGCTGTCCAACTGACGGTCCGGCATAGGCTGGCCCTTGCTGGGGAATGGGGTTGGGTACACGCCGGGGCTGAGAGTTGTCGTAGGTCGGCTCCGCTACGTAGTATCTGTCCGGATGCGTCGGGGGAAAACCAGGCATTTTAATATTCCTTTGAACGGCTGTTTTTAAGTAATGGGTTATCAGCCGATCAAATACAGGAATGAAATCACTTCAAATCAGAATCTCTCCAAAAATCGTTTCCCAATGAGGGGACTGGTCGGCATGTATCCATAGGTGCCTGAAATTGCAAACCGGTTCCCCTTGATGACTTCCGGACATATTTCAGGACGATGCTTTTGCCGGGAACACAGCGGCAGCCGGCAGCCCGATGGAGTGATGGGGTGATGGATCTCCGTGGACTGGCTCGGTACTATCCTGCCTGGATATCCAGGCAGGCGTTTGACGCGATCGACATGGCTTAATTGGCGTTATTCGACGCTAGCTCATTCGTGACCAGATTTGGCAAAGGCATTGCGAAATTGACTTCTGCATAAGCAGAAAGACCAGATAGGAGCAGGTCAATTTTCAATGCAAAAGCGAATCGTGATTCCTTGCCGTTCGCAGGCTGATGGAGACCGGCCTGGCACTTGAATGACTGGAAGAAGTGGCCTGCCCTAAGGGAATCGAACCCCTAACCTATGGCTTAGAAGGCCATTGCTCTATCCGGTTGAGCTAAGGGCAGATCAAGGAGATCCGGGTAGACACTGCGCTGCCTGAAATCGCCTTCGGAAATGAAAACGGGCTGTCTTTCGACAGCCCGTTCATGTGTGGTCGGAGTACAAGGATTCGAACCTTGGACCCCCTGGTCCCAAACCAGGTGCGCTACCGGGCTGCGCTACACTCCGAGAAGCGAGATAATATCCCGATAGGGGTATTCGGTCAACACCTTCTTCACATTTTTCTTCAAAATTTCTTCTTTTTCCCTATGACAGGGTCCTCTTCCTGTTCTCCGTCAGACATCGCCGACATCTTTCAATTCTCAGCAACGTCAATCCCCATCTGCGTTGGAATGCTGAAACATCCCTTGCAGTTTGGTTACACCTTGTTTCGTTTCCTTGACCGATGATGAAACATGCATCCGGTCTGATGGTCGCCATTCGATTTGTTTTATCAAATTGTTTGCGTCATGCATTTTCTTTTGCTGCCGCCCACTGACCGCCTGCCGTCATCACACAATCGGGAGAACCGTCGTGAACAAGAAAACCCTCGCATGGATCGCCTCGGCACTTTTTTCGCTGGCGTCCGGCATGTCGCAAGTCTCTGCGCAGGACATGAATCGCCCTCCGGCCGCAGCCGTCTTCACGCAGGACGAACTGGATCAGATGCTGGCGCCGATCGCGCTGTATCCCGACTCGCTGCTTGCGCAAGTATTGATGGCCTCAACCTATCCCCTGGAAGTGGTGCAGGCGGCGCGCTTCGTCGACAGTCGTCCCGGCCTGCAAGGCGATGCCCTTGCGCGCGCGATCGCACCCATGCCGTGGGACCCGAGCGTGAAATCGCTGGCGCAGTTTCCTTCCGTGCTGGCAATGATGAACGATAAGCTCGACTGGACGCAGCGCCTCGGCGACGCCTTTCTCTCGCAACAGGCGAATGTCATGGACACCGTGCAGAACCTGCGCGTGAAAGCGCAGATCGCCGGCAACCTGCAATCGACCAGCCAGCAGCGCATCCTCCAGCAAGACCAGGTGATCGTGATCGAACCGGTCGATCCGCAAGTGATCTACGTTCCCTATTACAACCCGATTATCGTCTACGGCGGCTGGTGGTGGCCGCAACGTCCGCCGGTCTACTGGGCCCCGCCGCCGCGTTACCGGCCGCCCAGCTATAACGTTTCGGTCAATATCGGGATAGCGTTCGGCGCAGGCACGGGCATCGTGCGCTCCGTGTATAGCGACGCGCGCCCCGACTGGCGCCAACACCATGTGCTGGTGAACAACGTGCGCATCAACAATGTCAACGTCGCCAATAACGTGACGCGCAATGTCACCGTCAATAACCATCCGGTGGTGTGGCAACACAACCCGCGCAACGGCCAGAATAATCGACGCCCGGACGTCGGCAATGTTTCCCGCCCGGCTCTTGCCGCGCCGGCTCCGGCAGTAGCGAATGCGTCCAATATGCAAACCCCGGCGCTGCGCCCCGAACAGCGGCCAGTCCCGCCGCCGGCATTCAACCCTGCCGAACGCGGCAATCCTGGCAACCAGGCTCGGGACGATCGCCACGGACAGGTAAATCGTCCGCAGCAGACGGCTGCTTTTTCCGCGCCCAACAATCCGCCCGTTGCGCCCCAGCCCTCGGCGGCTCCCCGTCAGCCGCAACCGGCGCCGCAACTCCGTCCAGAGCATCCAAACGTCGAACATCGCCCTCCGCCGCCCGTACAGGCACCACGCCAGGAGCGTCCGGAGCAGCACGTCCAGCGTCCGGCGCCAGAGGTACACGTCCCGGCGCCTCGGCCTCCTGAAAGACATGAGTCGGCGCCACGCCCGGAGCCAAGACCTCCGCAACGCGAAGAACGTCCCAATCGCCACGACGACAAGTAGCACATCGGCAATACCTTGCTGCAACATGGCCGGACAGACTGAGGAACTTGGCTGAATCTTGGCTGAATATGACGCCGAATGCGCTATAATCGCGGCTTCCGAGACGTGACCAGACGCTGCCCAAAGGGTTGGATCTTCCAGCCCTTTTTCGTTTCCGTCACATCCATACAGGCGGCCTCGCTATCGTTGGCAGCGCAGTCCGCTCATGGCTCTCATCGCTAACGCCTTACGACCCACCGACTTACGATGCAAGACATTACTCCCGATTCCGCGAACGAAGACACCGGCTCGCGCAGCAAGGTCCCGCTTGAGCTGATCGCCCGCGAGGTGGGCCGCCGCCGCACCTTCGGCATTATTTCCCACCCTGACGCGGGCAAGACGACGCTGACCGAAAAGCTGCTGCTGTTTTCGGGCGCGATTCAGCTGGCCGGCACCGTCAAGGCACGCAAGAGCGGCCGCCATGCAACCTCCGACTGGATGGAAATCGAAAAGCAGCGCGGCATCTCGGTGGCCAGCTCGGTGATGCAGTTCGAATACCGCGACCACGTCGTCAACCTGCTCGATACGCCGGGCCACCAGGATTTCTCGGAAGACACCTATCGCGTGCTGACGGCGGTCGACTCGGCGCTGATGGTGATCGACGCCGCCAAGGGCGTGGAAGAACAAACCATCAAGCTGCTCAACGTTTGCCGCATGCGCAACACGCCGATCATCACCTTCATGAACAAGATGGACCGCGAAACGCGCGACCCGCTTGAACTGCTGGATGAACTGGAATCGGTGCTGAAGATTCAATGCGCGCCGGTAACCTGGCCGATCGGCATTGGCAAGAACTTCCGCGGCGTGTATCACCTGCTGCGCGACGAAATCATGCTGTTCAAGGCCGGCGAAGAGCGCGCCGACGGCAACGTCGAAATCATCAAGGGCATCGACAATCCCAAGCTGGTGGAGATGTTCCCGCTGGAGATCGAACAGCTCAAGATGGAAGTCGAGCTGGTGCATGGCGCTTCGCATCCGTTCAGCCTGGAGGATTTCCTGGCCGGCATCCAGACGCCGGTGTTCTTCGGTTCGGCGATCAACAACTTCGGCGTGCGCGAAATCCTCAATGCCTTGCTCGACTGGGCGCCGGGACCGGGAGCACGCGACGCCACCGTACGCAGCGTGGCGCCGAACGAAGCCCCGTTCTCCGGCTTCGTGTTCAAGATCCAGGCCAACATGGACCCGGCCCACCGCGATCGTATCGCCTTCCTGCGCGTGTGCTCCGGCCGCTTCGAACGCGGCATGAAACTCAAGCATCTGCGCCTCAATCGCGAGATCAAGGTGTCGTCGGTCGTGACCTTCATGGCGTCGAGCCGCGAACAAGTGGAAGAAGCCTACGCCGGCGACATCATCGGCTTGCCGAACCACGGCAACATGCAGATCGGCGACAGCTTTTCCGAAGGCGAACTGCTGCAATTCACCGGCATTCCCTACTTCGCGCCGGACTTCTTCCGCGTCGCGCGCATCCGCAATCCGCTCAAGATCAAGCAGTTGCACAAGGGCTTGCAGCAGCTCGGCGAAGAAGGCGCGGTGCAGGTCTTCAAGCCGACCAACAACAGCGACCTCATCCTCGGCGCGGTCGGCGTACTGCAGTTTGAAGTCGTGGCAAGCCGCTTGCTCAACGAATACGGCGTCGACGCCGTGTTCGAAGGCACCAGCATCAGCAGCGCGCGCTGGGTGACCTGCGAAGACAAGAAGATGCTGGCCGATTTCGAGAAATCCTCGGCCGGCTTCAACCTGGCGCATGACGCCGCCGGCAACCTGGCGTACCTGGCGACTTCGGGCGTGAACCTGCGCCTGACGCAGGAACGCTGGCCGGAAGTCACCTTCCACGCGACGCGCGAGCACGCCGCCAAGCTGGATTGAGTTGCTATTCACCGGCTGATGTCGCAATAAAAAATCCCCGCATGTTGCGGGGATTTTTTTGCCAAGGAAGCGATCGCCGGTGAATCCGACGATCAGTCAATCAGGCATTGACGCGGATCGAGAAGTCGACACCGATGCCGCTCCACCACTCCTGCTCCTTCTGCATCCAGTACGATACCGTCGGATGATTGCGTACCCAGTCGCTCTTGATTTCCAGATCGATGCGGTTTTTCATCTTCAGACGGATATCCTCCCAATCCAGCGTGATGTGCGCGTGCATGAACATCACCGCCAGACGCAACGCCAGCACCGCCTTGGCGAAATCGGCATCCGCCAATACTTCGCCGATCTTGCGCAGATTGCCTTTCTGGCCGAGGATCAGCGTGCTCATCACCCGCTGCTCGCGGGTGGTGAAACCCGGCAGGTCGGCATTGGCGATCAGATAGGACGAATGCTTGTGGTAACTGCTTTGCGACACCACCAGACCGGCTTCGTGCAACAAGGCGCTCCAATTCAGGTACTTGGCGTACACCTCGTTGCCCGGCTTGAGCATCTCGAAGAAGCCGAGCGCGGTCTCTGCGACCTGGCGCGCGCGCAATTCATCGATATGGAAACGACGGCTGAAGTCGTCCACCGACTGCTCGCGGCGGTCGCGCTGCGTGGCCCGCAATTGCAAGTCCCACATCACGCCCATGCGCAGACCGGCTTCCACCGGCGTGATCACGGAGATGTTCAACTCCTGCATCAGGCCGATCAGCACCGCCAGGCCGCCCATGATGACCAGTGCGCGGTCCGGCTTCATGCCGGTGAGTTCGATATTGCCGGCATGGCCGAAGGCAATCAGGCGCTGCTTCAGTTCTTCCACGCTGGCAGGCGTGACGCGACCGTCGCCCATGCCGTTGCGCGCAATCGTGTCGGCAATCGCGCGCATGGTGCCGGACGAACCGTAGACTTTGCTGCGATGCTGGGCGCCGAAAGGCACGACGGCGTCTTCCACATGCGAACGCGCCGACAGGATGGCGCGCTCAAAAGCTGCTTCATCGATATGGCCG
>JGI25156J39149_1000883_pt1 | contig 14832 bp, 16 predicted proteins | sample AraplaCL_Col_mMS_FD_39149 | JGI IMG/M metagenome (IMG submission 39149)
GGTGGTTGGGTTTGCGGCGGGGTTGTCCGCGACGTTGCAGGGTTGTTTTCTCGCCGTTGCGGGCGCGGCGGGCGGCGGCGCGTTGATGGCGACCGACCGGCGCACAATCGGCGCGCAGACCGAGGACCGCGAAATCCAGGTGAAGGCGCTTTCGCAGATCAGTCAGAATCTGCCGGATTCGGCGCACGTCAACGTGACGGTGTTCAACCGCCGCGTGCTGCTGACCGGCGAAGTGGCAGGGGATGCGTCCAAGCAACGCGCCGAGAGTATCGTGCGTGGTTTGAACAACGTGAATACGATCGTCAACGAACTCACGATCATGCCGGCGAGTTCATTCTCCTCGCGCACGAATGACACGTATCTTGAGACGCGCGTGAAAACCGCGCTGATCGCCGAGAAGGATATTTCGGCGAACGATTTCAAGGTCGTCGCCGAGCGCGGTTCCGTGTATCTGATGGGCCTCGTCACGATGGACGAAGGCAATCGCGGCGCGGACGTCGCGAGCCGGGTGCCGGGCGTCACGCAGGTCGTGAAGGTATTCCAGTACATCCAGCCGCAAGAGGCAGCGGCGGCAAATGCGGCTGCGGCGACAGCGCCTGTTGCCGCGTCGCAGCCGGACGCTGCCGCGGCGACGGTTGGAACGATTCCTGACTCGTCGGTTAGCGCGAGGCCGCTCGAGCAGCAGGCGCCGGCGCCGGTCACGAACTCGAACGCGGTGCATCCGGGCAATCCGAAGGCGCCGCAATGAAGCTCGGGGTTGTTGGCGTTGTTATCGCTTCTTTGATGTTCGGGGCGGCGAGCTTGTTTATATCGACGGCCCACGCGGCCGATATGCCGAACGGTCAGCGGGTCGCTAACGCCAATGCCTGCATGGGATGCCATGCGATGGATCGCAAACTGGTCGGTCCGTCGTTCCAGCAGATCGCCGCCAGATACAAAGGCGACGCGCAGGCTCCCGCGAAGTTGGCGCGCAAGGTGAAGGAAGGCGGCTCGGGTGTGTGGGGCATGATTCCGATGCCCGCGCATCAGTCGATGAGCGATGCGGATATTCGCGCGGTAGTCGATTGGGTGCTTGCTGGGGCGCCTTCGAAGTGAGTTTTTGCTGGGCTGGCGGCTTGGCAAAACGGAAAATGCCTGTGCTAGAATAATTTGCACGTTGGGGGGGTAGCTCAGCTGGGAGAGCGTCGCGTTCGCAATGCGAAGGTCGGGAGTTCGATCCTCCTCCTCTCCACCAAAATCTTTAATAAAAACAACGCACTACGTCTTGCGATGTAGTGCGTTGTTTTGCTTTCGGACGCAGTTTTCTGCACACCACGTGTGGCAATTTTGTGGCACGGGAGACCTGCTCAGTAGGAAGCATTGCAATCCCCTGCAATGATGTGCCGCGTACCGCGTCATTGATTCGGCGTCGCGGCCGTTCGCGCCTCCACCGGCACAAGATTTCGTCACGGCGACAGAGTGACGATTGCATTCGCTCCAAGTACCCAATATGTGTGTTGATGGAATGGCGCCTCAGTGAGGTAGAGGCTAGGGACGATGGGAACCAATCCGCGAGGGAGCGCCATTCCGCAGGGGCAAGTCGGCCGGAGAGTTCGTTCGTCTGTCGAACGGTGCTGGACTATAAAAAACGAGAAGCCCCGCGATTCTTTCAAGCAAATTTGTTGATTGTTCTTGCATTAGGGATGGCAAATTCGATAACACCAGTCTCAGTGTGATTGAGCGGGAATACTTGATCGACGAACGGTTTGGGAATTTAGCGGCTAAAGATTCTTGCTGATATCGAGTGCTGGAATTTCGATATTTCGTTTGAATTCGGCATCACAAGATGGAAAAAGTTTAGCTAAACTTTTTCCTTTAAAAATCAGAAGCTTGCGTTAATTTTGAATATTTGCAAGAATTGCCGATAGTTCGATAATTAAGGCAAATTTGGGGTGCGTGATGCCGAAAAAGAAAGGGCTTTCTAGTCGACTTATTTTGTTGCTGTATCCGCTGTCTATCCGATTTGCGAGTTTTTCTGCTTTGCGTATCGATGGCCGTGACCGGGTGCGCGTGAGCAATACACTGCCGAATAAGCTCACTCTGAAAGCCATGCAAGGCGGGCTCTACTTCCTTGTTCGCGCAACGGTAGTTGTGGGTGCCGCAGGACCAGAGAAGTGCGTCTCATGAAAAACCTGATCACTGTTGAGCAGCTTTCCGCGTGGATTCACAAGTCGGTTTCCAGCATCCGCAGCGATGCGACGCGCAATCCACACTCGCTCCCGCCCATCTGCCGACTCCCAGGTACGAAACGGTTGCTTTGGCGAATTGACGACGTCGAACGTTGGCTCGAATTCCACGTTACAGGTGGTAGTTCCGCGCCGGCTGAATCGCAGGTCAGCACTCAGCGGAAACGGGGGCGTCCGACAAAAGCCGAGCAAGTTGCAAGAGGCCGATCATCGGTCGGTCAACGTTGATGCTTTGACGATTTGAATGTCGTTGGGGGTGTGAGAGATGACAACAGAAGAAGTATTGCTTAGTCGCTATGGTGGATCGCCCTTGCTGTCGTTGATTCAAGTGGCAGAAATTTTTCATCGAAGCCCCGAGGGGCTACGGATTACGTTAAACGGGGACAACGAACTCGCTCGCCGGCTCGTGCCAGAAAAGGTCAAGATCGGCCGCCGTGTCTATTTCCGGACGGCGGCGATCGCCCGGTTCATCGACGAAGCTTAGGGTGACCAATGGGTTCTCGTGCTGATTGTTGCACGGTCGCGCGCCATGAGTATTAAAGCAATGAATTGGGCGTGGGACCAATGCCTACCACCAGCTTCTAAGCTGGTGCTTATGGCGCTAGCCGATGCTGCCGACGAGGAAGGCTATTGCTACCCGAGAGTAAGAACTATTGCGGCGAAGTGTGGAATATCGGAAAGAACGGTGCAGCGGACGTTGAAGACATTCGAGAGCGGTGACTTGTTGGTTGTGAAGCCAAGATTTACTGGTGAAGGCCGACAGACTTCAAATGGGTATCGACTGAGTATGAGCACCTACCCCGACAAATTGTCACCCCCTGCTGCTGAGAGTCGTGGGGAGGATGCCAAGCGTGTCACCCTCCCCCCGACGCAGCGGTGTCAGGGGGAGGGTGACACAACTGTGCCACCCCATGAACCACCACTGGAACCGTCAATTGAATCGCCACAACAACTCACTAAGCGATTGTGTTTCCCTGCCGCGCTACTGCAAGCCGAAAGCGTAAGCGTTTCGCGGCTGATCGCAGGCATTAAGCAATCTGATGCGCAGGAGCTGCTGGATGAGCTTGCGTACGTTCTCGAACGAGGAGCAACTATCAAGACTAGCCCGGTCCGATGGTTTCGCGGGGTCGTTGAACGCTATCGCGAGGGCAGCTTCACGCCGACAGGGGCGATTCGCATCAGGGCTCGCAGGGAGCAGAAGAGAGCAGAGATTCCCACGCGGGTCGAGGCCCCGGCAAGCAAAACAAAAGCGCCGGAACACCTCCGACTTCAGCTTTGGGAAGCGGCGACGAGTTGGCAGCGCAAAGGTGGGTCTGACAACGGTATGTCCAATCGCACAGGGCGAACGAGTATCAAAGATAAGGGGAAACGTGGATGAAGACGCTATCTGAACGGATTGCACTACGTGTCTTGCAGAGCGGCGAAGGTCGTAACGCGCGGAACAGGGCGTCGTTTCTCATGATGCGCACCGAGGTGGCCGAAGCGCTTGAGGGCGGTTATTCGGTGTTGGCAATTTGGGAGACGCTCCATGAAGAGGGGCGCATCAACTTCGGCTATCAAGCGTTTCGGCGCTACGTTGCTCAACTGATTACGCGCAATGCCACACTTTAAAATCGAACAACGCCAACATCTCGGCGTTCAACGTCGCGTAAAAAGCGTGCAAGAATCGAGCATGTTCGTGCGGTATCGATCATTCGACAATAAAGTTTCGATTGATCGAAAAGGTCGTGAGGTTTTCTGCGTGCAGTTGGAAACCGTTGCGATAGCAGATCGCCAAATTCTTGCGCAAATGCCGGGCAAGACAGGTGAAGTTAGCTAACCGGCGAGCGGTTAGCCAACTTCACTCTCCTTATTCGCACGAGTGCTCAACGACGGTCTTGTTCTGCCAAGTCAGCCGGCTACTGCCGACCGAAACAGCAAACTAAGGCCGCATCGACTGGACGCCAATGGAGAAGCAGAAAGCGACGACCCGCAAAAACGGGCGGCACTTGCGAGTGCCCGTGCTTCCCGACGAAGAGGAAGGCATTAAAGAAAATGCGCGGCAGGCAGGGCTCTCCGTCGCCGCGTATCTGCGCAACGTGGGTATGGGCTACAAAATCCAGGGCGTTATTGACGCGGAACTGGTCTGCGAACTCGCCCAGATCAATGCGGATCAGGGGCGTCTTGGTGGTTTGTTGAAGCTGTGGCTAACGAATAGTGAAAAGCTTGGAAACCAAGACCCGGACTATCTGCGGCACCTCATTCATGGCGTCCTTGACCGGATCACCACGATGCAGAGCGCCTTACTCAGGCTTGTGACTGAGTCTAGACCAGAAATTTAGCGGCTAAACATGAACGTGCTCTAGCCAAAAAATCAGCATGCTGAATGCCAAATGACCGCGACGAAAAATTTAGCCGCTAAATTTCGAACGGTAAATGGTGTCGGGCACCATGGAATAAACAATGGAAAAGCATCTTTTCAATGAGTTGGTAGCGAGTCTGCGGCAAGCGGCAGATATTGCGAGGGAAGGGCGCAAGTGGCGAACCCGCCGGCGCCTAGGCGAGCGTATACGCGAAGAACGACTGGCCATGCAGGCAATTTGCCCTCGCGACTTAAGAGAGAGACCGCCGCGTCATAGACAACTTCGGGCCCGAAGTGGGGCTTGTCGGCTTGTCAGACGAAGAAAGGTCGTAAAAAGATAGCCGGCTTGTCGTGACGGGCTCATTTGTCGTATGTTTTGAACGAATCTATTGTATGGACGTAGGCAAATCGCGCTGGCATAGGTCATCTGTAACGTCGCACAGGGTGACAGATGACCTATCAGCAGCATTAGCGCGCCGATGACGCGTACGATCATTTTGACGCTCGCCAGCTTTCGGTTGCCATAGGCCCGTCTCTAGTGGATAGCCAATTCAATCTTTCCTGCGTTAGGGGCGTCCGTACCACAAGAGGCCCATGATGAATCCCGAACTGGCCGCCGAATTGGCTGACGAGGCAGAACTGAAGACCGCTCTCCGCGAGTTGCGCAGACTGCGAAAAGAGAGCGACCCCTAAATCGAGCATGGTCCGATACTCGGGTCGCCAGATTGAAGTACGAGCGCGAATATGTGTTTGCGGTCACCCAGCTAAAGGAGCGAGAGGACCGGATCATGGATGAGTTGGGACCCTATCTCGCTCGGATTGAATTGCTGGAAAAACAGGTAAGGAAGTTGGATCGCAAGATGCGGAAAGCTAAGCGCGGCTCCAACGACAAGGCGTAAAGCGACAATCGAACGACTGTGTCCCTATATGTGATAATGTCCCCTGTCACCTTTACAGAGGCGAGCAATCAGAACAAGGACGTCGGTGAACAGGAGGCCTTGGCCGCTCTCATTGCGGGTGCGATTGGCTCGTACAAAAACCGACACTCGAACCGTAACGTGCCGATCGACTCGGCGCGGGAAGCGGTTGAGATGATCGTGCTTGCGAGCCACCTGCTGGGCATCATCGATGCTCGGGCCATCGGACGGCAGGCTATGCCATGAACCAGGTTGTTCACGCTCAATGTCCTGGCGACCTCTGCAATCGGTTAGCGTGTTCCATGACCGCGACGGCGCGTTAGATTTCGTTGCCTTGGCGATTCGCAATCCAGACACGGCGCGCGTACGCGCGCGCCGTAGACGATTTCTTGACATGGTGGCAGGGGCCGGGTCCTGCGGTCACGGCCCTGCAGCCCTGCAGCCGCTGCTACCTCCCCTGAGACGCGGTGAACAGCCTCGCAGGTTGCTGTCAATAGTTCCGACTCCCTCCCAAATCTGAAACATTTGCCGGCAAAATCTACGTCCGTCAGGTATTCTTCACACGAGACTTGTGTCTCCCGGCTGCTTTTTCTAAATAAACAAACGTATTCGAACAGTATAAAGAGAGAAATATATGATCATTCGGGCCATATGAATTATTTCAACGTGATCAAATGCGGACTGTACCGCCAGCTTTCTTCGAAGGTGCACGGTCTTGGTATAACAGAGACATTTAAAGCTATCAGCGATTGGGTTCGCGGGAAGCCACTAGGCGACACGCTGCCGTGGAACGCTACTGCGCGGTCCGGCAAACCAAAGTGTTACTGTAAAGACATCTATATCTCTGATACTACCGGCGACATTTTGCTTGTCCTTTGGAAATCCGAAGCATCAGGAAACGGCAGTCTCCTTGGTGCTCCGGAAGATGCGAAAACCGGGGAAGGAAGCGTCGTTACGCAAGACGGCAAATACAAAGGCAAGAAAATGATCTGGGGGCACCCTATGTACTACTGGATCGTTCCCTCGGAAAATTTGGTTGTCTCTATAAAATTTGAAAACTCAGTATGTGATTCGCAGTTGTTTCAAGATTGGGTAACAGAAGCGATCACAAATCGGGTCGATCACACTAATAAAACGAAACAGCACACGGCAAGCGGACAAACGCGGCTCTCCTTCACTGACGGGACTGCAGGCGGAGATTTTCGTTTCCGCTATATGTTCGACGTGGCACTCAAGACCGAAAATACCGCAAATGCCGCAATGACAGCTTTGGCGTCTAACATTACGCATATTGTGAAACGGGAAACGATCACACTGAAAACAGCGGACGAGCGCGCGCTTTGGGTCAAATTATTCAACACGTTCCCACACCTCAAAACCGCTCCGAACTCAAAGACACGGGAAATAGAAATCAAGGCGCAAGCTCGACCAACAGCGGCGGAAGTTCAAAAAATTATCAAGGATTATAGTGAGGAAAATCGTAATCCTATGAGTTGGGATAATGTTGGATTTATAACTTCCGACAACAAAACTATTTGGGTTGATAAATATCGACTCAGTAATTCGATTGCCTACGATATTCCGAAAGATCAGATTGTTACGGCGGTTGATTTGTGCGAGGCGATTAACAAGAAGCGAGTCAATTTTCTCACGCCACGGATTGGAAGACACGCCATTGTCGCGACGACTCGGACCGGAACTTAAAATGATATTGAGGCTGCTCTCTTACGCAGTGCTTTTCTCCGTTTTTGAGGGTGCATATATATTTTTCGATGTTAAATATAGTTTATCCGATTTGAAGAATTATACGGACGCTCTGCTAGCTGCGGCCGGTATGGTTTTTACTTTAATGGGTATCTGGATTGCGTTTCTTTATCCAAATGCTTTAAAAAGAATAGTCGACCAAGAAACTGTTGAGGTTGCTGATTTTTCCGAAACTTTGTCGGAAACAAAGCGCCTTGAAAAAATCGTTGCTAGCGTATTAAAATCTGCACTTGCGATTATTTTTGTTTTATCGCTTTATCTTTCAAAGGTAATTTTATCGCATTTTGATTTTTACATTAACCATGTGCTGATTTTTAAAGCTACGGCCTTGGCTGGAACCACTTTGATGTCAGTGATACAAGTAGAGTCAATATTTTCAGTGATAGTCGCTAACGTGATGTTTATTAACGATTTGCACAAAAAGCGTGAGGATCGTCAGATGGATAGTGAAATCTAGTACTGCAACGTTGAGCCGACGAAGTATGCGGTGGTTTTGTTTCGTCGGCTCACCAAGCACACTTCAATGATTTGTGTGACCTCATAGGCGAACCTCGGCCAAACGACGATGACCCACTGACCCAAGACGACTATTGCTTCGAGTGTGGTGCGAAGCGGACGGGCGCGGGGCGAGGATGGGCGGACGTTTGGAAACGCGGTCACTTCGCTTGGGAGTATAGAAAACCACACAGCAACTTAGGCGCTGCGCTCAAGCAACTGATGACCTACGCGTTGGCGCTAGACAATCCACCGCAGCCGGTTGTTTCGGATCGCCTTAGCATCCAAATACACAGCCATTTCACAGGTACGCCGAGCGACGTCCATACCATCGCAATTTGCAGACATCGGAACGCCGGCCAATGTTGAGAAACTTCGATGACCCATGCAAGACACTTTTACGCGGAAATATCTATATTTTTGTTGAATGAGATGCTCTCGTGTAGCATTGCTGGATGCCACTACCGCTGACCGATACCAATGATCGATGAAGAATGGAGCCGCTATGCATGCAACCTGCTCAAGGCAGAGCTGGCGCGCTCGGGCGTGGGCTATGAAGAACTCGTGAACCGATTGGGCGCCATAGGCGTCCAGGAGAACTACAAGGGGCTAGCGGCGAAGATCAATCGCGGTACATTCAGCTTCGCATTCTTCGCACAGTGTATGGCTGCGCTAGGTATCAAAATGGTGCGACTGAGTGAATAGCAGGTTCGTGCACAGCGCTGCCGACCCTGAACTGATCTTGATCGGTTGTACTACCAACTTTTTTGAAATCACTCGATGCCATTGCTTTCTTGGTTCAATCGCGACGAGGATCTGACTCGTGCCGCCCTTACTCCTTATCGTCTACTGGAACCCGTCGCGAAGCTCGCCTATGGGGAGGAGGATTCCCCAAACATGTTGGTGAAGGGTGACAATCTCGAGGCACTCAAGGCCTTGTTGCCTTATTACGCTGGTCAAGTTAATTGCGTCTACGCAGACCCACCGTTCAACACGGGGCAGGCCTTTGATGACTATGACGATAACTTGGAGCACTCCATCTGGCTGTCGATGATGTATCCGGCTATGGAGTTGACAAGGAGTCTCCTTGCAGAGGATGGGACGCTTTTCGTCCATATCGACGATAACGAGCTTGCCTACCTGACCGTGATCTTGGACGAGATCATGGGCAGAAAAAACAGGGTGGCAATGATTACGTTCAAGCAGGGAGCACCAACCGGACACAAGGCGATTAATCCGGGAACGGTTAATACCACCAACTATATCCTGATCTACGCCAAGGACAAGGCAAAGTGGAAGCCAAATCGAGTGTTTACCGGACGCGAACGTGACAAGCGGTATGGAAAATTTCTGGTGAATCCTGAGGCCCCGTATGCTCAGTGGAAGTTCATTACTTTGTCCGCAGCAGTGGCAGAGAACGCAGGGAAGAAGATGGCCGATCTAAAAAAGGAGCTAGGGGACGGCTTGGAGGGGTATCTGAATGATTTCGTGATTTCGCACGCCGCACAAGTGTGCCGTTCTGCTCGGCCTGATTATGAGGCGGTGGGGCAGGACGTTCGGCAAGCTATTGATGCATCTCTAGGTAATCCCAAAGAGATTGTGCTGCTCGAGAGGGGTAAGCATTCAGACATGTATTTCTTGGCCGGTGAGCGACTTCTCTTCTATACCTCGAAGTTGAAAGAGGTGGATGGTGAATTGGTTGCAGGAGAGCCACTAACCACCTTGTGGGATGACTTGCTTTCCAACAACCTTCACAAAGAGGGGGGCGTGGAGTTTCCGAAGAGCAAGAAGCCTGAGGCACTGATTAAGCGTTGCCTGGATCTGGCTACCAAGAAAGGGGACCTGGTGCTTGATTCCTACTTGGGCTCGGGAACCACCGCTGCTGTAGCTCACAAAATGGGGCGACGATGGATTGGTCTGGAGCGAGGGGATCATGCGGAGGAAAAGTGCTTGCCGCGACTGAAAGCAGTGGTGGATGGTGAGCAATCGGGAATATCCAAGTCAGTTGGCTGGAAGGGCGATGGCGGTTTTCGTTTCTATAAGCTCGGCGTCCCCGTGTTCGACGAGAACGGGCACATCCACGAAGGCATCCGGTTTGAACACTTGGCCGCCCACGTCTGGTTCGCCGAAACAGGGGCCGCGCGTTCTAGCCGTGCCGCCAAGGAGGCGTACTTGGGCGAGCACCATGGTGTGGGCTACTACCTGCTCTACAACGGCATTTTGGGCGATGTGAGCAAGACGGGGGGCAACGTACTTACTCGCGCCTTGCTGCGCAAGTTGCCCAAATTTGAAGGACCCAAGGTGATCTACGGCGAGGCGTGCGCGCTGCCCGATGAGCAGCTTCGCGAACTTCAAATCACCTTCAAGCAAACCCCTTACGACATCAAGGCCCGCTGATGGCTCTTACACTCAAGATGTACCAAAAACGTGCGCTGGCCAGCTTGGAAAGCTATCTGGACGATGCCCGGTTAAAAGGTCCCATCCAAGCTTTCGAGGGCAACGTAGACAAAGGTTTGCTTAATCACTACAAGCCCATGCCCGGCCAACGGGATGTCCCCTACGTGTGCCTGCGCATTCCCACCGGCGGTGGCAAGACCGTCATGGGCGCGCATATCATTAAGGCTGCCAGCCGAACAATTTTGGAGCGTGAATACCCGCTGATCCTCTGGATGGTTCCTACTAGCCAGATCAAATCCCAGACGCTTGACGCGTTCCGCAACCCGCGCCACCCCTACCGCGAGGAACTGGACGAGACGTTCGGTGGGCAGGTGGCGATCTTCGACGTGGCCGACTTCGCCCAAATTCGACCCGCCGACTTGGGCACCAAGGTATGCATGGTCGTCGGCACTGTAGCGGCGTTGCGTGTGACGGACAAGGAAGGTCGCAAGGTCTATGAGCACCACGAGGACCTAGAGCCACACTTTCCCACTTCGATTGCTGAGTTGGACTACTTGGACAAGGGGGCGACCGGGAAAGCGTTGGCGTCGTTCGCCAACCTGCTCAAGCTCCACGGCCCACTGATCATCATGGACGAGGCACACAACGCTACCACGGCGCTATCGTATGAGGTCTATGAGCGGCTTGGCCCCAAGGCCGTAGTGGAGCTCACCGCTACTCCCGACACCAGTAGTTCAAACGTCTTGGTGAGCGTGTCGGCGTTCGAACTCAAGGACGAGAATATGATCAAGTTCCCGGTGGTCCTTAAGGAGCACGCCGGGCAGTGGGAAGTGGCAGTCAATAGTGCAGTAGCCCGACGCAACGCTTTGGCTAAAACAGCGCTGGGCGAGCCGGATTACATTCGTCCCCTCCTGCTTATTCAAGCTGAGAATGCTAAGGGCACGGCCACTGTCGAGCAGGTGAAGAAGCACTTGGTCGAAGTGGAGAAGATCCCCGAACAGGCGATTGCCATCGCCACAGGTGATCAACGTGGAATCGATGGGGTCGATTTGTTTGCCAAGAACTGCCACATCGAAATCATCATCACCAAGCAAGCCTTGAAGGAAGGATGGGACTGTTCTTTCGCCTATGTGTTCTGCTCTGTGGCTCAGGTTAAGAGCGACAAAGACATCCAGCAGCTGCTGGGGCGAGTTTTGCGCATGCCGTATGCCAGCGCGCGCAAGCTGCCCGAAATGAGCAAAGCATATGCTCATGTCATCACAGAAAAATTTGGAGCTGTGGCCGGCGAGTTGATCGACGCATTGGTGGACATCGGCTTCAATCCGATGGAAGCCGCCAGCGGCATTCGACCTGCTCCCAGATCAGAGGATCTGAATCTCCAGGGCGGTTCGAGCAACCCGATATCGGTCCCGGTAGTGCGGGTGCACGTGATCAGAGAACCCGACCTGAGCAGCGCCCCGGCGCGCGACCAACAGCGGGTTCTCTTTGTGCCCAACCAAGACGGCAAGGGTGGGGTAGTCGAAGTTGTTGGCGAGGTAGATAGCGCCACCAACGAAGCAATCGTGGAGGCGGTTCCTGTCAAGCAACGCGAAGAGACGCAAGAGAAACTGAGGCGGCACCAGATGGTGGCCGTGGCGGCCAAGGCTCCCAGCGAGAACGGGGCAGTGTTCATCGTGCCGCGTTTGTGCATGGTGGAGCAAGGCGAGCTGGAGTTTATTGACCGGGGAATGGTCGAGGCAGACTTCGCGTGGGACCTGCTGGCCAGTCCACCTGACCTATTAGGCTTCCGATTCAACGACGAAAGCAAGACGTTCGAGGTAGATCTGGACGGAAGGAGCGTGAGCTATCACCTCATCAAGGACGACGTGGCCACCTACCTGCCGGGTTTCTCCCAGGACCGGACAGCTACCGATCTCATTGGCTGGCTGGATCACGAGATTCGTGACCACACCATCAAACAGCCGGTGTTGCGCGAGTGGTTACGTCGATCCGTCGATGGACTTCTGGACCGTGGGTTCTCGCTGGAACAATTGCTCAAAGGCCAGTTCGTCCTTCGTCGTAAGCTCTCTGAGCAATTGGAGGCGGCCAAGACGGCCGCTTACAAACAAGGCTTTCAGCAGGCGCTGTTCGGCGGTGGTTTGGAAATAGTGACCAGCGATGGACCCGACCACGCCTACACTTACATGGCGGACATGACCGCTTACCCCGCGCACTACTACTACCAAGGTCCCTATCGGTTCGAAAAGCACTACTATCCGGTGCCAGGCGATTTGAATTGGAAGACGAGCAAGGGCAAGGTGACCGAAGAGTTTGACTGCGCCCAAGCCATTGACTTGCTTGACGAGGTAGATTTCTGGGTACGTAACTTGGTTCATCCTTCCCAGTTTTGGATGCCCACCTCCAAGATGCGGACCTACCCGGATTTCGTTGCGCGTCTGAACGACGGGCGCTTGCTGGTGGTCGAATACAAAGGCGGCGATCGCTTTACCGCTGACCAAGAGAAGGAAAAACGCCTGATAGGTCAACTCTGGGCCAATAGCAGTGGTGGTAAGGGCGTTTATCTCATGGCCCAGATGAAAGATGATAAGGGTCGCGGCCTTACCGATCAGTTGAAAGCCGCTATTGGCGCGTAGCCAAATACAAGAGACGGAAGTTGAGCGACTTCGAATCGTCGAGTGGTCGGTTGAATTTCATTCGGAGAAGCTAACCCCATCTTGTGGGCGATGAGCCTCTAAAATAGATGGACAAACCGCAAAACCCTGCCGAGCAGCGCGCCAGGTGACAGCGGGCTCGCCACGTTGCACGACAGCATTGTCGGGAGGACACACGTTCACTAACAACTGCGAAGGGGTTGCGGCGAGGCCTACATGCACGCCATCAGTATCGACAAGAGGCTGGCAATCAGCCGAAAGTTACCGCGATCATCCAGGTGTTGGACAATACTCTCCCAGTACCTGGCGGTCAGTCAGATTTCCTGTGAGCCGTCCAGAGGGGAGCGAACTGTAATGATGCGGGACCTAGCCGCGTAGTTGTCTAACTGACCTCATTGCGTCGGCTATCATTGAAGCCTTTTTGCCAGATCTTCAGCGCGTGGATGGTAATAGCGCATCAACATCCGCGGATCTTTGTGGCCCGTGATTTTCGTTAATTCGTGCATGGGGAAGATCGACGCCAAGCGGGATGTGGCTTCGTGCCTAAGGTCGTGAAAGCGAAGGTCAGTCAGAAACTTCGCATCTGGTCGTCGGCAAGCTTCCTTGCATTCATCGAGGTATAGCTTGCGCGCGCGCTTCACCGCGCGCTCGAAGGCCCTAGTTACCGCATCGCTGCGAATCTCGAATACACGGTCTGGGTCGACGGCGTTTTGACCATCGACGCGTTTGCTCTCAGCGTTGTTCCTGGTGTCTTTCATCGCTTCGAGCACTGCAACCGCGCGCGAAGACAGGGGCACGTCACGCGCGCTTCCATTCTTCGTGGCTGGGAGGTGAGCAACGCGGCGTTTGAGGTCCACATGCTCCCATCGCAGCGTGATTATCTCGCCACGGCGCATGGCTGTTTCGACGGCCAGCCAGATGACGGATGGCAGCAGTGCCGAGCCGCTGGCTGCAGCCACTCGTGCAAGTTCCCCGTCTTGGGCGTGACGTTCTGACTCGGGGTCCGCCGCGTCTACTGCGGCGACCGTCGGATCGGCGTCAGCAAGGCGTCGCGTCCGCGCGTTGTTGGCTTGGGGTTTACGTACCAATTCCACCGGATTAGTTAGGCTTTCCATGCCCCATTCCTTGCGGGCGACGTTGAACACATGCGAGAGAACCGCCAAGCGGCGCAGAACCGTGGCAGGTTTGTAGTCCTTCAACCATTCGTCTCGAAGTTTCGCGACGTCGGCGCTTCGGATCGAGGCTAGCGGCCGCTTCGCCAAGTCAACTTCCTTGCAGGTTTTTAGGACGGAAGATTCCTGCGCAGCCCCCTTCTTTGTCAGAGAGACTTCTTCATCGTAGCGTTTCAGCGCCTCGTAGAGCGTTGTGGCCTCGGCCTCGCTTCGGCTGACCCATACACCGCGCGACATTTCCGATTCGATCATGTTGGCCCAAGCTTCCGCTTCGGCCTTGGTGGTAAAGGTCTTACTTTGCGCGGGATATCCGCGCCGGCGTACCTGTGCCTCCCATTGATACTGCCCACGTTTTCGGATGGTCGGCATTTCTCGATGCTCGCTTGAACGATTGTGGCAATATTGTGGCAAATAATCGAAGCAGACGCTAGATACACGGTGTTTACTAGCAAGGTTTTTACATTCGCAATGCGAAGGTCGGGAGTTCGATCCTCCTCCTCCCAACCAGATTTCAAGCAACACCACAAGCTTCAAAACAAGAAACCCCGGCAGTTCAACCCGCCGGGGTTTTTTAATTTCCCATCAAACGCTTCCCGCCAACCCACCAAATCAAAACTGATCCCACCTCGCATCTTCGCCGACGGAGACAACGGGCACCGTTCCAACCCTAACCGGCGTTCGGATCGCCGCCAACGCGCCCACCCGCGGCGCCGCCGCAACAACTGCACGCCCCATAACAACCGCATTCTCTCGACCACCAGAATCCACCGCAGCCCCGGCAGCCAAAGGAGCCCCCGCAGCCACTGCACCCCCACCCCCCACCCCCTCCAAAACCCGAAAAAACCCCACCACCTCATTCAAATTCTCTCC